>ERZ1292623.330-Hain-H51-01um-R1-330-length-51831-cov-23_pt1 | contig 51831 bp, 53 predicted proteins | sample MGYA00564398_ERZ1292623 | MGnify/ENA primary metagenome ERZ1292623 (study PRJEB36523, sample SAMEA6512633) | groundwater metagenome | collected 2019-01-07 | study: AquaDiva: Metagenomics assemblies of 32 groundwater samples
ATTCTAAGAACCGGATGATTCCGAGACCATGGTGAACGCCACGGACTCTTGATAATTTTTATCTATCATATATTATGACAGGGGTCAAGATTTGACTTGCTTTTTAAAATTACTATAATTATTTTATTCATCCGACTCCGATAAATACTAAATGCTAATTTTTAAATTCTGATTACTATGCTTTGTGATATCTGCAAGAAAAATAATTCAACTCGCCGGATTGTTAAGGTAGTCAACGGCCGAAGATCGGTGATGAATGTCTGTGATGAATGCTCTGACAGAGGAGTGAGTTTTGGTTTTAGCAGTAATCCGGGAAGACGTAACGACGACCGGCCGAAAAGAAGAGGGGGGCGTGATCCCTTCGGTTTCGGCAGTATTTTCGGCAATGATCTTTTTGGCGATTTATTCGGCGATATTTTTGAGGCCGAGCCGAGAGTTCAGGAAAGAGTGGATGTTCAGGATTATATTTCCGAATCAGCAAAAGAAGTTTTGAATCAAGCGGTTCAGTACGCCCAAAATTCAGGCAGCTCTGAAATCGACACCGAGCATCTGCTTTTGGCTTTGATAAACGACCCCATCATCAAGAAGATTTTAAGCAGTTTGAAAGTTTCGGAAACGGAAATAAGATCGATTTTGGAAAGAAGCATTGAGACCGGACAAGCTGATGAAGAGCCGGAGTTTTCTCCACGGATGAAGAGAATTCTGGATTTGGCTCTGCCCGAAGCCCAGAATTTGCGCCACGGATATGTCGGGCCGGAACATCTGCTTTTGGCTTTAATGGCTGAAGGTGAGGGGCTTGGCGCAAGAGTTTTGAAGAAGCAGAAACTTGATTACGAAAAGATAAAAAACGCCGCGGCGAAAACGGTCGGCCGGGGAGCCAAAGAAGGCTTTATTCCAATGATGGAAACCCCGGCTCTGGATCAGTTTTCCCGCGATTTGACTCAAATAGCCCGAGTCGGAAAGCTCGATCCGGTCATCGGTCGTTCCAATGAGATAGAAACCACGATTGAAATTTTAGCCCGGCGAACAAAAAATAATCCGGTTTTGATCGGCGAGCCCGGAGTCGGTAAAACTGCGATTATTGAAGGCTTGGCCCAAAGAATCATTTCCGGAAATGTTCCTGAACCTTTGCAAGGCAAACGGGTGGTTGAACTTGATTTATCCGGTATTCTGGCCGGCACTCAGTTCCGGGGGCAATTTGAAGAACGTCTCAAAGGGATTTTGGAAGAAATTAAGACCAATTCCGATAAGCTGATTATTTTTATTGACGAGCTTCATTTGCTGGTCGGCGCCGGCCGGGCTGAAGGCGGGGCGATGGACGCAGCTAATATGTTCAAGCCGGCTTTGGCGAGAGGCGAACTTCATGTTGTCGGAGCGACGACCCTTAAGGAATATCAAAAGCACATTGAAAAAGATGCGGCTTTAGAACGGAGATTCCAGCCGATTTATGTATCAGAGCCGTCAGTCGGCGAAACGGTTGAAATTTTACATGGTTTGAGAGACCGCTATGAGTCGCATCACCGGGTCAAGATTTCTGACCAAGCCATAGTCGGCGCGGCCGAACTTTCCCATCGCTACATCACCAGCCGTTTTCTGCCGGACAAGGCCATTGATTTAATAGATCAGGCGGCGGCCCGGGTCAGAATTCAATTTTCGACTGAGCCGGACAATCTGAAAAAACTTGAAGAAAAAATCCGCAGTTTCAAAAAAGAACTTGATGCGGCCAAGCACGCCAAAAGTAAAAAAGTTCAGGTAATTGAAAAAGATATTGTCGGGCTGGAAAAAGAAAGAGCCGAAAAACTGGACGAATGGGAGACAAAAAGGGCAAAAATTATTCCGGAAGTCAGCCTTGAAAATGTGGCCGAGGTGATTTCAAAAATCACCGGAATCCCTTTGACTGAATTAACCCGGGCCGAAAAAGAAAAATTGCTTAATATGGAAGAAAGAATCCACGAGCGGCTGATTGATCAGGAAGAGGCGGTCGCATCAGTGGCTCAGGCAATCAGGCGCGGTCGGGCCGGACTCGGAGATATAAGACGGCCGATTGCTTCGTTTTTGTTTCTTGGGCCGACCGGCGTCGGCAAGACGGAATTGTCGCGGACTTTAGCATTTACGCTTTTCGGCGATGATCAGGCTATGATTAGAATCGATATGTCAGAATTTATGGAAAAGCACAATGTTTCGCGTTTAGTCGGCGCGCCGCCCGGATATGTCGGCTACGACGAAGGGGGGCAGTTGACCGAAGCGGTTCGCCGGAGGCCGCATTCAATAATTCTTTTGGACGAAATCGAAAAAGCCCATCCGGATGTTTTTAATATCCTGCTTCAGGTTTTGGAAGACGGCCGTTTGACTGACGGCCAGGGCCGGCTGGTTGATTTTTCCAATACCATAATTATTGCTACTTCCAATGTCGGTTCTGATATAATTCATCGGGAATTTGATAAGCCCTCGGCTGACCGAATGAGTTACGATGCTTTGCGCGAGCTTTTGATAAATAATCTTCGGACCTATTTCCGGCCAGAATTTTTGAACCGTCTTGACGAGGTGATTGTTTTCAAATCGCTTGAAAAAGAGCAGATTCAGAAAATCGTGGTTTTACAGCTGGAAAAACTTGCCGAAAAATTAAAGATGCTCGGCTATGTTTTTGATATTTCTCCAGCAGCGGTGAAGAAACTGGCTGAGCAGGGCTTTGATCCGCATTTCGGGGCCCGAGAATTAAAACGGGTGATTCAGAAAGAAATAGAGAACCGGATTTCCGAGCTTTTATTGAAAGAGGAGCCGGAGCGAGGGAGCGTGATTGAAGTTGATTTTGAGAAGGAGTTTGAAGTTAAGGTTAAAGAGCAGGTCAAGCATTAAAGAAAAATGAAACAAGTTAAAATTTACACAACTTCTACCTGCGTTTACTGCAAAGGAGCGAAAGAGTATTTTAAGAATAAGGGAGTTGAAAATGAGGAGATAAATTTAAGCGAGCATCCGGACAGAATTCAGGAGATGATTCAAGTGTCAGGGCAAATGGGTGTGCCGGTGATTTTGATTGATGGGAAAGTGATTGTCGGGTTTAATAGAGGAGCAATTGATGAAGCGCTTCAATTAAGTTAACTATACCGTGGTTTCAAGGCTATTGTGTCGCAATAAAGTGTTTTTGCGCCATACTTTTAATCGTGCTATTATTTTAGTGTGAAGAAAAAATATCTTATCAAAACAAAATATGGTAGTTTCAATGTTTCTATCTGGTACGATCGTACTGATAAACTTTATCTTGTCGAAGTGCCTAGCTTTGATAAAACTATGACCCAAGGTTCAACTCTTGCTGATGCAAAATATATGGCAAGAGATTTAATAGAACTCTTATGCGAGGTTGCTTTTGATGATGGCAAGGTTGTTATTGATGACTATGGCAGCATGTTTGGTCGGGGGAAGATTGCTAAAACTTCGGGGCCGGTTTCCATACAAGCATGAGCATCCTGCCGATGCTTGGTGCGGCCGCGATAATTCGCGTTCTTCTAAGAGCCGGCTTTCTGATTGTAAGACAAAAGGGGAGCCACGTATTCTTACGGCATAAATTCGATCAAACGCGATTCGCGACGGTACCCAGACATTCACGTGATATATCCAGGAAAGATCTTGCGAGTATTCTCCGCCAATCAAAAATATCTGTTGAGGAATTTCTCCGCTTACTTAGTAAAAGGAAATAGTTATTTTGCTTGGCGAGCAATATTAACAGGTGTATTCATCAATTTTAAAAAAACTTGACAGGGTTTGTAGGTATACTATAATAGATATATAGGCTAAAAAGAGGGGGTTGCTTAGTGGATCAGTAATAGTAGAAATCATCGAAAAACAAAGGAAAATTAAGGTTTTGGACTATTATTTCCACCAAGGAGCTCCTTCATACTTATTTAATAAAAAGTCTTCAGTCTCTGGGCGAGCGGTTGGGATTTTCCGCTGCGAAGAGACCGTAAGGCGCGGGCGATTATCCTTTGGATTAAATCCAGAGGGGAGCTTAGCCAGCCGGTACGAAAACCCGGCACTACACATTTTTCGTTCTTTGGGGGCGTAGATGAAGGCATTCGCCGGTTTGAGCAGTGAGATCCCACTGTTCGCTGAAGCGAGTTCTACGCTCCCGAAGTTTTCTAGCCTCGCGTCTTCGGACAGCGGGGCTTTTTCTTTTTATCGCCACTCCGGCAGCCAAACTGTTAATTTATAATACCATTCCGGAATTGTAAGGCCGTAAGTAAGAGGTGAGAAGAAGAGAAATAAAATTATTGAGCCTGTTAGAATCGTATTGAACACGATTTTTTTATTTCCAATTTTTGATTTATCGAGCGAATAGGCAAGGATTAAAATTGCAAAAACCAGGGCAGTCATATAATGATATAAAAACATCACTCGGCCGATGAAAATGAAAGGAAGCCAGTTTAAGAAGTAAGAAGTAATAAGTAAGAAGCGAGGAGAATTTTTGAATTTTCTGAAATTTATAACAAAGTAAATCACGGCAATGGTTGTAAGCCAATAAATCAGCGGGTTACCCAGAAAATAAATTTTAGAAGAAACTTGTGAAGAGCTTGTCGAATCATTCCAGTAATAAATAGGTTTATTCATAAATGGCCACTGGAACCACTGGCTTGTGTAGGGATGGCTGGCCCCGAGTCTGGTGTTAGATCTATAAAGTTCCAGATTAAGCCCTACGAATTTTTCAAAGATGTTCATTTGTTGGAAATTAGGCGGGTGAAAAGCAAAGCCGGGTCCGGGTTTATTTAGAAGCGAGAAATGAACAGCGAAAATCGAAAAATAAACAAGAAAAGGGGTAATGATTAAGAATAATAGACTATTTACAGCTGACTTTATTTTTCCGGCCGATTTAAACCAACTTATGAAATAAAAAAAGAGAATAACAGCCAGAAAAGACAGGCCGGTCCATTTGACGGAGAGGGCCAAAGAAGAGAAAAGTCCCGCAAGAAAAAGATATTTTTTATTACTATTAGTTATAAATGATCGCTTGAAACTAATACTTTTTTGGTATTTAAGATAAAATAAAATTCCTAGAAATCCAAAAAGCAGTAAAAAAGCATCAATTAAAATAAACCGTGATTGGGCGAGCAGGGAGTTTTCAAAAATCAAAAGCAGGCCGGCCAGGAAAGCGAATTTTTGGCTGATGCCGAGTTCAACAGCGATTAAAAAGATAATGGCAGGCAGTAAAGCACCGGCCAGTTTCGGTAGAAACCGTAGCCATTTGTAAGAGTCGTCAGGGAATTTCTGGCCGATATCTTCAAAAGAAAAGCCGGATTGGAAACCAGAAATTTTAGCCATTCCGGCGATTAGAAGTTTGCCTAAAGGTGGGTGGATGTCAAAAAAGTACTCGCCGGTGAAATAGCCGGAAACGAATTTGCCGAAATGGACTTCGTCAAAAACGGTTTCAGCCGGATGGCTGAAAAAGACAAACCGGGTAAGCAAAGAAAGAGCCAGAATTATCAAGAGGTATTTCTTTGTCATTAGTTTTAATTTATTATAGAATAGTATCAATTAAATGGAAAAGCATGATTTAATAATTATTGGGGGTTCGGCCGCCGCCACGGCGGCCGGCATTTATGCCGCGAGGCGAAATTTGAATTTTAAAATTGTCTCCAAGGATTTTGGCGGAGAAGTAGCCACTTCCGGCGAAGTTGATAATTACCCGGGTATACCTGATACAGATGGACTTCAATTGGCGGAAAAATTCAAAAAACATTTAGCTGATTACGGAGTTGAGCCGGAAACCGGAGTGGAAGTTGAAAAAATTATCAAACAAGAAGATGAGAGTTTTTGCATTGCGGCTAAAACTGGAAAAGAAACGGCCAACTGGTCTGAAAAAATGGCGGGGAACGGGAACGATGCTCCGAAATGCGATTACATTGCTAAAACAGTAATTATTGCTACCGGCGTTCATCCTCGAGAATTAAATGTTACCGGCGAAAAAGAATTGAGAAATAAAGGCGTTAGTTATTGTAGCGTCTGCGATCTCCCGCTTTTTAAGGATAAAATTGTTGCAACAATTGGCGGAGGGAATTCAGCACTTGAATCAGGAATAATGGGAGCCGACATTGCCAGTAAAGTTTATGTTATCAACAAAAACCCAGCCTTCAAAGGCGATCAAGTCTTGATTGATAATTTATTGAGCAAGAAAAATGTTGAAGTGATTTATAAGGCTAAGGCCGCGGAAATTTTAGGTGATGGGTTTGTATCTGGTTTAAAATATAATAATGAAAGCGGAGAGACTAAAGAGCTGAAAGTCGACGGCATTTTTATCCATATCGGCATGGTGCCTAACAGTAAAGTTGTTTCCGATGAAGTTGAGAAAAATCAATTCGGCGAAATCGTAGTCAGTAAGAATTGTGAAACTAATATTCCCGGGCTTTTTGCCGCCGGCGACGTGACTGATGTACCGTTTAAGCAAATAGTTATTGCCGCCGGCCAAGGCTGTTGCGCCTTGCTTCAAGCGGTGAATTATCTTAATAGACTAAAACAATGATTTATCTAGCTGCTGATCATCGGGGTTACCAGTTAAAAGAGAGAATCAAGGAATGGTTAAAAGAGTGGAGATACGAATTCCAGGATATGGGCGCTTTTGAGTATAATCAGGATGACGATTATCCTGACTTTGTTCACAGGGCCGCTCAAAAAGTTTCTGAAAATCCGGAACAAGACAAAGCCATAATCTTGGGTGGTTCGGGTCAGGGCGAGGCAATGGTTGCGAACCGCTACAAAGGCATAAGAGCAGCGGTTTTTTACGGCCCATCATTTGAGACCGGAGCGCCAAAAAGCTGGAGATGGGAAAGCTGGTTATTGGTTTTGGGCGGTGGCGGATCTCTAGGCGTAGCAGAAGGCATTATTTACGAGAAGTTTAAAGAAATTATTAAAATGTCCCGTGAACATAATAATTCGAATGTTTTGTCGCTTGGCGCTTCGTTTTTACACGAAAAAACCGCTAAGGGTTTAATCAAACTCTGGTTTGAAACGTCGTTCAGCAACGAAGAAAGACATAAGAGACGAATAGAAAAAATAGATAGAAGTTAAACTTACATTACAATTGTAATGTAAGTTTAACTTCTCTTAGCTATGGTGAAAGTATTCATTACCCGACCTATCCCAGAGATAGGAATAAAAATACTGCGCGACAAGGACTATGAGGTTTTGGTTAACGAAAGAGCAAGAGACCGCGCGGCGGGCAAAAGCGAAATTTTAAACGGCATTAAAGGCGCCGACGGATTATTCTGTACTTTGACTGAAAAGATCGACGCCGAAATCATAAATGCTGGTCTGCCCAGTTTGAAAATCATCGCTAATATGGCTGTCGGTTTTGATAATATTGATTTGGAGGCGGCTAAACAGCGCGGCATCATGGTGACCAATACGCCCGGCGTTTTGACTGATACCGTGGCTGAGCATGCTTTTGCCTTGATGCTGGCGATTAGCCATCGGATTGTCGAGGCCGATAAATTTGTTCGCGCCGGTCTTTATAGGGGTTGGGGGCCGATACTTCTTTTGGGCAGTGATTTGTCAGGTAAAACGCTTGGCGTGGTTGGTTTGGGTAGAATTGGATCTCGAGTCGCTTATCACGCGGTTAGAGGTTTTGGAATGAAAGTTTTGTATACTGACGTGAAAAGAGATGAAAATTTTGAACGGGAATTTGGAGCCCGGTTTTTTGAAAGTATTGACGATCTTTTACCGAATTGCGACTATGTTTCTTTGCATGTGCCTCTAATAGATTCAACTCTTCACTTGATTGATGAGCGGCGATTAAAACTTATGAAAATCTCGGCTTATCTGATAAACACTTCCCGCGGACCGATTATTGATGAAAAAGCCTTAGCCTTGAGCTTGTCGAAGGGATTGATCCGTGGCGCCGCGATTGACGTTTTTGAAAACGAACCGAAAATTGAGCCGGGGCTTTTGAAATTAAACAATATTATTTTAACCCCGCATATCGCTTCAGCTACCGAAGAAACCCGGAATAAAATGGCTAAACTGGCAGCGAAAAATATAATTGAGGCGCTGGAAGGAAGAATGCCGCCGAATATAATTAGAATATAGAATTTAGAAAATAGAACTTAGAATTAAATTACATTTTGATTAAGATTATTCCAGCAATACTCGCAAAGACCGAACAAGAGTTTGTAAATATGGTTCGCGCGATTGAACCCTACACTGATCTGGTTCATTTAGATATTGCCGACGGAGAATTTGTACCAAATAAGACAATCGATGGCTACGAGGAGTTAATGAGGATTGAAACAAAACTTAATTTTGAAATTCATTTGATGATTAATAATCCGGAAAGCGTAATTGGCCGCTGGTTAAAGACTAAGGCCGTTAGATATTTAATTCACCCCGAGAGTGTTGAAGATTTAGAAACATTAATTAATCAAATTAAGGGGAACGGCAGAGAACTTGGCTTAGTTTTGAATCCGGAAAATGATCATTCGGCAATTGAGCCATATCTTGATAGAATTGATTTAGTTCAGTTTATGACCGTTGATCCGGGTTTTTACGGTTCGTTGTTTCGGCCTGAAGTTTTGGAAAAGATTAGAAATTTTCATAGCCGGTATCCGAATAAAATTATTCAGGTTGACGGAGCGATTAATACAGAAACAATAAAATTGGTTGAAGAAGCCGGAGCTAGTCGGGCTGCGGTCGGAAGCCATATTTTTAAAAGCAATAACGTCGAGAAAGCGATTCGTGAATTAAATGTTTAGCATACTTGATGTAATAACAATCGGTTCAGCCACTTGGGACGTTTATTTAAAAAGCGAAGATTTTGAAATTCGCGAACATAGTGATTCGCCGACCGGAGTAGAACAGTGTTTTCCTCTTGGTGCGAAGATAGAGGTAAAAGAAGTAGTTTTTACTACTGGCGGGGGAGGGACGAATGCGGCGGTTACGTTTGCCAGACAAGGTTTGAAGACGGGTTGTGTCGGCGTGGTTGGGGACGATTTTAACGGCAAAGAGATAGTCAAAGAGTTAAACCGCGAAAAAGTTAAACTTTTTTTCAACGTTCACAAGGATGATTCCACCGCTTATTCAATTATTCTGGTTTACCCGAATGCCGAGCGTACTATTTTGAGCTATAAAGGCGAGGGCCAACATTTTAATTCCGATGAAATTAAGTGGGAAAAACTGAAAGCCAAATGGTTTTCTCTGGGCAGTTTAGGCGGGAACTGGAATTTGCTTGAGAGAGCTTTTGAGTATATCACGGCCCGGAATTTTAAAATCGCTTTTAATCCAGGCGGAAAAGAATTGGCTCATGGTTTGGAAAAATTAAAGCCCTATCTGGCCGAGGTGGATATTTTCAGCGTCAATAAGGAAGAGGGAGAATCATTGTTAAAATCCAAAATCCAAATGACAAATGACAAAATGAAAGCAGAAGAAATTCTTAAGAGATTAAGCGAATTGGTGAAGGGGATTGTGGTTTTGACGCTTGGGCCGGAAGGGGTTTTGGTTTCGGATAAACAAAAAATTTACCGGGCCGGAACACCAGATTCGCCGAAAGTAGAAAGAACTGGTGCTGGCGATGCATTTAACTCTGGATTTGTAGCCCAAATAATTAAACAAAATCAGCCAGAAGCCGGAAGCTGGAAGCCGGAAGCGGTGATGACCTCAATCCAGTTTGCCACCGCCAATGCCTCTTCGGTTGTCAGTCAATACGGCCCCAAAGCCGGGATTCTCAAGAAAGACGACTGGGGACTGTGGCCTTTAGTTGAAGTTCAGATTCTTTGAATAAAGAAAAAGACCGACGGAGTGCGTCGGTCTTGTTAGGAGGGGCGAGTCGTTCGATAAGCTCACGACTCGCAAGAGGAGGTCAGTTCCAGTCGCCGTCCATTTCGGAAAGTGACTGGTGGCGGGGGACGTGGCGGCTGGCGCCACGCCTGAGCATCGCGTTGACGAGGGTCGGATCAGCGATCCGGCCCTCGGCTTCAGCTCGAGCAAGACGCGGGATAAAGGGCTCGGCCCAATCCTCACGCCAGCCACGAACTTTTTTTCCGTTGAGCCGAACTGGCGACAATCTGACCACCATACTGACCTCCTTAAGGTGCAATTTTTTGGCTAGAGTTCATCCCCAGCCTATACCTTATTGTAGCATACGTTTGACTTTCTGTCAAGTTTAGGTTAAGTATTAGAAACGAATAAAATAGACCTTGCTATAGACCTTGCTGTTTTTATTTCCAGAGTTTTATTTTAAACTTTAATTAATGGATCAATTGGCGCAAATTTTGCGGATTAAACTCAAAACTCTTTTAGATTTGGGAAAAGGAATGGTAGGTATTACGGGCAAAGAAGGGATGATCCAGAAAGTTGCGGAAGAAAATGAGGCAATTACCCGGAAGACTTTAGCGGAATCGGGACTATTAAAAGAAAGCAGCGCCGCAGAAGTCCGTGAGCGTCTTCAGAAAAAGATTATTGATTTGAGTAATAGATTGCCAAACGATTGGCAGGACCTTTGTGAAAAGGCTTCAGACTTAGTTGATTCTAAAACCGGTTTTTTTATTAAAAAAGAAAAAGCAATTGAGCTTTTGGAGAGATATCCGCCCAAGAATATGGAGATTGACGAAGAAGATTTTGAGTCAGTTTTCGCGGCTTTGCGATTTACCCAAAGCGCTGAATGGATGCATAATTTTTTTGACGAGGCCTATGGCGATTTAAAGCCCGAAGATTTTGAGGAACGAGCGATTAAATTAAAGGTTTTAGATGAAAAATGGTTGAAAGCAGCCGATAAATTTTTAGATAAAAAATACCACAATGTCAGCCATTTGAAAGAATTGGGAATTATCTTTGTAATTCCTTTAAGATTAGACACTCCGGGCGAGGCAATGAGGATATTCACTCTGCTTTTACATTATTTAAACGAAGTGCCGTTTTACTCGAAATTATTCAGGAAGTTTTCGCAAGAGCAGGATTTTATACAGAAACTGAAGTCGCTTCTGCGAGGTGATGTTTCCGAAGGTCCTTTACCAGATAAAGGCAGAATGAGTTGGCGAATTATTCAAAGATACTTAGCGAAAGATGATGAAAACGACCCGCGGCTATTTATGCCGCATATTAACCCTGAAGCCGAGCATTGGTTCAAGGCCATAGAAAGTTTGGCCAAGCTTGGGCCGGATTTTGCGTTCTGGAAAGAGCTTGATTTTACAGGCGGGTTCTTTGGGAACGAACTTGTAAGCTTTAATTTGATTGATTTAGTGATGACCTTGGTTAAAAAAGAGGAAATTAAATATCTATATCATCAGCAAGAAGCCCTTTGGAACAAGATTTTTATTGAATATTTTGGCCGTGAAAAAATGAACGAGCTGATTGAAGAAAACATTATCAAAGGTTATATTGAGTTATAAATGAATTTAAACGATTACTTAAAGATGGCTAAGGATAATAAGTTTGCGGTGCCGCATTTTAATTTTGCGTCGGCGGAGCAACTTGAAGCGATTATTCTGGGTTTTAAGAAAGTTTTGGATTTTTATAATTTGCCTTATGGTAAGTACGCTTTGATGGCCGGGACCTCGGAAGGAGAGGCGAAATTTTTGGGTTATAAACAAGCCCGAGCCTTGATTGATTCGTGGAAAAAAGAAACCAATATCCCGATATTTTTAAACGCCGATCACCATAAGAGCCTTGAGTCCTGCCGCCAGGCGCTAGACGCCGGCTACGATACTATACTCATCGACGCTTCCACTCTACTTTTTGAAGAAAATACTAAAATTACTCACGGCGTCAGAGATTACGCTAAATCTGTTAGTCCTGATATTACTGTTGAAGGTGAGTTAGGCTATCTTCGGGGCGAGTCAAAAATGCAGGAGGCGGTTGAAATAAATACAGACGATTTTACTAAGCCGGCCGAAGCCAGAGAATTTATTGATAAAACCGGCGTTGACCGGCTGGCCGTTGTTTTCGGCAATATCCACGGCATCGTTTCAAAACAGGAAGAGAAACTAGACTTTAACTTGCTTAAAAAAATAAACGAGGCTGTCCCGGAAACTTTTTTGGTTTTGCACGGCGGCTCGGGGCTTTCAGAAAGAGATTTTAAAAAAGCAATTGAAAGCGGCATAACTAATATTCATATAAACACCGAAGTCAGAATTGCTTACCGCGAGGGGCTGGATGAGAAGCTGAAAGCGGCGCCCGGCGAAACCTCGCCATATAAGTTTTTAGAAGGAGCGGTTGAGAAGATGAAAGAAGTAGTGGAAGAAAAAGTAAAAATTTTTCTGAACTTATGAAAATTATTATTTTAATAATTATTTTTGTCTTATTGGCTTTTTTTGTTTATCCACAATTGCCGAATAGATGGCTGGGCAGTTATTTTAAATTTCCGGAAAGGCCGTTCCGGCTGGGATTGGATTTACTTGGTGGAGCCCACTTGGTTTATCAGGCTGATTTATCAGGAGTCGCCGAAAGCGATAGAAAAAGTTCAATGGAAGGAGTCAGAGACGTAATTGAAAGGCGGGTTAATTTATACGGCGTGGCCGAGCCGAATGTTCAGATAAGCGGAAGCGACCGCCTGATTGTTGAATTGCCTCAAATTAAGGATGTCAACGAGGCGATTAAATTGATAGGGGAGACGCCGTTTCTGGAATTTATGGAGTTAGAGAACGAAAACTTCGTTTCCACTGGTTTGAGCGGCCGGCAGCTTAAACGGGCAAATCTGGTTTTTGACCCGAATACAAATTTACCGATGGTGAGTTTGGAGTTCAACGACGAAGGGACGAAGCTTCTTTTAGAAATTTCAAAAAGGAGTATAGGTAGGCCGCTGGCTGTTTTTTTGGACGGCCAGCCGATTTCTATTCCTACAGTTCAGGATGAAATTACCAACGGCCAAGCAGTCATTTCAGGTCAATTTACCATTAACGAAGCCCGGGAGCTGGCGGGCCGTCTTTCCGCCGGCGCCCTGCCTGTGCCGATAAAATTAATTTCACAACAGGTAGTAGGGCCGAGCTTAGGCAGAGTGTCGTTGGAACAAAGCTTGAAAGCCGGATTTTACGGCTTGATCGCTTTGGCCTTGTTTATGCTGGTTTTTTACCGCGGCTACGGCCTGGTGGCTCTTTTCGCTCTTTTGTTTTACACGGTTTCGGTTTTAACGATTTTTAAAATATTGCCGGTAACTCTGACTTTGGCCGGAATCGCCGGTTTTATTTTATCGCTTGGCATGGCTGTTGATGGAAACATTTTGATTTTTTCTAGAATTAAGGAAGAACTAAAGGAAGGCAAAAGCCGGGCTTCGGCGATTAATATCGGCTTTGAACGGGCCTGGACTTCAATCCGCGACTCCCAGATTACTACTTTGATTGCCGCTATAATTCTTTATATTTTTGCAATTTCGCTGGTTAAGGGCTTTGCCTTAACATTAGCCATCGGCACGATTTTTAGTATCTTCTCCGCTGTTTATATAACTAAGCTGATTTTGAAATCGGTATACAAATAAAATGCCAAAACAGCTTCTAAAGTCAGAACATTTTTATAAATTCTTTTTGTGCCCGCATTGGATTTGGTACGATATCTACGAAGATCAGAAAAAACATAAGCACGTGCCGCCGGTTTTGGAAATGCTTTACTCAGGCCGCATCCGCGAGCCGCACTCGGTTTTGCCGACTAAGGAATTCGTGGAAATAAAACCAGAACTTTATAACGACCTTGACGAAGCTTTTTTGGCTACAGTGGAGTTAATGAAACAGGGTAAGAACATTTATAAGCCGGTCTTGATGAACGGCCACTGGGTCGGCGAACCGGATTTTATTGAGCGCCGGCCGATTGCCGAATTAAAGATAATTGATTCTTCGGCAAAGAGCAATTTCGGCGATTGGTATTATGTCGCTTACGACATCCGCAATGACCCGGAACTCAAAGACGAATATAAATTTCCTTTGGTCTTCGCCAGTTTGATTTTGGAAAAAATTCAAGGGGTAAGGCCGTCGGACGCTTATATTATGAATGCCGACGGCGAAGCTAGATCTTTTTTGATTGATCCGTTTTTGGATAAGTTTCAATTAACTCTTAAAGAAATTGAAAAAGTCCTGGAGGGCGAAAAACCGCCGCCGTTCATCAAAGGAGGATGCAAAAGAAGCCCCTGGTTTGCTATTTGTGAAGAAGAGACTAAAGGTTGTGAGGATGTTTCCTTGATTCATGGCATTAGCCAGCGGGACCAGAGGGATTTCTACGAATTGGGGATAAAAACTGTCCGCCAGCTGGCTGAAACCGATTTAAAACAGCTTCAGGAAAAGCTTGAAGGCTGGAATTACGACAAATTAATCCGGGTCCGCAATCAGGCCGAAGTTCTGGTTTCCGGCGAGCCCCTGATAATTCAGCGCTACAATTTTCCGAAAGTTGAAAATGAAATCTACTTTGATGTTGAAAGTGACCCGACCCGCGGTATTGATTTTCTTTTCGGCTTGCTGGTAAAAAAGCAAAATCGAAAAACCGCTGATTTTGAATATTTTTTAGCCAAAGGGAAAGAACACGAAAAAAAGTTGTGGGAGGATTTTCTGGAATTTTTATCAAAATTGGAGAATTTCGTCATTTATCATTACGGTTATTATGAAAAGCATGTTTTGCAGAGAATGGAAAAAAGATACGGCGCGCCGGCGGATTTAATGAGAAAATTCCGCGAGAACAGTTTGGATTTATACAATATTACGACCAGTTCGGTTATTCTGCCTATTTATTTTTACAGCTTAAAGGATGTGGCCGGACATATCGGTTATCAGTGGTCGGACCTTGGAGCGGGCGGGGGAGAGGCGGTGATTTGGTATGACCAGTGGTTGGAGACAGGGAAGAAAGAGTTTTTGAAGAAGCTGGTTAGATACAACGAAGACGATGTGAGGGCGACTTTGCTGATTAAAGAATGGCTCCAGAAGCAGAAGCCGAGGGTGCAGAAAGATTTTTTGCCGGAAGAGTAGCGAAAGCCTGTATCGGGTATAGCCAATTTCTAAACAATAAAGCCTCTTGGCTACAGCCACCCCAGAAACCGTCTCTCGGGGCATATCTGATTTCTTCATAGGGGTAGCCATTCTTGTAAATGGAGTCTGGCCATTTACAAGATACTTCCCAATTCAGAAATCAGATACGCCCCTGCGGCCGGTAATGGATATGTGGCTGTACCCTGCGGGCTTTATTAGAAATTCATATATCCTCACGGCTTTCTTCTTTTCATTATCGTTATCCTCGTGCTTTTTCCATTTTTTAGAGGCTCTACCCGAGCCTAGAAGATTCCGTCCCCAATCAGAATTGTGTCCGGCGAAGCCCGGAAGAAAACCTTGAAAAATCAAGGTTTTTCAGCTATTGATAAATGGCTATGTTCTATGCTATGATGAAGTATATTAAAATAGCCATTTTACATAGTATATACTTATAATAACACTTTCAAAGATGCTATTTGCAGCTGATTACAGCTTTTAGGGCGATTATCCCGCTTTAAGAGTTGTAATCAGCAGAAAGGTAAGCCTTAAGTCCGGCAATTCCGTCGGATAAGAGGTAAGCCAAAGGAGAAGAGAAAATGCTGCAGATCGATCAGTTCGTGGAGTTCAGTGCGGCGGTTCTGCGGTCGCTTCCGCGGGACCTGGATCAGACAACGGCCCAGAGCTGGATTCAAGACCAGCGGGCGCTTGCGGATGTCCTCCGCAAGTCGCTCAAGCCAGAGTCCGAGTCAATAACGATTGGAATCAGCAACACCAACCCGTTCACCCCGCCTTACGAGGGTTGGGAGCTGGTTGAGGACGCAACTAGCCCGGTCGGAACCCTGGAGCTGGAACTCTCGGAGTTCTTGAAACAGGGCGAAGACTCCGTCAAAGGCAAGGTCATGCGGGAGCGGGCCAAGAAGTCAGGTCCGATGATGCTTGGCGAACGCCATGCCCGCGCCCTGTTCGAAAAGCAGGAGCGCATCCCGGAAGCCTGGAGGAAGTTTTATTTGGTCTTTCCGGGAACAGTCTGGCGACCTGTATGTTCCGTACTTCCGCTGGCGCGGCGGCTGGTGGTACTTGGACTTCTACTGGCTCGGGGTCGGGGTCGATTTCGACCGCAGCGTTCGCATCGTCTCTCTCCGCAACTAGCAGACCTTTGGGTCCTCGGACCCTGGGACAGCTCCAGAACAGCTTGTCTGTTCTGGAGCTTCTTTTTTTCTTTGTATGATTTCTGATATAATGAAAATGAAGCAGATGAGAACTCCGCGGCTAAGGCTTCGGACAGTCTGGCTTTCGAAAAAATGGAGCTACTTGGTGCAAGATGCTAGGGGAATAGGAAAATTTTTCCGAGAGTCCCGAATCCGATACAGTCCCGAGAGTATTCAAAGGACAGTGGCATATCTTATCTAGGATTACTAAAGCACGGGAATGCCCAGGAGCTTAAAAAGATGATTTTAGAAAAAGTAATAATGTAGTTTCTCGGGCTTCGCCGGGGCGAGGTTCGGCAAACCACGGAATCTTCTAGGCTCTACCCGAACAAATAATCTTGATTTCCTTAAAAAAATTTTGTAAGCTTTTATGGCAATGGAAAAAATAGAACTCCAAGCAGAAAAGAGGGAATCAGTCGGGAAGGCGTTGAATTCTTTGAGGAAAGAGGGATTTTTGCCGTCGGTGGTCTACGGCCATAATTTCGAGGCGGCGCCGATTAAGATTAAATACACTGATTTTGAAAAAGTTTTTAAAAAAGCCGGAGAATCGACTCTGATAAATTTAAAGATAGGGGATAAGGAAGAGCCGTCCCGCTCAGCGGGGTCATCGGGGACGCTTAGCGTCCCGGCGGTGATAAAAGATATTCAGAAAGATCCGGTGACCGATAAAATAATCCACGCTGATTTTTATAAAGTCAGTCTTAAAGAGAAAATAAAAGCAAAAATTCCTTTGGTTTTAGTTGGTGAGTCAGAAGTGATGAAAGCCGGAGGAATTTTAGTTAAAACGGTTAATGAGCTTGAAGTTGAGGCTCTACCTCAAGACTTGCCTCACGAATTTCAAGTTGACCTTTCCAGACTTCAGAATATCGGCGATCATATTCTAGTTAAAGATATTTTTGTTTCAGACAAGGTGAAGATTGAAGCTGATCCGGAAGATGTCGTAGCCTTAATTCAGGCGCCTCGGGAAGAAGTGGTTGAAGAAGTTTCCCAGCCTTCGGTTGAAGAGGTTGAGGTGATAAAGAAAGAGGAAAAAGAAAAGGAGGCGCCGGCGAAAGAAGTCAATCCGCCGATTGGCGGAGGGAAAGCGTCTCATCACGCTTAGCGTGATATTAAGAAGCGCTTAGCGCTTCAATAATTCTATCTAAATTCCCGTCCATTACAGCTTCCAGATTGCCCCAGCTTTTTTTAATCCGGTGGTCGGTGATTCTGTTTTGCGGGAAATTATAGGTCCTTATTTTTTCGGACCGGTCAGCTGAACCAATCTGCCTTCTCCGCTCTTCAGTTATTTCGCCGGTTTTTTTTTCTTGTTCGGCCTGCCACAATTTTGCCCTTAAAACTTCCATGGTTTTTTCGCGGTTCCTTTGCTGGGATCGTTCTTCTTGTGACGAAACCACAATGCCAGACGGTTTATGCAATATCCGGACCGCTGTTTCAACTTTATTTACATTTTGCCCGCCCGGTCCGCCGGAACGGAAAAAACTTATTTCCAGATCAGCCGGATTTATCCGGATATCGGTTTCTTTCGCTTTCGGTAAAACGGCCACGGTGGCGGTGGAAGTGTGGACCCGGCCGGATTTTTCGGTTTTGGGGATTCTTTGAACCCGGTGGACTCCGGCCTCTCTAGCCATCTTCTTCAGCGCTTCTGGCCCGTTGATTTCAAAAGTTATCTGTTTGAAACCCCTTAAATCCGATTGGCTGGCGTCTAAAACATTAAAACGCCATCTCTGGTTCAAAGCGTATTTTTTGTACATATTGAAAAGGTCAGAAGCAAAAAGCGCGGCTTCTTCGCCGCCGGCGCCGGCCCGGATTTCCATGATTAGTTCTTTATTCATTTCTTTCCCTTTTTAGTCTTTTCAAGCCGTTTCTTGAATCTTTCCACCCGGCCCTTGGTATCAGCCATTTTGCCTTTGCCGGTGTAAAAAGGATGGCAGTTTGAGCAGATTTCAATTTTAATCTCCGGAACCGTCGCCCCGACAATAAATTGGTTGCCGCAGGCGCATCTGACTTTGGCATCAGAATAGTATTGAGGATGGATTTCTTTTTTCATCTTTACTAATTTAGCAAAATAAGCTACAATTTTCAACTATGGCTGAAATTGACTATTCTAAAATTATGCCTTCCTACGAAGATATGCTTCTGGCCGGAGTCCATTACGGCCGGAAAAAAACTGTTCGGCACCCGAAGATGGAGCCTTTTATTTACGGTCTGAAAGACACAATCCATTTGATTAACATCTTTAAGACCGAAGAGGAGCTTAAAAGAGCGATTGAATTTTTGCAAAAAACCAAGGAAAACGGCGGGACGATTTTGTGGTCGGCCTTGACTAAGCATTCAGAGGGGAAAATAGTGGAAATCGCCGACTTGCTTTCTATGCCCTACGTTAAAGAAAGGTGGCTTGGTGGGACGCTGACCAATTTTAAGACGATTCAGGAAAGGACAAAATACTACAAAGAAATGAAAGAAAAATGGGCTAATCCTGAATTTATGGAAAAACTTACTAAAAAAGAAAAACACGAAATGGAAAAGGAGCTCCGTCTTTTAAAGGAGAAGTTTGAGGGGCTAGAGAGGCTGTCCAAATTACCTGATGTTGTTTTTTTAAGTTCATTGAGGCAGGGCGGTTTGCCTCTTCGCGAAGCCAAAAGGATGGGTATAAAGGTAGTCGCGATTTTAAACACTGAAAGCGATCCGACTTCAGTTGACTACCCCATTCCGGCCAATGACAATGCCAAGCAGTCGATGGATCTTATTTTGGAGACAATAAAGAGAGCGCTTATTAATACTGAGCTTGTCGAAGTATTAAAACGATGATTGACGGCATCAAAAAATTAAGAGATCAAACCGGGCTTTCGGTGGCGGATATAAGGCGGGCCTTGGAAGAAGCCGGCGGAGACGAGAAAAAAGCTTTGGAAATTTTAGATTCCCGGGGTCACGAAATCGCCGAAAAAAAATCTTCCCGTCGAGCCCTTGAAGGCGTGGTTGAAAGCTATATCCACGCCAACCGAAAAGTCGGAGCAAGCCTGGTTTTACATTGTGAAACTGATTTTGTCGCGAAAAGCTCTGATTTTTTGGAACTGGCCCATGATTTGGCCATGCAGATCGCTTCAATGGATCCCAAAGACGTGGAAGAACTTTTAAGCCAGTCTTTCATTAAAGACCAGAATTTAACGGTTAAAGAGCTGATTGAGAAATACATCGCCAAATTGGGAGAAAATATAAAAATCGGCGGGTTTTCGCGTTTCAACGTTTAATGGTTGGACTTTACTCACCACAAACATGTTTTTATTCATTCCTTTAATTCTAATTGTTGGAAGCGCCGGGGCTATCGGTTATATTGTCTGGCCGAAAATCAAGGAAATTAAAAAAAGTGAAAAACCTCCGGAAGTTAAAGAAAGTTTTTGGCGTTTAATCGCGCCGGAATTTTTCAAAGCTTGGGATAAAATTGATTTTCACGGTTTTAAGAAAGAAGCTTTGACCGACTACGAAAAGTTTTTAAGGAGGGTGAGGATTTTGTCTTTGAAAACCGATAACTTCGTTAATAAGCTTTTGGAGAAAAGGCAGAAAAAGGCGGTTAGGCCGGAATTTAAAGATGTATTTTCTTCGGCCGAGCCTAAAGCGAATGGTTCTAATTTTAAGGTCAAAGAGAATGCTATTATTTCAGAAATAGCCAAAAATCCGAAAGACAAGAATCTATATAAGGCTTTAGGTGCATTTTATCTTGAAAACGAAATGTTAAACGACGCGAGAGAGGTTTTCGATGTGGTTTTAGAGCTGGACCCGAATGATTTGGAAACAAAAGAAGCGCTTGAAAAAATCTGGAAAATAAGTTAAAATTTATATGTTTTGGGTAGGTACGGAAGTAGACAAACCGGGTGCGCTGTAGACGCACCGCTCGTAGAGCTTCGGGGGTGCAAATCCCTCCCTACCCACAAGAGTCCGACTTTTTGCAAATTCGCCGCTCTCAAGGTGGGCGGCGCTTTGCGCCGTCTGCGGCGGGCGGAGCCGCGGGTGGGTGTGACCGCGCCACTGGCGCGGCCACTTCTCTTTCTCAAGATTTTTTGCTAAAATAGGTTCTAACTTGGTTGTATAGATTCATTAAACTTAAAAATATTAGATAAACTGGCGAAGCCTGTAGGGTGCCCGAGTAGTTCAACGGCAGAACAAGCCCATGGTAAGGGCTAAACGAGAGTTCGACTCTCTCCTCGGGCTTTGAAAACAAAATCATGTCACAGGAAAGATTGATACAATTAAAGTGCGGCGATTGCAAGAGAATTAATTATTATATCGGCAAGAGCAAGGGCAAAGACCCGAAATCAGCGGAGAAGAAGTTGGAATTGAAAAAATTCTGCAGATGGTGTAGAAAACATACGGTGCATAAAGAAAGTAAGATAAGAGGGAAATAATATATTTTTAGAAAATCTGGGAGCGTCGTTCAATGGCAGGACTCGTGTCTCCAAAACACGGTATTCCCGTTCGAGTCGGGACGCTCCCGCCTCTGACCAAAGAACAACTCATTCAAAAACTAATTTCGGAAAAAACCCTTGTTACCCCCCAGATTATCAAGGCCTTTAAAAATATTGACCGGAAGGATTTTGTTTTGACTCAAGACAAAAACCGGGCCTACGAAGACCGGCCGCTCTCAATAGGTTATGGCGCGACCATTAGTCAACCGACTACAGTGGCGATAATGCTTGAAAAACTCCAGCCCCAGTCGGGAGAAAAAATTCTGGAAATTGGAACTGGTTCCGGGTATATGACTGCATTACTGGCTGAAATAGCAGGGAAGGAAGGGAAAGTTTTTTCCATTGAGTATGTTTCCGAACTCAAAGGGCTTGCTGAATTTAATTTGAGGAAATATAATTTAGGGAGTATTGCTTTATTCACAGGCGACGGAAAAGTTGGGTTGAAGAATTATTCTTCTTTTGATAGGATAATTTCATCGGCTTCGGGCAGAGAGATGCCAAGAAGCTGGAAAAATCAACTTACAGTCGGCGGCCGAATAGTTGCTCCACTCGGCGACGAACTGGTAGTATTAGATAAGGTGTCTAAAAGAAGGTTTAAAGAAAAAAGATACGAAGGGTTTATATTCGTCCCTTTGCAATAATGGATTTAGATTTTTTAAGAAAAACAGATATTGAAGAACAGACTGCTGAAGATTTGACTGCCACTCTGGCGGCAAAAACTTTTCCTCCGGATGGTTTAAATCTTTTTAAATACGCCCGGTGGCTGATTTATGTTTTAGTGTTTTCAACTCCTCTTTTTCTCCTGCCTTGGACCAGCGAGGTTCTTGAATTAAATAAACAGCTTCTGATTTTCGTTCTTTCGAGTATCGGTTTGATTCTGTATCTCGTCCAAACAATAAGGACCGGCCGCTTAGTTATCAGAAAAAGCTTTTTGAATTACGCTGTTTTAGTGTTTTTGGCGGCCGTCCTTTTAGTTTCTTTGTTCTCGGATTTTAAATACCAGAGTCTGTTCGGCGGGTTCGGCGCCGGATTTTACGAGAGTTTTGTTAGCACCGCCGGCTTAGCCATTTTTTTCTTCCTGGTCGTGAATATCTTCGGTTTTTCGGGAGATTCAACTAAAGAAGACGCCCGGAAATTATTAAATATATTCGGCTTGTCTCTTTTTGCGGTTCTGATTTTAGGGGTTTTGCAAATTTTAGGAATTCCGGTTTTCAAGACTTTCGGTATTTCGGCGAAATTTTTTAATACCGTCGGAACATTTAATTCGTTTGGGATAATGGCGGCGGCGCTTTTAACCCTTTGTTCGTCAAAGGCGGTATTCCAGAAAGGATTCCTTAGCTATTTTAGACTGCCGGCTTTATTTCTGGCATTTTTCACGCTTTTAATTTTAAACTGGTGGGTCATCTGGCTTATAGCGATTTCCGGACTGATTTTTGTTTTGATATCAAATTCAATCTCGGATTGGCGGATGTCCAATTATTTTTGGCCGGCCGCCTTGGTCATACTGGCAGCGATATTTCTGTTTTTTAATTTCAACCTGGCCGGCCTTCTTGGAATCAAGCCTCCGGTTGAGGTTTCGCCTTCTTTCAGGGCTTCTTTTGAAATAGCCAAGAAAGTTTTAGCAAGTGATCCGCTTTTCGGGGTTGGCCCCGAGAATTTCCAATTAGCTTATGATTTTCATAGGCCTCAATTGATCAATAACACCATTTTTTGGAATGTTAAATTTTCAGAATCAGCCTCCGAGGCGTTTAATTCGGCGATCTCGCTCGGCCTGGTCGGTTTTGCCGCTTTTTTGCTTCTTATTTCTGCAGGATTTAAAGAGGGGGTAAAAAACCATAAACTCCTGCCGATATTTGCCGTTTTGGTTTCTGCCTGGGTCTTATATCCATTTAATCTGACCATCGGTTTTTCATTTTGGCTTTTGCTGGGTGTTATAGCTCTGGCGGCGTCTAAAAGCAGCGATGAACTGGAAATTAATTTGGAAAAATCTCCACGCTTTTCTGTTTTTGCCTCTGTTTCTTTTGTCGGCATTCTGCTTTTAGTTTTGACGAGTTTTTATTTTATGGGTCTTCGCTATGCGGCTAATATCCAATTTGTCAAAGCATTAAGCGAAAGCGATATTGAAAAACAGACCCGGCTCCTGACCAGCGCCGTCAATCTAAATCGCAACGAAGACATGCATTTAAGGGAAACAGCGAACTTTATAGTGGCCAGAGTCAATCAGGGAATGGCTAATTTCCGCAATATTAAAAACGAAGCTGACCGGGAAAGCGCCGTTAGCCGAATTCAGAATTTTTCAGCTGCGGCGATCAACTTGATGGAAGATTTGACCCGAAGGCACGGCCGCGATTCGCGAAACTGGCTGGTCCGGGCTTTGGTTTTTGAAAATCTGATTAACATTGTGGACGGTTCGGACAAGTGGGCGGTTAAAATGTATGAAGAATATCTAAAGCTTTCGCCGAAAGATCCAGAGCCGTATTTGAGAATCGGAAATATCAATTTTGCCGGCGCCGATTTTTTGAGGCAATTAAACCGGGCTGATCTCCGAAATCAAGTTTCCACCGGTTTGAAACTGGCCGAAGAGAATTACCTGAAAGCGATTGAGCTTAAACCGAATTATATCTTGGCGATTTACAATCTCGGCGTGGTTTATGAGAGGCAAGGGAGAGTTAAAGAAGCAATCGGCCAGCTTGAATTGATAAAGCAGGCCAATCCGTCCGATGCAAATCTTGCTTTTCAGCTTGGGCTTCTTTACTACCGAGACAACCAAAAAACCAAGTCTTTCAACGAACTGGGGAGAGCGACTTCCATTTTCCCCGATTTTTCAAACGCCCGCTGGTATCTGGCTCTGCTTTATGAAGAAAGAGGCGAGCTTGATTCTGCCCTGGGCCAGCTTTATAAAGTAGAAAAGTTGAATCCGGATAACGCCACCCTTATGGCTAAAATTGACCAGTTAGAAGCAGGAAAACGTTTGATTCCGCCTCAAAAAGTCACTGGCGTTAAACCTCTTGAAGAAAAGAGCCGGAATCAATGATTGAAAATGAAAAAAGCATCCGGCTATTTTATAATCACTGCATTTTTAATTTTTCTGGGCCTGCTTTTTTTTATGACCGATGAAGTTTATATTGAAAGAACTCTAGCCGGTAAGATTGAATTCCAGATAGAGAAAGGAGAGAGTCTTAATTCAGTTGTGGGGAAATTGCATGAGGCCGGTTTGGTGAGAAATAAATTCATCACTCGGTCTTATCTGTTTTTCAACGGGCTTAAAACAAATATAAAGCCGGGCTTCTATATTATCGGGCCCAAATACTCGGTTAATGAAATTTTTGAAAAATTTAATTTGGGCGCCGATTTGGAAGTTAAGGTTTTTGAAGGGTGGACAGCCAAAGAAATCGCCGAGGCTCTTCAAGAGCTTGAGGTCATTAAAGACTCTGGCGATTTTTTGAAATTAGCCAAGAATTTTGATAACTCCGACGGCGTTTATGAATTTCTGCCCAAAAAGAGGGGAGTGGATTTGGAAGGATATCTTTTCCCCGATACCTATAAATTTGAAAGAGGGTCGGTTGATTCGGCCGCGGAGAAAATGCTTTTGAATTTCAAAAAAAAGGTCATTTTAAAATACGCTGACATGCATCCGGAAGAATTAAGGAATATTTTGATTATGGCTTCAATACTGGAGCGGGAAGTCAAAACCGACGAGGATATGAGGCTTGTTTCCGGAATACTGTGGAAGCGGTTTGAATCAGAGGCGTCTCTCCAGGTTGACGCTGCCCTGGTTTATATAAAATGCGTTTTTATGGAAAGCGATTCATCAAACTGCCGCCAGCTTACCAACGACGACAAAAAAATCGATTCTCTCTACAATACCTATTTGAATAAAGGCCTGCCGCCCGGCCCAATTTCAAACCCAAGCCTAAGAGCCATTGATGCGGCTTTAAATCCAATAGAAAGCAGGCATTGGTATTATTTATCAGCCAAAGATGACGGCCGGACTATTTTTTCAGAGAACCTTGACGAGCATAATTTGAATAGAGTGATTTATAGGTAAGCGGGTTCGGCTATAACCGAAAGCTGTTCTTTAATGTTTGTGACTTATTGACATTTATTTTTGTTTTTTTTAGACTTTAACTAAGGCCGTAGAAAGCGAGCTGGAATACCGTAAGACTCGCCAAGGCAGGAAACGGTTTTCAGCCGTTTTTAATTTCTAAAATGCCTAAAACAAAAATTCAGAAAAAAGAAATCGTTGATAAAATAGCCGAAAAAATCAAGCGGGCCAAATTTTTGATTTTTACTTCCTTCAGTCGGAGAGGTAAAAAAGGCCTTAATTTTCCGGCGATGGAAAAATTGAAAAAAAACTTGAAAGAAGAAGACGCCGAGTATGTGGTTTTGAAAAAAACGCTTTTGGATTTGGCTTTGGAAAAGTTTTCATTGAGTGGCGAAATGAAAGTAAAAGAAATAGAAGGTTCGGCAGCGATTTTAATCGGCTATGGCGATATAAGTAAACCGATAAAGATTTTGCACAAATTATCAAAAGAAAACGAGGCTTTGGAATTTTATTCTGGATTCAATCCAGAAGATAAAAAAATTATTTCCAGAGATTTATTGGTCGAGTTGGCCAATCTGCCGTCCCGCGAAATACTGCTTTTTAGACTTTACGGCGCGGTTCGTTTTCCGTTTTGGGGATTAGCCAACGTATTAAGTCAGATTAAAAAATAACAAATAGAGAAATTTTGTATTATGGAAGAAAAATTTGAAGACTTATTAAAACAAATAGAATCAATGTCTGTTTTGGAGCTTTCTCGTTTCGTCAGAGCGCTTGAAGAAAAGTTTGGCGTATCGGCGGTTGAGGCAATGACACCGCAAGGCGTGGTTGAAGGAAAGGAATCAGAAGAAGAAAAATCAATTTTTGACGTGATTTTAACCGACGCCGGAGCGAATAAGATTCAAGTAATTAAAGTGGTCAAGGACGCTACCGGCAAAGGGTTGAAAGAAGCCAAGGATATGACAGACAATCTGCCGGCGATATTGAAGGAGGGAGTAAAAAAAGAGGAAGCCGATGAGTTGAAGAAGAAAGTTGAAACCGCCGGCGGGAAAGCAGAGTTAAAGTAAAATTTCTGATATAGCCGAGCAAGGTTTAGATCTTCAAGCTCCAAATTTTGGTCGGAGAGAGAAGATAGAGTGTTCTTGACTCTTTTTCGAAGAAAGTATCTTTGATCGTTTCGGCGGCTGATAAATTATAGCTTACTTTCAATTCGCCGGCGTCGTTGATTATTCTAGCCAATTTCAATTCCTTGTCCACCGCCAGGAATTCTTTTCCACCTAGGTTTATCAGTTCTGCCCCGGGCCGGACATCAAAATCTAAATCTACGATTTTTGCCACTTCTCCTTTGAACATAACTACTAATTTTCTGTCGTCGGTCAGAACATAGACGCTTGAGTCCAGATCAAAAGAAACAAAATTGCCTGATATTTTGGCGGCTTCGTTTGGTTTTAACCATTCCAGTCCCTCTTTTGGTTTTAAAAGAGCATTGGTTATTTTATAGATATTTTTTGAACCGAGGAAGTAAAGGTTGTCTTTATAGTTTTTAAACTCAATCGGCTCGAAGTTGAATTTCTTTTTAAGTTCGGTCGTTTTATTACTTTTAAGATCGATAATTTTTATATCGGCTCCGGGAGAATAGGCGATTGCTTTATTGTCTTTAAACCAGATTTGATTGGTTGAGACGCCAAGGGCTTCGGCGCCGGCCAGAATGTTTTTTGTCCAACTATCTGAATCAGAAACGGGCGACGGCTGGAGCAGAGAGTCAATTTTTTCTATCCGGTTCATTAAACTTATGGCTGTCAGCTGGACCTTTTCTTTTTTTTCGTTTTCTTTAAGGGCATTTATTTCCGCAATCGCTTCGCCCAAAAACTTTCTGGCTTCGTAATTTTGTTTTAAAAGGAGCCTTGATTCGCTTACTTTTAACTTTTCATTTATTGAAGCTAAGGCCTCTTTTAATTTTGAGTTGCCTCTGGTTAGGAAAACCAAACCGGCGACTAAAGCGACGCCGATAAAAACGGCAATTAAATAATTACTTACGCCTCTTGATTTGATTAATTTCCATTTTCTATCATCCAATTTGTTAGAATCGCTGCCCATAATCATTTCCTTGAATTTATCAGTAGTTTTTTTAAAAGTATCACTTTTTGAAATTTTTGCAACCTCAGTGGCCACAATCGGAAGCTCTTTTTGCTCTTTTTCGGTAAATTCCGGCTTGGTCTCTTTTGAGCCAGCTTCTTTGGCTACTTTCTTTAGTTCTTCTTTTATTTCAAAATATATGCCGGATAAATTAAGGGGCGGGGCGGCTATTTTGCGGAGATTTTCCAAAAAAGCTCCTTCAACGCTTTTAGCTAGAGTGGCATTGATCAGTTTTTGTTTAAAATTAAGCCCCGAATTTGGGATGAAAAAGAAAAACCTGTCGTCTTTTTTGATTTCTCCTGAAACTATATTTGAAAATCTTTTGTTGCTAGTCTGTGGCTTGCCAGTTTTGGCCGCGTTTTCAAAAACATCGAAAACATCATTGGTTTTTAACCGATAAGCTAACATTTTTGCTTTTCCTATTTTTGAAACGGCCACTTTTCCCTTGTCTATAAAAGCGACTCCGAAATCAAGCTTGAGATTGCTGTTTTCTTTAAGGAGATCCTCAATCAGTTCATTTGTTTTTTTGAGTGATTTTTCGAAAAGCTGCTCCTGGCCAGGATTTTCTTCAAGCTCTCTTTTTATAAAAGTGGCGATCAGGTTGGGGATGTAGTCCAGAGATGAATCATTGGATTGAATTTGACTCACCATGTAAAAATACTTTTTCCCACTCGTGGCGAGCGAAGTCGAACTATCTCCGTTTTTCGGAGGGCTGCTGATTTCGTAAGAAAAAGCGTCGCAGAAAATGCCTTTGGTCTTTGGCTGAACTATTATTTCTTTTGACTTGGGAATCAGTTCTTTGATTTCCATATTCCCATGATACAAGGTTGCTTTTTATTTGGAAAGTTGATATATAAAATTTTGATGACAAATCAAATTTTTGAAGAATTATTCGGCTCTAAGGCCAGAGTGAAAATACTTAAATTTTTTTTCAGGAATGAAGCGGGGTATTTTGATTTGCTGACCATCGCTAAAAGGGTCCAGGAAAGAAAAACGATTGTTAAAAAAGAAATCAACAGGCTTTTAAAAATAGGTTTTTTGCAAAAAAGAAATAAATCTCTTTAACCATGAGCCGGAAAAATAAAAAAATAAGGAGAGTTAGGCGTGTTAAAAAGGTCAAGAAAGTCAAAAGAGAAAAGGCCAGTTCCGGAGGAAAAGTTTATTATGGATTTAATCCAAAATTCGAATTTTCCGGTGAACTGAAAAACTTGATGCTGACTCCGCCGCCGGCTTCTTTAGGCCGGATGGAAAAAAGGATTGCTGGTTTGGGACGGGTGAAACTGGCTTTGGCTTCCGGCGTCTTTCTGAATAAGGAAAACGTGGCTGATCTTTTGATTGTCGGCGATGACGTGGACCGGAGAAAATTCAAGACTTTTTTGAAATCTCTTGAAGCGGAAGTCGGTACCCAAATTATTTATGCTATAATGGATAGGGAGGAGTTCAATTACCGCCGGGCCATGTTTGACCGTTTTGTCCGGCTGATGCTTGAAGGCCCGCACGAGATTTTGATTGATAAGATCGGGCTTTAGTTTGGGCACTTGGCGCAGTGGTTAGCGCGCGTCGTTCACATCGACGAGGTCGGAGGTTCAAATCCTCCAGTGCCCACCAACCCCTAAAAAACACGGGATTCCCGTGTTTTTTAGGGGTTGGTGGTGTGTATTTGAAAAATCCGAACTGATTTTGCGGCCGATTGACTCGGCGGCCGGAATTCCCCCCGAATCCTCCTTCCGTCCGCCTCGCCTTGAAGCGGAAGCGAAAAGACAAACCGCCAAAGAATCTGAAAAAAGTCGGCTCGAACTTTATTTTGGCCAGAAGCGGGCTTTTTTTCATTTTTTGTTTGATTGTTTTTAATTTATTTAGTATCATTATATTGAAAGAATAGCATATCACTTACATACTATCAAATTATTGAAAATATGGCAATAGAAATCAACATTGGCGAAAATGTAAAGAAGTACCGGGCCAAACAAGGATTATCACAAGAGAATTTTGCCAAGAAATCCGGCGTTAAATACACTACCTTGACAAAAATTGAAAGCAATGTAATTAAAAAGCCGTCCGTTTTGGTTATGGCAAAAATCGCCAAAGCTCTCGGCGTTAATATAGAGGATTTAATCAAATAGCTATGGCGAACACAAAAAAATTAAAACTATTAGACAATATTCAATTTATTTACGAGCTTGCTTTGGCAAGGTTAGAATTACATTCTTTCAACCCTGATTTGAAGGTTACAAATGATTTTAGAGAATTTGAGTTAAAAGATGACGGAAATTTTGAGACGCTCAAAAGAAGGCTCGCGTATTTTAAAACGATAAATGGTGATTATTCTGATTATTACTATTTACAAAAGTACAATCAAACAAAATCAGTTAATCAGTATTTAACCCACTGGATTTATCCATATAAAGGTAAGTTTCACCCTCAAATGATCAGAGCCTTAATGAATATTATGAAAATCCAAAATGGCGAAACATTATTTGACCCATTCGTTGGAAGTGGCACTGCTGTTTTAGAAGCCCAGATATTAGGGATAAATGCAGTAGGATTAGACATAAGTCCGCTTTGCGTTCTTATTTCAAAAGTAAAAACAGAATCCGTTGATGTTCTTGATGAAATTAAAAAATATAAAGATTTTTATCTTTTCAAAAAGGGCGGAAAAGAGCCGAGCGACGAGAAAGTTAAAAATTTTTACAAAGTTGCCGAAATGATGGCGCATAGCGATCAATCAAGAAGAGGTAAAAATTTTGTATCTTCATTTGTTAGTGATGCTTTAAAAATGATTGCGTCTGTTGAAGATTACAGCAACGCCATTAAGAAACATAATTTAAAAATAGGCAAGACAAAAATTATAGAGGGCGATACTAGAAAAATAAACTTGAAAGATGAATCTGTAGACGGAATTATTACATCTCCGCCATATTCTATTGCACTAAATTATGTGGCTAATGATGCCCACTCATTGAAAGCATTAGGGTATGATTTAGACAAAATAAAAGAAGATTTTATTGGTGTTCGCGGAGCTGGATTAAATAAATTTGAGCTGTATGACGAGGATATGGAAAAGGCATATAGTGAAATGTATAGAGTTTTAAAAAAAGATAAATATTGCGCTGTAGTTATAGGAAATGTAACTTTTCAAGGGCAGGAAATAAACACTACCCAAAACGTAATTGATTACTGCGAAAAAATAGGCTTTAAAACTATCAAGAAAATGGAAAAGATAATTTACGGCTTATATAACGTTATGCAAAAAGAATATATTTTAATTTTTCAAAAATAATATGGACCAAAATAATTACATTAAACAATTAGAAGAAACAATTTCAAAATTTCTAAAGCCGTTAAAGAATATTCCTTTTCCTATTGCCATAAAAGCCATATCCGGCCACGATGTTTTGTCTTTTGATAAAAACAGCCATGAGGATAAAGAATTGTTAATCCGTCTTACAAAAGCAATGGGCATCGCTGTTAAAAATGCTTATAAAACTGGAATTTTAACGGCGAGACCAAATGAAGTTGGTAATTACATAGAGCCTTTTGTAAAAGATGCGCTCAATAGTATAGGTATGAAAGCGGAAATTCCTTTAACTTCAAACGGCAAACATCAAAGCGCTGGCTATCCAGATGTTTTTATTAAAGATATTGATAACAGAGTAACTTATTTGGAGTGTAAAACTTATAATCAAAAAAGTATCGATTCATCTTTTAGAGCATTTTATTTCCAGCCCTCAGAAAGTTCTAAAATCACTCACGACGCACGACATTTAATGGTTGGTTTTGAAATAGTCAGAGAAAAACGAAACGGAAAATCAGTTTTTGTTCCTATTCATTGGAAACTTTATACGCTTGAAAAAATGTTGGTGCAAGTTAAACACGAATTTAATGCAAGCAATAAAGGAATGTATAAACCCGAAGCGTTATTAGCTGAAGGTGGAATTAAATAAAAAGAATTTGCCGCCAAGCCGAGCGAAGCTCGGAGTTCCGCTAAAAGCGGAACGAAAAAACTTGAAATCGTCCCTCTCGCTTCCGCTTCAAGGCGAGGCGGGCGGAAGGAGGGGGTTGGGGGGAGGAATTCCGCCGCACCCGAGCGAATTCGGGGAAGTTGCAAAATTGCGTTAGCAATTTTGCATGAAATGGTTTCGAGCCGTACGGTAAAGATACACCAACCCCTAAAAAACACTGGAATCCGTGTTTTTTGGTTTTCACAGAAGTTGCTAACTTGTGAATAATCTGTAATCAATCGTCAATGTAAGGTTTGATTTTCGGCTTAAAAAGCCGATTTTTGGTTTTAGAAACAAATACTATTGTTTTTATGTATTTATGTGGAATATAATGATAGTAAAGTGGATAGAAGTGGATAGTATTGTGGATAACTAATCAAAATTGTGGATAAAGATAAAACATGTTTATCGGTGAATTTACTCATTCTATAGATAATAAAAAACGTCTGGCCATACCTTCCAGGTTCAGAAAAGAGCTTGGCGAAAAAGCGGTTTTAACCCGCGGTTTGGATAATTGCCTGTTTTTATATCCGTTTCAGGAATGGGAGAAATTTTCAGAAAAGCTGGGGCAACTTTCAATGGGTCAGGCGAATACAAGGAGTTTTGCCCGATTGATGCTGGCTGGCGCAAGCGAAGTTGAGTTTGATAATTTAGGACGGATTCTGATCCCTGATTATCTGAAGAATTACGCTGAGCTGAAAAAGAAAATTGTCGTAGCCGGAGTCTTGAATCGTTTGGAAATTTGGGACAAAGATGCATGGGAAGAATATAAAAAAGAAATTGAAAAGAATACTGATGTGATTGCCGAAAAACTGGGCGAATTAGGGTTAATCTGAAATGCCGCACATCCCTGTTCTTTTAAATGAAGTAATAGAACATTTAAGTCCAAAACCCGGAGATAAAATTATTGATGCCACTTTTTCGGCCGGCGGCCATAGCCAAGGGATTCTTAAAAGAATCAAACCCGGCGGAAAAATATTAGGCATAGAACTGGATACGGAATTATTTAATAAAGCCAGAGAAAAGTTCAGCGGCATCAGGGAAATAATTTTAATAAACGATAACTACCGGAATTTAAAAAAGATAGCCGGAGAAAACGATTTTTATAAAGTCGATGGAATTTTATTTGATTTAGGAATGTCCAGCTGGCATTTGTCCGAAAGCGAAAGGGGATTCAGTTTTCAGAAAGATGAACCGTTGGATATGAGATTTGGAAATAGAGGTTTAACAGCTGCGGAAATTGTAAACATGTGGCCGCCAGAAGAGATAGAGAAAGTTTTGCAGGAATTCGGCGAAGAAAAATTCAGTCGGTCGATTTCTAAAGCGATTATAGAAGCAAGGAAGAAAAAGCCGATTATCAGCACTTTTCAATTGATTGAAGTTATAAAAAAGGCGGTTCCGTTTTGGTATCGATCCGCTTCGTGGACAAAAGCCCCCCGAAGCAGAGCCTTCGGTTCGCTACGGGGCAGGCATTTCGCCACCAAAACTTTTCAGGCTTTAAGAATTGCGGTTAATGATGAATTGGGGAATTTGGAAGCCGGATTAGAACAGATGCCTGAGGTTTTAAAAAAGGGGGGCAGGGGAGTGATAGTTTCTTTTCATTCCCTTGAAGACAGAATCGTAAAGAACAGATTCAAAGAGCTTAAAAAGGCTGGAATTGCCGAGATTATTACTAAAAAACCGGTCCGACCGACAAAAGAAGAAATAGAAAAAAATCCCCGTTCCCGAAGCGCCAAACTTAGAGTATTGGAAGTTAGAAATTATTATGGTTATTAATCTTAAGAAAATAAATTTAATACTTTTGTTTTTTATCCTGTTTTTGTTAGGTTTTTATATTTATCAGGCGATTTCGATTTCTTCCGGAAGGATTGGTTTGGTCTATTCTAAAAAAGAATTTTTAGAAAGAAAAAATAATTTAAGCGCTTCTTTGGATTTGAAAAACCGTAATAATTTCGAACCCGATTTAATAAAAGAAAACTTCAAAATGACCGAAATAGAAAAATTCGATTATATTATTATTGGTCCTTCGGAATTTGCTTTAATAGAAAATAGTTCTGGCGGAGAAACACAGTGAGTCTAAATGAGACTAAATTTTTTAATATTTTTATTTATTTTTTTGTTTTCTTTTACAATTTACAGGATTTTTGATTTAAGCGTCAATCAGTATGGTTTTTTTTCGGAAGTGGCGGCCAACCAGAAAAGCTACGGATCCCAGGATAGCATCTTAAGAGGCGAGATTTTTATAAAAGAAGGTTCTGATGGCCAACTAGCTACCTTGGCGACGAACCGGCTCTCTTCCGGTTCTCTTGATTTATATTCAAGATTTTATCCGGAAGGGACTTTGGGTTCTTCGGTGGTTGGGTTTCTCGGTTTTCAGGATAAAAATCGGATGGGGCAATACGGTCTTGAAGAATATTATGAGACCTGGCTTTCTGGCCAGGTTGGTTTTAAAAATTTTTTGAATAAAGTCGGCTTGGCTCGTGGTTCAACCCCTGGTAGTTCTCTTATCCTTACGATTGATAAAAATATCCAGTTTTTCGTAGAAACGAAACTGAAAGAACTAACCTATAAATGGTCGGCCAGCGGGGGGAACGTGATTATTCAAAATCCTCAAACCGGCGCCATTTTGGCTATGGCGAGTTGGCCTGATTTTGACCCTAACCAGTATTCAAAGTATTCTCTTAAAAATTTTATCAATCCGAATATCCAGAGCTCGTTCGAACCAGGTTCTTCTTTTAAGCCGATCACCATGGCTGCCGCTTTGGATACAGGCGCCGTCAATTCGGAAACTACTTTTTTTGATTCTGGCGAGGTTAAGATCGGAAGTTCAACGGTGAGAAATTACGATTTAAAATCTAACGGCTATCAAACCATGGCTCAGGTTCTTGAAAAGTCGATTAACACCGGAGCGATTTTTGCCATGCGCCAGACCGGCCGCGAAAAATTTTTGGAATATATAGAAAAATTCCAGTTTGGAAGAAAATCCGATATTGATTTGGCCGGAGAGGTTTCAGGCAACATCAAAAATCTTGCTAGTGGCCGAGAGATAAATTTCGTCACCGCTTCTTTCGGCCAGGGCATCGCCGTAACTCCGCTCCAGCTTATTAATTCCTATTCCGCCATCGCTAACGGCGGAAGATTAATGCGTCCTTACGTAGTTGAAAAAATAATCAAGCCAAGCGGCGAAAGCGTGGAAGTGAGGCCGGAAGTAATCAGTGAGCCGATAACTCCGGAAACTGCCAAGACTCTCAAATTAATGCTGGTTTCGGTCATAGAAAACGGTTCAATCAAAAAAGCGAAAGTCCCGAGCTATAAAATCGCCGGTAAAACCGGCACAGCCCAGGAAGCTCAAAAAGACGGTGGCTATTCTGAGTTTTTAATTCATAATTTAGTGGGTTTTGGCCCGGTCGAAAATCCCCGCTTCACTATTTTATTGAAACTTGACCGGCCTAAGGGGATTGAGACCGCGGCCGTGAGCTTGGCCGATACTTTTGGCGACATTGCCAGATTTTTGATAAGTTATTACGGGATAGCGCCCCAAGAGTAGAAAATAGAAAGTAGAAATGCGTAAATTACTTCAATCTATCCTCAAAATTTTATCTAAAGCCGTTATCAGAAAGTATAACCCCCTTATTATCGGCATTACCGGTTCGGTAGGCAAGACTTCGACCAAGGAGGCGGTTTTCGCGGTTTTGAAAAATAAATTCAATGTCCGGGCCAATGACGCAAGCTTTAACAATGAAATCGGTTTTCCGATGGCGATTCTGGGAATTAAAAAACCGGGAAGACTGATTTGGATTTCCAATATTTTAAAATCGTTTGGCCTGATTTTTTCCAAAAGCAAAAGGTATCCCGAAATTTTGGTTCTTGAGATGGGCGCTGATAAGCCGGGGGACCTGGATTATTTAATTAATATAGCCAAACCAAAAGTGGGTTTGGTTACGGCCATTGGCGAATTACCGGTCCACGTGGAATTTTACTCCGGGCCAGAAGAAGTGGTTGAAGAAAAATCAAAATTAATTCAGGCTTTGCCTTCCGACGGATTCGCGGTTTTAAATCATGATGATGAGATTGTTTTAAGAATGAAAGATTTAAGCCGGGCCGAAACAATTACTTTTGGTTTTAATCAAGGCGCCGTTTTGCAAGCTTCGGATGTTTCTTACTTTGTTGACTCGAATTCGAATATCGGCGGCGGCCTTTCTTTTAAGGTTAATTTTGAGAAAAGTATTGTTCCATTCCGACTTATTAACGCTTTAGGCAGGCATCAGATTTATGCGGCCTTGGCAGCGGCAGCGATAGGTCTTCATTTAGGGATGAATCTGGTTGAAATTTCGCAGGCCTTGGAAAAATTGGAATTTCCAAAACAGCGGATGAGACTTATCAAAGGAATAAAAAAATCGCTGATTATTGACGATTCGTATAATGCTTCGCCTTTATCTACCCACGCTGCCCTAGACGCTTTAAAAGAATTCGGCGATAAAGTCATCGCCAAAACAGGCGTTGGTAGAAAGATTGCAGTTTTGGGAGATATGAAAGAATTAGGAATTTTTACCGAACGGGCCCACCGGTTAATAGGGAATTTAGCCGGAGAAAGGGCAGATTATCTTTTTACCGTCGGCCCGGCCGCAAAATTCATAGCTGATTCGGCTTTCAACCAGCTGTCCAAAGAAAACATAATGAGTTTCAACGATGCCGATGAAGCTAAAGAAGCAATCCGCGCTTTTATCCTGGAAGGAGATATTATTTTGGTGAAAGGGTCGCGGGCGATGGAGCTGGAAAAGATAGTCGAAGTTTTGGCTATACCTTAGATTTTTTATTGATAAGCGCCGTCAGTCGTGATTTTCTGCGGCTGGCGGCCCGGCGATGGAGAAAGCTTTTAGTTGCTTTATCAATGGCTTTTTGGGCTTGAGGCAGTAAGATTTTGGCTTCTTCGGCCTTTCCCTCGCTTATAAGTTTTTTTATCTTTTTAACGATATCTTTAACGGCCTCTTTTTTTTGGAGGTTTCGTTCGCGTTTTCGCAGAGACTGTCTTACGGCTTTTTTAGCTGATTTAGTGATTGGCATTGTCTGTTAATTTTAACTATTGACAAAATTTTGTCAATTTTTTATCATTTCTTATTAAGTACTTTGGAAGGGAGGTGGTGGAAATGTTAAAACAGAGAGTATTGGATGATGAGTTGGCATCACTCATCAACCAGGGCAGACTGATTGTTGAGCAATTCAAAAAGCGTGCCGTTACTCTTAGCGAAGCTCGTCAGTTCTTAAATGAGCTTTGCGATCGAGATGAGTATGGGCGGCTCTCTAAGGCCTCAGCGGAGAAAATGGCCGTTGATGCTGAAATCAAGAACCTCAACGATGAGTTAGTCAAACTGGCCCTGGCAAACCGACGTCAGATTTGAAATGAGAAAAACGATGCCATCGTTCCATTCTCCAAAAGCTCCCGAAAGCCAGAGCAAGCGCGGTCAAACACGCTCGCAAAGTGCTTTCGGGAGCTTTCACATTTAAGGATTGTTTTCTCTTTTTAATCTCAAAATTTGCTCTCTTATCATCAGAGCCGTTTCAAAATCAAGATGTTTAACCGCTTTAGCCATTGTTTTTTCGAGTCCCTTAATTGTTTCATCGATTCCATACCAAGCCATTGAGTCGTACTTACCCGACGAATCGGCTTGATGAGTCTTCGACGGTAAATCATAATCTTTTATCGCTTTTTTGATGGATCGGGGGGTAATGCCATTTTCCTTATTGTATTCTTTCTGGATTTTTCTCCGGCGAAGAGTTTCTGAAACCGCTTCTTTCATTGAGCGGGTAGTTTTGTCGGCGTATAAAATAATATGGCCGTTAAGGTGTCTGGCGGCCCGACCCATAGTCTGGATTAAAGTAGTGGTGTTTCTCAAAAATCCTTCTTTGTCGGCGTCGAAAATGGCGATTAAAGAAACCTCTGGCAGGTCAAGCCCCTCTCTTAAGAGATTCACTCCGACGATGGCATCGTATTGGCCGGTTCTCAAACCTTTGATTATTTCAAGGCGGTCAAGCGTTTTTATTTCGGAATGGATATAATTGACTTTAATTCCTTTGTCAGCCAGATATTCGGCCATGTCCTCGGCCATCCTTTTAGTCAAAGTGGTGACTAAAACTCTTTCGCCTCCGGCGATTCTTTTCTTAATCTCCCTGATTAAATGTTTAACCTGATTTTTGGTTTTCCTGATTTCAATGGTCGGATCCAAAAGCCCGGTGGGCCGTAAGAGTTGTTCCACTAAACCCTGACGCCCGGATTTTTTAAGTTCATGCTTGGCCGGCGTAGCTGAAACATAAACCATCTGGTTAACTCTTTTTTCAAATTCTTCAAAATGAAGCGGCCGGTTATCTAAAGCCGAAGGCAGACGGAAGCCGTATTCAATCAGAGTTTCTTTTCTGGATTTATCGCCTCTAAACATTCCTTTGAGTTGGGAAACGGTGATGTGGGATTCATCGATTATGGTCAGGAAGTCGCCTTTAGTTTGGAAGAAATTAAGCAGAGTGAAAGGCGGCTGGCCGGGTTTTCTGAAATCAAGATGGCGCGAGTAATTTTCAATTCCGTGGCAATAGCCTGTTTCTTTAATCAAACGCAAATCATAAAGAGTTTTTTGATTCAGTCGTTGAGCTTCAAGGATTTTACCTTGTTTTTTAAGTTTGTTGGTTCTTTGGTTTAATTCGCTTTTTATGTTTTCAAGAGCGATCTCAATCTTTGAATCGGGAGCGACCCAGTATTTAGCCGGAAAAACTTTTGTTTCCAGGATTCTTTGGTAATTCGGTTTTTGAAATTCAATATCGTCGGGATGGCTCACGTCAGCTTCGTAAATTCTAAAGATATTGCTTCCCTTAAAGACAATTTTATTAATCCGGCCGCCGTCAGCCGAAAAAACTTCAATTTCGTCCTTAGTGTTTCTAAACCCGCCTCTTTTAATTTCGTAATCTTTGTTGTACTGAAGCCGGCTAAGATTCTTGGCCAGTTCAGCCAGGTTTACTTTCTGGTTTTCAAAAATTTCCAAACTTAATTTTTTATAGTCTTCCGGAGAACCAAGATTATAGATGCAGGAAACCGAGGCGACGATAATGACGTCATCGCGGGAGAGGAGCGCTTGAGTGGCGGCGTGCCTCAAGCGGTCTATCTCCTGATTTATTTTAGCGTCTTTTTCAATGTAAGTGTTGCTACTGGGAAGATAGGCCTCGGGTTGATAATAGTCGTAATAGCTTACAAAATAATGGACCGAGTTTTCGGGGAAAAAATCTTTGAGTTCCTGATAAAGCTGGGCGGCCAGAGTTTTATTGTGGGAAATCACCAAGGTCGGTTTTTTTAACTCGGCAATGACGTTAGCCATAGTAAAAGTTTTTCCGCTGCCGGTTACGCCCAAGAGGGTCATGTGCTTTCGGCCTTTTTCAAGCCCTTTTATAAGTTTATTGATGGCTTGAGGCTGATCGCCAGTCGGATTGTAATTTGAATGAAGTTTGAACATAGTTTAAGCTGAATATTAATGATATCTTTTCTAAGGGGTGAAATTATTGAACTAGGCAAAAGCTTTATGATTCTTGATGTTCAGGGAGTCGGCTATCGGCTCCATATGCCTGTTAAAGCGTTAGATATTTTAGCAAAAACTACTGGCGAGGTCAAAGTCTATACCCAGATGTTTTTTAACCAGCGCGAAGGCACCTCTCAACTTTATGGCTTCATTAAAAAAGACGACCTGGAAGCTTTTAATCTTTTGACTTCAATCTCCGGAATAGGCCCGAAAAATGCGATGCATATATTATCATCAATGGAAATAGGGGAGTTGGCTGCCGCGGTTTTAAAGGAAGACGCTGACTATTTGAGAAAAATTTCCGGGCTCGGCCCCAAAACCGCCAAAAGATTGATTGTAGAACTAAAAGATAAGATAGACAAAACCGTTTTTGCCCAATTTGCCAAAATTGATTTAAGCCAGGAAAGCGAAGCTATGGATGCTTTAATCTCTTTGGGTTACTCCAAGAACTTGGCTATTGAAGCCTTAAGGAAAATTTCAAAGAAGAACGTCAACGTGGAATCAAAGGTGAAAGAAGCCCTTAGGATTTTAAGTAGTAAGTAATATGTTTCAGGAGCCGGATTTTTTGGAAAGAATTCTGAAATTAGGACGAAAAGCAATCCCTCGGCCGGTTTTTGATTTTTTACAGCCCTGGTATCATGGAGTATTAGCTTTATCCGGTCAGGCTTTCTTCGGCTGGCCGAGCTGGAAGATAAAAGTCATCGGCGTCACCGGAACCAAGGGTAAGTCAACCACAGTTTTTTTAATAGCCAAGTTTTTGGAGGAAGCCGGCTATAAAACAGCCGGCATCGGCTCTTTGGGATATAAAATAGGGGATAGGGAATGGCCGAATAATTTGAAAATGACCATGCCGGGCCGGTGGAAGATCCAGAAATTTTTAGCCCAGGCGATTAAGGAGAATTGCCGGTTTGCGGTTTTAGAAGTGACTTCAGAAGGGATAAAACAAAAAAGACACTGGGGTTTGAAATTTGACACTGCAGTCTTCACTAATTTGGAAAAAGAGCATATTGAGAGCCATGGATCGTTTGAAAAATACTATCTGGCTAAACAAAATCTTTTTAAACGAACAAAGAATCTTCATGTTTTAAATGCAGATTCGCCGTATCTTGATTTATTTTCAAAGTTTAAGGCCGAGAAAAAAGTTTTTTACAGTTTAAAGGATTATAATTTCGAAAGTAGTCTTCAAGGCGATTTTAATAAGTATAATATTCTAGCTGCGGCCGAAACAGTCAAAAATTACGGGGTCAGCCCGGAAATGATTCAAAAGGCCTTAGATAAGATAAAAATGATTCCGGGAAGGATGGAATTTATACCCGCCTTCGTTAGAACTTCGGCTGGCAGGGAAACTTTATTTAATGTTGTGGTTGATTACGCCCATACGCCAGGTAGCCTGGAGGCGGTGTATCAGACCCTAAAAGAAAGTTTAAAGTTTAAAGGTTCAAAGTTGATTTGCGTGCTCGGGGCGTGCGGAGGGGGAAGAGACAGATGGAAAAGGCCTATTTTTGGTTGGCTCGCCGAAAATTACTGTGACCGGATAATTCTTACCGACGAAGATCCATATGAAGAGAATCCGCTTTCAATTTTAAAAGAGATAGAAAGCGGATTCTCGAAATCCAAAGTCCAAAGTCCAAAATCCCAAATAATTTTAGACAGAAAAGAAGCAATAAAAAAAGCATTAACCATCGCTCAAAAAAATGATATAATAGTGATAACCGGAAAAGGCTCGGAGAATTCCATGGCCGTTAAAGGAGGTAGAAAAATTCCGTGGTCTGATAAAGGCGTTGTTTTAGATTTATTAAAATAATTATGATTACCCAGTCTAAAAAATTTGAAGTTTTGGAACGAGGCGCTGATTTGAAGCTTAAAGTTTTCGGTTCTTCACCAAAAGAACTTTTTAAAAATGCCCTTTATGTTTTGGGCTATACCCAGAAACCGGAGATGGTGGAGCAGTCGGCGGTCGGGGCGCTTATCGGAAGGTTGAGGGGTAAAAGAATGTCCGAAGATTTTTTGATTGAGTCAATGGACTATAACACTCTTTTGGTTGATTTTTTAAGCGATGTTTTATCCCGTTCCGATTCTCAAAACGCCGTTTTTTTTGACGTCAAATTCACGGCTTTTTCAGAGAATAAAATTGAAGGCCGGATTTACGGAGTTAAAGTAAGTGATTTTTCAAAAAACGTGAAAGCGGTGGCTTATGATGAAGTTGATATAAAAGAGGTTAAGCCGGGCAAGTGGGAAAGCTTAATGGTTCTTGATATTTGAATCAAGTTTCGCAATACTTAGTTAAACATTATGGATTCGGAAAAAAATCAGCAGCTTTTTTGGTTTTTTATCGTTTTGATTCTGTCTTTATTCGCCGGAGCGGTTTTCTTTTTTGGGAAGGATCTGCCGAAAAATCAGCAGGCTAATTTTAACGGACCGAAAGTTTCAAGTCGCGTCTACACTGTTTTTTACACTAGCGGCGTTTTCAGCCCGACCAATCTTCAGATTAATGTCGGCGACACAGTCAGGTTTTTCAATGACGGCATTTTGGCTATTAGAGTTGTTTCTGACCCGCATCCGGAGCATACGGATTTAGCCGGTTTTGACAGTATCTCTGATATTCCGGCTCAAGGGGTTTTCTCTTTCACCTTCGCCAAGCGGGGCATTTTTGATTATCACAACGAGAAAAGAACCGAACAAAAAGGCACGATTATTGTGAAGTAACTACTCGGGTATGTTTGATTCAAAAGAGAGAAGAAATCGACTATACCCGAGCTAAAACTTCCATACCCAGATTGAGTTTCCGATTACGGCTATTGGTTTAAACTGGTCAAGCCACGCGTAGCTTGTTTCCGAGTCTTGGCGGCTGCCCATATAAAAGGTGGCTGAAAGCGCAAAGTAACCGCCGTCGGTTTTATTAATGAAATCCTCCGCGTTTTTATATTGCCCGGCCGTGAGCCGTTGGAATTTCGGTCCTAAATAATAAACCGGGTCAGACCAGCCAAAATAGTCTAAATGAATTTTATCTATGTTATTTTCTTCAGCCCATCGCGAGAGCCGCTTTAAATCCTGCCCCCAGTCCAAATTTGAATCAACCACGTAGCGGTAGCCGCCGGAAGGCCCGCCAGCCATCTGGTTAAAGTAAGTTAAATAATATGGCCAGACTCTTACATTTTCATAAATATACCAACCCAAAAGAAAAGTAATAAGTAATAAGTAATAAGTGAAGATTTTTTTACTTATTACTTTTAACTTTTTACTTAAATTCGTTATCTGTCCTGAAACTAAAATAATCGCGAATGGGTATGTTGGCAATAAATGCCTGACCCCTATGTTAAGATTGCTTTTTATACTGGTAGTCCAATAAATTGCGAGCCACAAAAGCATCGCGAATTCTACAAAATGGTTCTTAATTAAATTTTTACTTATTAATTTCAATTTGTTACTTTGAGTTGTTATCGCGGCATAAATCAACGCGATAACAACGAATATCCACCAAACCAGAGGTTCTTTTAAGAGGTAGACAATTGGAAAGTAATAATGCCAGCCTTCGGCTGAAACTTCGCCCAAAAAATAAGTGGTGTTTCCGCCGGCGGCACGTTGTCCGACCATTAAAAGACCAAGCATATATTGGCCTAAAGCACGGATAACTGGTTTATCGGCCATCCATATATTTATTTCAGCTAGGGTCCGGTTGCCGAAAGAACCAAGTAAGAATTGAGTGTCGGCTAGTTGTCGTTCCGGCGTATAATTAAAAGTAAATAAATAATAAACCGGCCAGACAATGAGAACGAAACCGACAACGAAGATTAATAAAGTAATAAGTAATAAGTAATAAATAGAGGTTTTTTCAGATTTTTTTGTAAGACTAAAAATTAAAGCTAAAATCAGAAAATAGGGAATGAGCAAGAAGGTTGAAAATTTGGTGAGTAGGGCGATGCCGAAGATGATGCCTGAAAGCCAAAGATTTTTCCGGTTCGGGTTTTCAAGATATTTTATAAAAAAATAAGTTGCGAAAATGATACCGAAAAGCGCCGGAATATCGGTGGTGACAAATCTTGAGTGAGCCAGAACCGTCGGCGAAAAAGAAAATAAAGCCAAAGCGGTCAAGGCGGCGAATCGGCCGTATAGCTTTTGAGTCCATTTGTAAATTAAGACTGCGGCCAAAATAAAGAAAGCCAGCCCCGCGAATTTAACCGTCCGGGTAATTAATTTTGCGTCGTTGTCTGATTGGAAAATTAAGAACCGGCCAAAATCCCATTGGCCGTTAATGTCTTTAAGCCAGAATCGGGTCTCAAAAGCATCTTGGGTTAGATTAAGAAAAAGAAGGGGAATGGTTGCTAAAGCCTTGGCAAGGGGCGGGTGTTCCGGATTCAGCCGATAATCTAAGGCTTTGACATAACCGTAGCCTGAACCGACATGAGGGATTTCGTCGACGATCAGAGAATCATCCCAGAAGCTGGTGATTGCTAAAATTAAGCTTACAATTATAATTCCAGTCGCAATTAGTCCTGATCTAGTCATTTAATTAGAGGTAAAATAACCGCGTTTTTTTCTTTAATAAATTTTTCTTCCCCGGCTAGAATGTAAAATACGTTTTTCTCTTTTTGCCTTTCTTTGGTGTAAGTTTGGGTTATAAACATTACTGTTTGGGCCGGCATCGGAATTCCATCTACTAAAACTCCATCAGTATTGATTACTATGTATTTTGGCACTTCTTTGGCCAGCTGATTTATTTGTTTTCCCGTTCTGGCAAAGTCAGCTGAAAATGCGTCTTGGACTTCCGGTCTTTTAGCCCATTTATTGAAGTATTTGTCGTACTCAGCAAAGCTAATTGAAGCTAAAAGCAGTATTAAAGCCGCACCGACAAAGAGCCGAGCCTCTTTTTCTTTTTTATAAGGCGATTCAAGGGGATGGATGTCTTTTTCGCGATACCAGTGGATTAAAGTTTTAAAAAACCACCAGGTGCCTTCGGCGGCGAGAATCATTACTACCGGTAAAACGCCGATAGAACGAAGAGCGTGGGGGATTCCTTCGCGGGTGAGAGCCGAGGGTAGAAGCATTATGAAAAACCAGGAAAGGAGCAAAACGTGTAAGGCGGCCGGGTGGCCGTGTTCCCGCCATTTTTTCAGGCATTTTGAAAAACTTTTCAGAAGGCCGACTATGAAAAACGCGCCGACGAGCCAAAAAAGAAGAGGGGAGCCTGAAAAATTATGGCGAAAGTTTTGGTCGCCGGTAAAATTGAAAGAAGCCAAAGTTAGGCCCAAGCTTTTGAAAAATTCTTTGATTGGTTCTTCGGCTTCAAAAATTGAAACCTGTCCGCCCCGGCCAATGAAATCATCAGGATTCTGCCAGAAATAATTCAGAATCGGCAGAGCCGCGAAAAAAGCCACAAGAAAAAATAAAGCAAATCGCCGTAAAAACTCGTTTCTTAATTCCAAATACTGGTGATGGCCATAGTCTCTTTTAATACTCCACCAATAATTTAAGAGCACTAAAATAACTATAAAGGGTACGAAGCGGAAAGCGATATAGGTGTGGAATCCGAGCCCGAAAATTAGACCGCTTAAAGCAAAACTCTTGAATTTAAAATCTTTTAACCCCTGCCACAAAAAATAAAATCCCCAAACCATTAAAAAAGGAACCATAATCGCCCGAAAGCCGATTCTTGAAAAAACAACGTGCCAGAACGAAACCGCCAAATAAAAGCTGGCAATGGAAGCAATCTGCCAGTTGAAAAGCAATCGGACTAAAAGATAAAGCCCCAAGACCGTCAGGAACCCGAGAGTGGCCGAGACGCTTCTTAAAACCCAGGGCTCGGCTCCGAAAAGTTTTAAGAACAAGGCCTGGATATTTATAAAAAGTCCTTCCCGGCCGTTGTTTTCCGGATAAAAAACTTTGTAGTCGCCGGTTTCCAAAGCAATCAGGGCGTTATTCCCGTTTATGGCTTCGTCCGGATAGAGTCCGGGTGGAATCAATTGGATATCCTGAAATCGAAAAACAAAAGCGATAACTAAAATAGCAATTAGGATTAATTTTTCTTTACCGGTCATAGTGTTATAATCATTTTATAATGTTTGAGATAATAATTACAGCCTTCCTGTTGATTTTTATTCTCTGGGTTTTCTTTTCTTATAACAGGATTCATGAAAAATTCTCCCGGAGCGTAAATATGGCCCTCTTTTCGATAGATGACCCGGAAGATTTTATCGACCATGCCGGCCTCTCTGAAATTTTCAGGCATCTTCACCGGGAAAAATGGAACCGCTTTCTTTTCGGCGATCCTTATGTCGCTTTTGAAAAAGTCGTCAGGCTAAGCGGCGTCAGATATTACATTGCCATTCCCAAAAATTGCGAGAAAATCTTAGAAGGGAGGCCGGGGCTTTTGAAAGTCGGAAATGCCGGAATCCCCAGAGATAAATTTTACTCCGCGGCTTATTTAAGTCATCTGCCTAAAAGAATTAATTTTGATAATCCTAAAGTGCATGAAGACGAAGGGGCGGTTTTGCAGGTTTTAGTCCGTCATCTCCATTGGGGGGAAAATGCAATTTTTGAGTCAAATCTGGAAATTTTGACTTGGGCCGATTCAAAAAAAAGAGCCGGGAAAATTTTAGGCTTGAAATCAAGCAAGACGGCGGTCTTTGACTTTTTCCACAGAATTTTTGAGAATAGGAAGAGAGTCAGAATTTCGTTTAAAGAGCTAAAAGAAATTTTTTTAAATTGAAATTTTCAAAAAAAGATTTATTGTCCAGCCTGATCACCGGTTTTTACACCGGTTTTATTGCTTGGCGGATATTCGGCTTTTTACAGATTCCTTTGGTTAACGGCTTTTCTTTTGCCTGGCTAATGGTTTTTGTGCCGGTTCTTTGGGTTTTTGGGATTAATTTGGGCTATTTCTTGGGAAGATGGTTTAATTTTTTCAATCAATTCGGCAAGTTTGCAGTTATTGGTTTCACCAACGCGGCCGTGGATTTCGGAATTTTAAATTTCCTGATATTTTATTCAGGTTCAGCCTCTGGAGTTCTGTTTTCAATTTTTAAAGGGATTTCTTTTGTGGTTGCGGCAGTGCATAGTTATTTTTGGAATAAATTCTGGACTTTTGAGGCGGGCGAAACCGGAGTCAGCGGCCGGGAATTTTTCAAATTCTTCAGCATTATCTTTTTCGCTACCTTAATTAATGTCGGAATGGCTTCAATCGTAGTCAATGTTGTCGGCCCTCAATTCGGATTTTTGAGTGAAGCTTGGGCCAATATCGGCGCAGTTATCGGTTCAGCCATAGCTTTGGCAGTCAGCTTTATTGGATTTAGGACAGTTGTGTTTAAGAAAAAGTAAAATGGAATTAACTCTATATAGAAAATATCGGCCGAAAACTTTCAAAGAAGTAGTTGGACAGGAGCATATAGTGAAATCTCTTCAGGGCGGACTGGAGCTTGGCAAAATAAGCCACGCTTATTTATTTGTTGGGCCCCGCGGGACAGGAAAAACAACCATGGCCCGGCTTTTAGCCAAGACTCTTAATTGTGAAAATAGGAATTCTGAAAATAAAGCGGTCGCTTTAAAATCAGAACCCTGCAATTCTTGTTTTGTATGTCAGGAATTCAACGAAGGCCGGAATCTTGATTTAACTGAAATTGACGCCGCCTCAAATAGGGGAATAGACGAGATCAGGAATTTACGGGAATCGGTCAGGTTCGGGCCGACTCACAGCAAATACAAAGTCTATATAATCGACGAAACTCATCAATTAACCGACGCCGCTTTCAACGCTTTATTAAAAACGCTTGAGGAGCCGCCAAGCCACGCCATTTTTATCTTAGCCAGCACCGAACCTCAAAAAATTCCGGAAACAATATCCAGTCGGACCCAGGAGTTTCAGTTTCGCAATCTCACTCAGAGCCAGATTTTGGAAAAACTTGTTAAAATAGCCGGAGCCGAGAAGCTGGATATGGAAGATGAAGCTTTAGGTGTTGTGGCTTTATCCGGGCACGGCTCTTTACGCGACGCCGAAAGTAATCTTGCGAAACTAATGAGTTTCGGAAACAAAAAGATAACTTTGGCCGAAGCCCAGGAAGTTCTGGGTTTTATACCTCTGAAGGCTTTTTATGATTTCACCGGCCTGTTTATTTTGGGCAAGCGCGGAGAGGCGGTGAATTTTATAGATAATTTATATGATCAGGGGTTAGATCTGGAAGAATTTTCAAAATCATTTATCGGCTATTTGAGAAAGCTTTTGATTTCCAATCTGAATCCGGCTACTATGGTCAGTTTTGCCAGCTATAATCAGGAAGAGGCGAGATTAGTTTCAAGCCAGGCTAAAGTTTTAACCAAAGATCAGATTATCCGATTAGTCAAGATTTTTATGAGAGCGAGAGATGAGATGAGAATTTCGCCGATTCAGCAGTTGCCATTGGAACTGGCGGTGATTGAGTATTTTGGAGATTGATGAAGTTAATAAATTAAGTTAAAATATTAATTTTGCCGGGTCGTCTAACGGTAGGACAGCACCCTTTGAAGGTGCGTATCGGGGTTCGAATCCCTGCCCGGCAGCCCTTCGTCGCTTTCACTCCTCAGGGTCTTCGACCGCTTTGAAATAAAGCGACGAAGGTCCTGAACGAAGTGAAGGAATACATTAATGTATTTTGTATATATAGTAGAATGCGCAGATAAATCTTTATATGTTGGTTGCACAAATGATCTTAAGAAAAGAATTAGACAACACAATGAGTCAAAGTGGGGAGCGCATTATACTAAAATAAGAAGACCTGTAGTCTTAAAATACGCCGAAGAATTTCCAACATTTATTTTAGCTCGTAGACGCGAAATCGAAGTTAAAGGTTGGCGGCGAGAAAAGAAGTTAAATTTAACTAAATTTAGTAAACCAATAATCTAATCGGCGGGCACACTTTCTGGTAGAGAGGCGAAGGGGGAATCTTAAATCTTTTTAGGATTTAATAAAATAAATATGTTTAAGGCAACACAAACAACAGGAAAAGAAGGTGAGTTAAAAGTAATAGGTGAATTTCTTAAAAGAGGTTTTGATATTTATACACCGCTTGTCGATATTGTTGGCATTGATTGTATTATCAAAACAGAAGTCGGATACAAAGAGATTCAAATAAAAACAAGGGAATTTGCACAAAAATTACTTTTTGATGTTAAGGGTTTTGTTCCAAGAGATAATTTTTTTATAATTTGTTACAATATTAAAGAACCGGAAACATTTTGGGTAATTCCGTCAAAAATATTTAAGCAATATGCTTATTTTTTAAAAAAATACGGAAAGCTTCGTTTAATAATCAACAACGAAGATTCCGAAATGAGAAAAAAATTGCATTTTTATCGTAATAACTTTTTCCAATTAAAAGAAGGTACTACCGAGGCGACCAAAGAGTTAAAACAAACCATCAAAAAATCTGGTTGGCGAGCACTTAAAGAATTGTATCCAAATGTTAGTGCGGTAGAGAATAAACTTAAAGAAGCGAAAGAAAAGAAATTCAGTCAAGGATACATTAAAATTTTAGAAAATCTTAAAAAATATTGGGGGAAAAGAAAGTAATTATGAAAAATATTAATAAAAAAGACGAAAATTCTTTTAATAGTTTAACGCCAACAGAATGGGCATCTTTAAGTAAAAATGTTTGGGACGATGTTAGCTCGCCAAGAGAACCTTATCATCTAGAGCATGGTGCAACTTATCCTATTGCTTTAGCGAATAGAATAATCAAGATGTACTCGAAAGAAGGTGATCTTGTCTTTGATCCATTTGTTGGTGTTGGGACTACTGTTACCAGCGCATACAGACAAAATCGATCTGGGGTTGGTATCGAACTGAATGAAAAATTTTATAAGATTGCAAATAATGTTCTAAACCAAGAAAAGGCTAATTTATTTAATAATGAAAAAAGTAATTTATCCCATATTATTTATAACGATGATTGCCGAAATTTAAAAAAATATTTGAAAGATAATACTGTTCAATTAACTTTTACCTCACCGCCTTACGCGAATTTTATTCAGAAGTCATTGAAAGATAGAGAAGAAACACATAAAACGTCTCTCATAAAATATGCCAATAATTCGACCGTAAAACAATATAGCCAAAGAGTAGAAGATTTTGGCAACTTGGATTATCAAAATTTTCTCAAAGAGATTAAAAAAATATTAATAGATAATTTACAGGTAACAAAAAATGGTGGATATAGTGTTTGGGTGGTAAAAGATTATAGAGATACAAAGAATAAAATTCCCTATATCGATTTTCACTCTGATTTGGCAAGTGTCGGCAAAGAGGTCGGGTGGCTTTATCAAGATTTAATTATTTGGGATCAGAATGGCCAAAGAAGGCTAGTGCTTTTAGGATATCCGAGTGTTTTTTATACAAATCAAAATTGTTCGTTTATTGTAGTTTTTCGTAAACCATAACACATGAACAAAAATTTATTGGAATTATTTAATCACAAAAGAAAAGAATCGGATCATCCGTTCCATGCTTTTCATACGTATCCATGTAAATTTCCTGCTTTTATTCCAAGAGAAATAATTAAAAAATACGCAAAAAGGGGTGATATAATTTGCGATCCATTTGTTGGGTCAGGCACAACATTACTTGAGGCAACTCTTTTGGGATATTCTTCTATTGGAAATGATATAAACCCTCTTTCGTGTCTTTTATCTAAAGTTAAGGGAAAACCAGTAGATAAAAAATTGTTGAATAAAATTGATATTTTCCTTGCCGGCCTACTAGAAAATTATAAAAAAACAAAGATAGTTAAAGAATATTATTATAACAGTATTGAGCATTGGTTTCAGAAAAATGTTATTAGAGAGCTTTCATTTCTCAAAGCAAATATTTTAAAGATTAAAGAACAGGATTTAAGAGATCTGTTGTTGATAATGTTGTCGTCAATAATCGTTAGGGTTTCAAATCAAGAAAGTGATACAAGATATGCGGCAGTAGAGAAAGAATTAAAAGATTATGAAACAATAAAAATATTTATTGAAAAAGCCAAAGAAATTAAAAAGGCTTATCTTGATTTCTTCAAAAAAGCTAAAAATAAAAAAATAAATATTGAAATTTTACAGCTAGACAGTCGAAATCTATCTACAGTTAAGGATAATTCCGTTGATCTAATAATTACATCGCCCCCGTATGCAAATACTTATGACTATTATTTATATCATAAACACAGAAAGTATTGGCTAGATATGGATATTAAATTTGCACAATTAAATGAAATTGGCTCAAGACGAGAATTTTCTTCGCTTAAAGAAAATCCCAAAAAATGGGAAGAAGATATCAGAAGCTGTCTTTTAGAGATGAAGAGAATAATTAAGAAAAACAAAAATATCTTTATTATTATTGGAGATTCTGTAATAAATAAAAAAATAATAAAGATGGACAAAATGCTTAAAAAACTTTCCGATAATACTGGTTTAAAATATATAGATTGCATATCGGTGCTACTCTCAAAACATTCCAGAATTTTTAACCCAAGCTTTGCTTCTGCTTTTGGGAAAAAAGAGCATTTAATTTTACTGAGAAAATAATTATGAACAAAGAAATAAGAATATATTATGAATCATACGAACAGGCTAATCACTACATTAAGCCAATTATTCAAAATAGTTTTCCGGAGACAGAAACAAAGCTTGTTTATCTTTCCAAGGGAAATGGGTACATTGATGGATCCCTAATTTCTAAGATTCTTAAGTTTAAAAATCCGGATATTATGATTTCCTATGTAGTTGGGAATGAAGAAATACCTTTATTCGTAATCGAATTTTCTGAAGCCGTAACAACAGAAGATCATGAATTACAAAGATTTGATAGTTATCTCGGAGCAGTAGCAGGAAAATGTTTTTATATAAAAATTTCTCCATTTAAAGAATCGCAGAGTCAACATGGTGGAAATATAGATTTTAATATTTTTGAGCCTTACGCCCTTATTTTTAAAAGATTTAACTTGCCATCATTTCACTTTGAATGGCCGCTGGAAACGCCAATTTTTGTAAAGAGAAACCCCGAATATTTTTCATGTCCGCCGAATATAGCAGACCTCAATTATTTAATAGTTGAAACAATTAAAGGTGTTTTGGAGAATTATGAAAACATAAAGAAGCATGGTCTTTCTAAAAATATCCTACCAAAAATAAAAAATAAATTTTTAATCGAATGGATAAAAAAACTTGAAAAATTTACTCTCATAGACAATTACTCTAGTTTTAAAAGTTCTAGATTAAAATGGTTGAAAAAAGAGAATGTACTTCTTTTTAAATTCAATCGCATGGGACACGCAATGGATCCGGAGAGGGGCATGATTTGGTATTATAAATGCAGATATAACAAAACAATAATATCAAGAATTATTTTTCCATCCCAGGGTGATAAATTTTTTGAAAAAAATAAATTAAAAAGCGATTTTAGCTACCTAAAAGCTTTTATAGATGGGACTAGTTTAGACAAAGGCGGTAATTTTACTACTTTTTTAAAAACACAGGGATATTTGTCGCCTAAATTAGTTTCAAAAGAGATAAATATTACAAAGTTTATTTCTGATAATTTTAATTCGTTTAATAAGCAGTTATTTGCGATATTTTCTAATTCTGACAAGTTGCTAATTCAGGACAAAAAAGAAAAAAACATAATTATTTTACGGTGGGATAATATTCAGGGTATTTTTGAGGGTGAATCAAATATAAAGACAACAAAAATAAAAGAGAGGGATTTTATTGAAGAAGACGATATTACTTATATTGTTGCTCACCAAGTTTTAAAAAAGAATGGTTTTAAGATTATTTCTTTGAGTTATCCCGGAGCTCAAGGCGATAGGGCTATACTTCCGCAAGCTGGCACGGGTCGTGGGCAGTCTAGAAAATATATTGATATTGTCGCTTGCTACCCGGGGAAATACCTCGATCTTACAGAAAATAAAGGTTCTTATAAATTACCTGAAGTTGTTCTAGATATAGAAAAATTGAATTTTTACAGATCGAATTTAAGTTTTAAAAAAGCACTTAATAATTTGATTGAAAAAATTTCTCCTGAAAATAAGGGGTTACCGATATTGTTAAGTGTTAGTTTTTGGGTACCAAACGAAGATACAAATTTAAAGGGTTTGCCGATAGAAAAAATAAATTTCTTTATAACGATTTCTCCTGATAGAAAAAATTGGAAGATTTGGTTAGGTGGTAATCAAAATATCTTTAAATACAAAGAGGGTAGGGTAAATTTAGAAAAGACTTATTATATTGAGTAGGAAGTATTTGGCGGCGCGCCAACTTTGTTGGCACGAAATTCGGCGGCGGAAAAGCGAGGGCGGGCAAAAATTCCTTTCCCCCAACCCTCTTCCTTTTTGCCCGCCCGAGCGAAAATTATCAAAAGTCGGCGTCCGGATTTTCGCGGTAAAAAGTTCGGATTTCATTTAGGAGACACAGCAATTTTTCTGCTCGGCTCCGCGTTGACACGCGGGCGGCGGGATTCGCTCGGACGGCTCGGCATTCCTCCCCCCAACCCCCTCCTGCCGAGCCGTCC
>ERZ1292623.332-Hain-H51-01um-R1-332-length-51509-cov-18_pt1 | contig 51509 bp, 53 predicted proteins | sample MGYA00564398_ERZ1292623 | MGnify/ENA primary metagenome ERZ1292623 (study PRJEB36523, sample SAMEA6512633) | groundwater metagenome | collected 2019-01-07 | study: AquaDiva: Metagenomics assemblies of 32 groundwater samples
CAGTGAACTCGATGATTAAAAGAAACCTCGGATCTTTCTTGCGAGCCAAGACATACTGGTCTCAATGTCGAGAAATGATGCTTCGGTTATTCACTCATAATATTATGGTTGTGCGGTAAGTGGGTGTTTTCTACGGAGCAGGACAGCCACCATTGTTTTAAAATAACAAATGCTCAAAACACTTTCACCAAAATTTAAATATACTTACTCTTACGCAAAACCTCATGCGATGACCTCGGTCATCGTCCCGAGAAAAGTCGAGGGGCAAGTCACCTCCATCGGCCCTATTGTATTCACTTATGATAACAATGGAAACTTATTAACTTCCAATCAATTATCAAATACTTGGAACTATGACAACAGACTCACCCAGACAGTGAGTGATGGAGTAACCACCACCTACACATATGATCCAAACGGACAGAGAATCAAGACAGTAACCCCAACACTAACCACCATCTACCCCACAAAGTATTACAACAAGGAGGGGAGTACAGATGTGAAGCATATATACGCAAATGATATGCTAATAGCTACAGTACGAGGTACAGGAACAAATGCAGTTGTCTCTTACATACATACCGATCATCTAAATTCCACTGACAAAGTAACCAATGCAAACGCAGAAATCTCCGAACTTTCTGATTATTATCCTTATGGAAGTCCTAGAATTTCTACGACATACAGCGGAAGCTCTGAACAACGGAAGTATATTGGGCAGGAGTATGATACCTCTACAAGCCTTAGTTATTTGAATGCGCGGTATTATGATTCAAATCGGGGACAATTTTTGGGAGTTAAAGGGGACAGCCACCATTGTTTCCAAATATGGAGTATGATAAAATTAAACTATGCCACGAAGTGCGAGAGTAGATGTTGGAAACGAAATATATCATATAATAAATCGTGCAAATGGTCGTCTTAAAATTTTCAACAAAGATGAAGATTTCCAACTATTTGAACAGCTTTTATATGACACAAAAGAACTATTTGATATGCGCATATTAGCATATTGTTTGATGCCAAATCACTTCCATTTAGTTTTATACCCAAAAAATGATGGTGACATGGGCAAGTTCATGCACAGATTAAGTAATTCACATACAAGAAAGGTTCATGCTATTACAAATACAAATGGTAGTGGTCATTTATATCAAGGTCGCTACAAGTCTTTTTTGGTAGATAAGGAAAATTATATTATTGCAGTCATTAAATATGTTGAAAGAAATTCCGTACGAGCAAAATTAACTAGACTGTGCCAGAATTGGCAATGGGGAAGCGCGTGGCGACGCACCAAAGGAACAATTGAACAGAAAAAACTATTAGATCAAAAATCATTCAAATTACCAGATAACTACTTGAGTTGGATTAATACAGAAGATAATTCAGAAACCACAAATATTATTCGTCGTTCAGTTAAAAAAGGTATACCATACGGTAGAGATAAATGGATTGATAATATGGTGTCAAAGTACCATCTTGAATCAACATTAAAATCACAAGGGAGGCCGAGAAAAAAGACATGATTAATGAGAAAAGAATGGTGGCTGTCCCCTTAAATTTCTTGAATCAACATTAAAATCACAAGGGAGGCCGAGAAAAAAGACATGATTAATGAGAAAAGAATGGTGGCTGTCCCCTTAAATTTTCCCCTTAAATTTCTTAAATTCTGTGCTATTGAAGTAGAAAAGAAAGGCAAGAAAGAAGAAGAGGGTACTGCCACAGAACCTAGCGCAGAGTCAAAAAGCTAAATATAATCTAATATATGTTATAATAAGCTCTATGTTCAAGAAAGTGTTTTTGTCTTTGCGGCTTTGTCTTTTTGCACTGATTTTCCTTTATGGAACCTTTGGTTTATCGGTTCAAGATGCGAATGCCATTATTGATTGTCTAAATCTAAACAATGGTTCTTCAGAAGAGGATAAGAATTTTTGCCGGAGAGAACTAGGCCAAATAGAAGCCGAATTGGCGAGCTTACTCGCAAAACAAGCCGAACAACAAAAACAAACTGGTACCCTGAAGGGAGATGTCGACTACTTGAATGCAGAAATAAAAGCTCTGACAACCAAGTTAAAAGCTCGCGCTCTAAAAATAGTCGAGCTTAAAGTGGGTATAAAAGACAAAGTAAAAAAGATAGATACCTTGTCTCAAAAGATAGAACGTGAACATGAGTCATTGGCACAGCTTTTGCGCAATACAAACGATTTTGACAACAAAGATTTTATTTACCTTGTTTTTTCAGACGAAGACCTATCTTCTTTTTATAGTGATCTAGAATCCTATGCTTCCATCAAAGAAGCTGTGAAGACTTCAGTAACGGAAATCAGAAATGTAAAAGAACAAACTGAAACTGAAAAAAAAGATTTGGAGAAAAAACAAGATGCAGAGACGGATGCCAAGGCCGAGCTTGAAACTGCGCAGAAAAAAGTAGTGCAAAGCGAAGCTGAAAAGAAAAAGCTCTTGGCTATCAGCAAAAAGAAAGAAGGCGAATACCAAAAGTTGGCTGATGAAAAAAAGGTGTTGGCCAATAAAATACGAAGTGCGCTCTTTAGTTTGGCTGGAACTTCAGAAAAAATAGAATTCGGCACAGCTCTCGAGTATGCAAATCTAGCCAAGCAAAAAACAGGTATAGATCCTGCATTCTTGCTCGCCATCTTAACTCAAGAAAGTAGTTTGGGCGCAAATGTAGGTAAGTGCTATTTGACTGATGCTAGCGGTCCGCAGGCAGGATACGGGGTGACCATTGCTTCCGGCAAAACATGGACAAATCTAATGAAGGCAACTCGCGATGTCGAGCCGTTTCTAGAAATCACCCGTAGGCTAGGCCTTGATCCTTTGAAAACAGTAGTGTCTTGCCCTGTGGCAGGAGTCGCTGGATACGGCGGAGCCATGGGACCTGCGCAATTTATTCCTTCCACATGGAAGCTTTTTGAAAATCGCTTAAGGGAAATGCTCGGATATGATGCCAATCCATGGGCTCCAAAAGATGCGTTTATGGCCTCAGCTATGTATTTGACAGATTTGGGGGCTATCGGTAGCAGTACCAGCGCGCAAAACAAGGCAGCTTGCAGATATTATGGTTCAGGTGGATCGAGCTGTACATATAGTAAAAGTGTCCAAAAATATAAGACTAAAATACAGGGCGACATAGATTTGCTTTCGAGCTAAATTCGTGCTAACATTGTCCTGTAATGAAAAAAGATATACATCCTAAATACAGCGTGAATGCCACTGCTACCTGCGCTTGCGGAGCCGTCTTTTATGTTGGTTCTACTATGTCAGATATCAAGGTTGAAATATGCAGTCAGTGTCATCCTTTTTATACTGGCAATGAAAAAGTCATGGATACCGCAGGACGCGTAGAACGCTTCAATAAACGCCGAGCTTTATCTGCAAAGGCGAAAAAATAAATTTTCAAAACTCTTTCTTGGCATACTTTTTATAAAGCACAAAAATTTTCTGCTGAAAATTTTCTCTCTACGGCGCCAGTCGCGCCTGCGAAGGCTTTCTAAAAAGTACGCCTGCAACAAGTTTTGAAAATTTCTGAACCCCCATGAGTTTTGATCTAGAAGAACTAAAGAAAAATCACAACACTAGCTATTTGGCGAGTATTTTGGAGCGGTTGAATCGTGAAGAAGCTGAAGTGCGAGAAATGATGTCTGGTGATGATGATATGCATGAGCTAGCTTCTAAAGAATTAAAATATATACAAGAACAGAGAGAAAGCACAGAAAAACAGATTCAAGATATTTTAAATAAAGATAAAGAAGAGGAGGAAATGACAAATGAAATAGTGCTTGAGGTGCGCGCTGGCGCAGGAGGTGATGAGGCATCTTTGTTTGCTTGGGAGCTAGCGCACATGTACGAGATGTATGCCGTCGAGAAAGGTTGGCAGTGGAAGACAAATTACGAGTCAAAAAATGAACTTGGTGGATACAAGGAAGCGAGTTTTGAAATAAAAGGTAAAGGCGTGTACGATAGTCTCCGATATGAGACGGGAGTGCACAGAGTACAGAGGATTCCTGCTACCGAAAAAAATGGCCGAGTGCATACTTCGACTGCATCAGTGGCAGTATTGCCTATCAGAAAAAAAGTAAAATTTGAAATAAATCCCGCAGATTTGGATATGGAGTATTCTCGCTCTGGTGGAAAAGGCGGACAAAATGTAAACAAAGTAGAGACTGCGGTCAGACTTATTCACAAACCCACAGGTTTAGATGTGCGCTCCACAAATGAACGCAGTCAGCTCGCAAACAGAGAAAAAGCCTTGATGATTTTGACTGCCAAACTCCAGCAACTCAAAGAAGAAGAAGAAGCCAAGAAATACGCTGGAGTAAGAAAGAATCAAATAGGGACAGGCGATAGATCAGAAAAGATCCGCACATACAATTTCTCTCAAGATCGTATTACAGACCATCGTATCAAGAAATCTTGGCACAACTTGCCGAAAATCATGCAAGGAGATATATTTGATATTGTGAATGCTCTGTCCTCAGGTGAAGTTGGTGACGAAGATAGTGATAGTGATTAATGTTATAATTATTTTTTTATGTTGTTAAAACGAGTATTTTATTATTATTGGCAAATAATAAGGAACTACAAAGTGCCTGTCATATCTGTATTGCTTTTTGGTGGTGGTCGAATGCTGTTTGGTTTCATTACGAGTGGTTATGTGTACAAGAGTATTATAGATACTCTAAGCCAGGATATTATTCCCATTAAAGAGAGATATGACATAGCGATGGCATATTTGATAGTTCTGGCTATTTCCTTGCTAGTTGCTATAATTATGCCCAGATGGTCTGAATATACTTATTTTAGATTTCTTTCACGTGCAGGAAAAGATATTTACGATTTTTGTTACAAGCATTTGATGAATCATTCATATAGTTTTTTCGCAAATAATTTTACTGGTGGATTGGTGACGAGAATTAAAAGATTCAATCAATCTTTTAATACAATGAATGATGTTACGTTGAATACTTTTTTGCAACTCACTGTTGCCATCGTTCTAGCTATTGTATCAATGTACTTTCAGTCTAAATTACTGTCTTTGTATTTTCTAGCATGGTGTATTTTGTATTTTATTATTGTTGTTATCTTTTCAAAACAAAAGATTAAATTGGATTTAAAAGCCGCAGAAGCAGATTCAAAAATTACCGGTTTTCTGTCCGATTCGATTACTAACGTTTTAAATGTAAAAGTATTTTCAGCTTTCAAGAAAGAATTCTTGTCTTTTCAGGCGGATACTGATGAACAAAGATTAAGAAGGATGAAATCTTTTACGCATTATGTTATTAGGATAACTTTTCAATCATTATTAATGATTTCTTTTCATTCTTTTATATTGTATACCATGATAAATCTTTGGAAAGATAATATCATATCAGTAGGTATATTTGTGATGGTATACATATATCTTATAGCCATTTTTGATAGAATTTGGGATTTGTCACACGCAATAAATAGATTTATGGAAGCATTAACAGATGCAAAAGAAATGACGGAAATTTTAGACAAACCAATTGCTATAAAAGACCCACAGAATCCTGAGGAAGTAAAAATAAAAGCAGGTGAAATTATTTTTGATAATGTTTCTTTTGAATATATAGAAGACAGGGAAGTTTTTGAAAGATTTAATTTGAAAATAAAAGCAGGTGAAAAAGTAGGTTTGGTGGGGCACTCTGGTTCTGGTAAATCTACTTTCACAAAAATGCTTTTGCGTTTCGCTGATGTAAAGGAGGGCTCTATCACTATTGATGGTCAAGATATAACAAAGATCACTCAAGACGATTTACGTTCGCAGATTTCTTATGTACCTCAAGACCCGATACTTTTTCATCGCAGTATTGCTGAAAATATAGGCTACGCAAAACAAGATGCAAATAGGGAAGATATCATAGAGTCTGCAAAGAAAGCTCACGCGCACGAATTCATTTCAAATTTTCAACAGGGTTACGATACATTGGTTGGCGAACGCGGAATCAAGCTCTCTGGTGGTGAGAGGCAAAGAATAGCTATCGCGCGCGCGATGCTCAAAAATTCACCTATTATTATTCTAGACGAAGCGACTAGTTCGCTTGATAGTATGAGTGAATCATATATTCAAGATGCTTTTAGTGAGCTTATGAAAAATAAAACTGCTGTCGTGATAGCCCATCGATTGTCCACGGTACAAAAAATGGACAGAATTATTATTTTAGAAAAAGGTTGTATCGTAGAAGAGGGCACTCACAAAGAACTTTTGAAACAAAATGGCGTTTATGCCAGCCTATGGAATCAGCAAACTTGTGGGTTTGGGGAATAGGTATTGCTTTTAATTCTTATTTGTGCTATCCTATGTGTAGTAGTTTCTCAAATAGCTTTTAGTTTTCGTTGTGAAGTTTAGATTTTGCAAAGTAAGCAAACGAGACATCAAGGAGACCGAGGGGCGAGGAGAGCATCTACGCCTGCAAGCGATACGCAGGCATTATAATTAGTTTTTATTCGTTTTTTTCAAAAACGAAAGAAGTAAAAGTATTATGGCTACAAAGCTATATGTAGGGGGACTTCCCTACAGTATTCAAGAAGATGCTCTTAAAGAACACTTCTCACAAGCAGGTACAGTAGTATCAGCTGTGATTATAATGGATAAGATGTCTGGTCGCTCAAAAGGTTTCGGATTCGTAGAAATGGCTACAGACGAGGAAGCTCAAAAAGCTATCTCAATGTTCCATGATCAGGAATTTGAAGGCCGCAAGCTTACAGTCAACGAAGCTCGTCCTATGGAAGCTCGTCCACCACGCGCAAGTGGCGGTGGATACGGTGGAAATGGAGGAGGCTACAGCGGTGGCGCAAGCAACCGTGGTCGCCGAGAATACTAATCTCTAATTAGTATTTTAAAAATCAAAAATCGCTCTTGCCTTTACAGGCGGAGCGATTTTTGCTTGCAATATATGTGGTTATATGGTATAATACAAAGCAGAAAAAATTAACCCTTAACAGAGGAGAAGATATGGACATAATTTTGATCGTTGTTGGGACGCTAGGGTGCATTCTAGCAACGATTCTGATCTGGGCGACTTTCGACAAGAAAGCGCCCAAAAGACTTCAATCTTTTGTGGTGTGGGTTAACACCCATATCATGAGGGGTTGAAGTTGTGCCCCTCTAGCTTGCGCTGGAGGGGCATTTCATTTGCCTAAAAGTCTTAATTTTGTTAGATTATTCTAGTAACCTGAGCGTGTACCTGCCCGAATGAATTCGTTCAGGCGAGGTTCAGTTATGATAAGAGCGTGTAGTTCAGTGGTAGAACGCTGTCCTGATAAGACAGAGGTCGATGGTCCGATTCCATCCACGCTCACAAATCTGAAAAAAATATGGAAATAGAGAAAAAGATAACAAATAAAAATTGGTGGCGACCGGCAATGTTGATTTTCAGCGAGATAACTACATGGATAGCTTTTCCAATAATCTTTGCTTTGATTTTAGGAAAATATTTAGATAATCATTACAACACAAAACCTTGGATATTTTTAGCTTTTGCTTTTTTGGGTTTTCTGGTATCATCTGTTGGAATTACAAAGAGAATCAAGAGATTTACAGATAAAGTAAAGAAAGAAGAGAATAAATTATGATACAACTGGCAAAAAATACAGTCAAAGAAAATACTGGTAATGATTCATATGAAGAGGCAGAGAATATCGTCGTAGAATCAGAGACAGCAGGTGAGGATCAAGAATTAAGTCACGAAATCACTATTTTTGCCGAACCAATATTTCATTTCAAAAATTTCACCATCACAAATGCGCTTTTTTCTAGTTGGTTCGCGGTGCTCGCTATTGCTATTATTGCTTTAGTTTTAAAATCAAAACTGAAAGAAATACCAAAAGGTATTCAGAATCTTTTTGAAGTTATTATAGAAGGCGCGTTGTCTCTGTGTGATCAAGTGACAAATGATCGGCATTTATCCATGCGTATTTTTCCTGTAGCTATTTCAGCTTTCTTTTTTATTTTGATCAACAACTGGTTTGGAATATTGCCATTGGGTTGGCTCGGATTTATCGAAAATGGCGAACATGGCATGGCATTTATTCCATACTTCAGAGGCGCAACAGCAGATATCAATACCACTTTAGCTTTAGCTGTGACTGCAGTTATAGGAGCAAATGTATTTGGAGTGGTATCTATCGGCCTATGGAAAACTTTCAATAAATATGTTAATTTAAAAGTAATGGGGGAGATAGGTAGGAAGATCCGCAAGGAGCCTACCATCATACTCGTAGCCCCAGTGACGTTCTTTGTAGGATTAATAGAGATCATAGGAGAGCTGGCAAAAGTTGCTTCGTTGTCTTTTCGTCTATTTGGTAATGTCTTTGCGGGTGAGGTACTTTTGGCGTCCATGGCGGCGCTTATGGCATATGTCGTGCCTATGCCTTTCCTTGTAGTAGAGATATTCGTGGGTGTTATTCAAGCACTGATATTTTCTATTTTGCTGGTTGTATATTTCACTGTGGCTTCAAGTGATCATGATCATGAAGAAGGGCATGAAGAGCATTCAAATCAGGCAGAGGGTCATAGTGTCCATGAAAAGAGCGCGCATGCATAGAGGGCGTATTTGTTTTGGAAATATTGCAAAATGTTTCTAAAACAGATCTGCTCCCGAAGAGAGATCGTTATTATTAGTAACCCCGACGCAAAGTCGGGGTCCCGACCAAAGCGTCGGGATTAACAAGCAAAAATATGGAATTTACACCTTTTGCAAAAGCTGCTGTGATGGCGCTCGGAGTCATCTTTCCTGCGCTCAGTATCGGTATGATTGGTACCAAAGCCATGGAATCAATCGGCCGCAATCCTGAAGCGGCAGGCAAGATTTTGGTTCCTATGCTTCTATCTTGTGCATTCGCTGAAGCTATCGCTATTTACGTGCTGGTTATTGCATTCTCGTTGTAGTGAGTAATTAGAAGATTTAAGATTTGATTATTTTCGACTGGTCAAATTTTGAATCTTTTATACTGCTTATTAATGCAGTTTATTTTTTTAATAATTAAAATATCATGGATGCAATTATAAATACTTTTCATATTGATTGGAAAATAATGGTCGCTCAAGCTTTCAACTTTGGCGTGGTTTTTGTGCTTTTATATTGGTTTGCTTTGAGGCCTTTAACAAAGATAATGCGTGAGAGGACAGAAAAAATAGAGAAAGGTCTCAAAGACGCAAAGGAAAATGCAGAGATGTTGAACAACACAGAAAAGGAATACAAAGAAACAATTTTAAAAGCAAAAAACGAAGCTCATCAATTATTTCAAGATGGCAAAAAAGAAGCAGAAGCAAAAAAGAAACAAATGATGATTGAAGCCGAAAACGAAGTAGCTCAAATAATAGCAAATGGCAAAAAATCATTGGAAAGCGAAAAGGCAAAAATGCTTTCTGAGACAAAAGGCGAGATAGCAAACCTCGCTATTAAAATGGCTGAAAAGTTGATGAATACAAAGATGGACGGTGCTTTTGATGATAAGACAGTCAAGGAATTAAACAATTTGTAAATTATGGCAACAGTATCAAACAATGACATAGCTCTCGCGATATACGGAGTACTTGAAGGCAAAGCCAAGTCAGAACAAGATGCGACCTTGCATCGAGTCGTACAATTTTTAAAAAAAAGACAGCTTTTATCCAAATCGAAACAAATACTAGAAAGCTTAGATCAACTGATAAATAAAAAAGAAAATAAGATAATAGTCAAAGTGATAAGCGCGAGAAAATTAGAAGAAAAAACGAAAAAAGAATTAAGTAAGCTCCTTTCCCAGAAATATCCACAAAAAGAAATAACCTTAAAAGAAAAATTAGACGATAGGATGTTGGGCGGAGTGAGGTTAGAAATAGGAGATGAAGTGATAGATCTGACGATGAAAAGAAAAATAGTAAAATTACAAGCGCATTTAACAAAAAACTATGAGTAACAATTATATAGTAGAAAATTTAAAGAAAGAGATTGAAAGCTTTTCCGCACAGGCTCAAATAGAAAAAGTCGGTTATGTGATCGAGGTTTTTGATGGTATTGCGAAAGTTTCTGGTTTGTCGGATTTGAAGTCTTCAGAAATGGTTGTGTTTCCAAATGGCGAGAAGGGTGTGGCTCTAAATCTCGAAGAAGACACTGTGGGTGTTATTATTCTCGGAGATTTTTCTAAAATAAAAGAAGGTGATGAGGTGAAGTCCACTGGTAGAATCCTAGAAGTACCCGTGTCTGATGGGTTCATAGGCAGAGTTGTGAATGCGCTGGGCGTGGCTATTGACGGAAAAGGAGATATCAAGAGTGATAAAACTTATCCTATTGAAAAAGTCGCTCCAGGTGTTATCACACGTCTTTCTGTGTCAGAACCATTGTCCACTGGAATCAAAGTCATAGACGCCATCATACCTATCGGTCGCGGACAGCGCGAGCTCATCATCGGAGACAGACAAACCGGTAAGACTGCTATAGCTATAGATACTATTTTAAACCAAAAAGGACAAAATATGATTTGTGTTTATGTGTCGATTGGACAAAAAGATTCAAAACTTCGCAAATTGCAAACTCGTCTTGAAGAAGGTGGAGCGATGGCCTATACAGTTATAGTGTCTGCTGGTTCATCTGAATCAGCGGCTCTTTCATACATCGCTCCTTATACCGGAGTTTCCATTGCAGAATATTTTATGGATCAGGGTAAAGATGTCTTGATTATTTACGATGATCTTTCCAAACACGCTGTCGCTTATCGCGAGATTTCTCTTTTGCTTCGTCGCCCACCGGGCCGTGAAGCATATCCTGGAGATGTTTTTTATTTGCACTCTCGTTTGCTCGAACGCGCTTGTAGGAGAAACAAAGAATACGGCGGTGGATCTATCACTGCACTACCTATCATTGAGACTCAAGCTGGTGATGTGTCCGCATATATTCCGACAAATGTTATTTCAATCACAGACGGACAGATTTTCCTTGAGACTGATCTTTTTTATAAAGGTATAAGGCCCGCAGTAAATGTGGGTCTTTCTGTGTCGCGTGTGGGTTCAGCTGCGCAAATAAAAGCGATGAAAAAAGTCGCAGGTACACTCAAGCTCGACTTGGCTCAATATCGCGAGCTCGAAGCTTTTGCTCAATTCGGTTCTGATCTGGATGCCTCTACAAAGCAACAACTCGAACGAGGCAAGAGAGCTGTAGAATTATTGAAACAGCCCCAATATGCGCCAAAAGTAGTCGAGCATCAAGTAGCGGTTCTGTATGCATTAGTAAAAGGTTTTATGGACGATATCGCGGTTGAAAAAATAAAAGCATTCGAGGAAGGATTGATAGATTACACGCTAAGCAACGCAAAATCATTCTACAAAGAAGTAACTGAATCAAAAATGTGGACTGAAAAAGGCGAGGAAGAATTGAAAAAAGCAATTGCGGATTTTAAAAACAATTTCTCTTCTAAATCTTAATCATTAGTATTTGGCATTTATGGCTGGAACAAAAGAAATAAAAAGAAGAATAAAGAGTGTAAAGAATACCAAGAAAATCACAAAGGCGATGGAGTTGGTGGCTGCTTCAAAGATGAAAAGATCAGTTTCTTCTACTTTGGCTTCCAGACTATATGCAGAATACTCTTGGGAAGTTTTAAATTCAATCGCTAAAAATACTGAAAAAATAACTCATCCACTTTTTTCTGAAAGAGAAGTACAGAATATTTTGCTCATAGTTATCACTTCAAATCGTGGGCTCTGTGGTGCTTATAATACTCAAGTTGTCAAAAAAGTTTTATCTCTGCTCAAAAATGAAAACAAAAAAGTAGATCTGGGTAAAGAAGTAAACATAGATCTAGTAACAATCGGCAAAAAAGGCGACACAATGATGCGTCGTTTGAATAGAAATATCATAGCCAGCTTTTTCAATTTGCCAGATGCTGTTTCTCTGCGCGACATTTCTCCAGTCTCAGAGCTAGTCATAAGTGAATTCAATCTTTTACATTATGACAAGGTAATGCTGGCTTATACGGATTTTGTTTCTGCATTATCACAAAAACCAAATATCAAACAAGTCATACCGGTATCGAAAACCAGCCTGAAAGATTTAACAGAGACTCTAGGAGATAATTTAAAAAATAAAGAAAAAGATATTTTAAATAAAGAAGAAGAGGACGCGAAAGTCATAGATTATTTATTTGAAGGAGACAAAAGTGTATTTATAGGAACGCTCGCGGAGAAAATAATCAGAATGCAGATATATCAGATGATACTTGAATCCAATACTTCAGAACAATCCTCCAGAATGGTCGCGATGAAAAATGCCAGTGAAGCCGCAGGAGAAATGATAGATGATCTGACACTGGTGTTCAACAAAGCCCGTCAGAGTAATATCACCAGAGAAATATCAGAGATCAGCGCGGGTATGGCAAGTGTGAGTTAAAATTATTATTATAAATTATTATTATAAAAAATATGCAAAACATAGGAAAAATAAAAAGAATAATCGGACCAGTCGTGGATGTGGCTTTTGAAAGTAATCTCCCAGAAATATATACTGCGCTAAAAGTAAAAAAAGAAAATGGAGAAATAGTGCTTGAAGTGGAACAACATATCGGCAGAGATACTGTGCGCGCTGTGGCTATGGATTCCACTGATGGACTTTCTCGTGGTATGGAAGTCGAAAATACTGGCGCGCCTATTTCCGTGCCTGTGGGTAAGGATACTTTGGGTAGAATGTTCAATGTTCTTGGTGCTCCTATAGACAACGGCAAGGCAGTCTCTGGCGCAACTTCTCCTATTCATCGCAATGCTCCTTCTTTTGTTTCTCAATCTACTAAAGTGGAAATACTGGAGACAGGTATAAAAGTTATCGATCTCATCTGTCCAGTGCTCAAAGGTGGAAAAGTCGGGCTTTTCGGAGGCGCAGGTGTGGGTAAGACTGTGGTGATTCAAGAGCTCATACACAACATAGCATCAAATCATGGAGGTTATTCCGTTTTTGCTGGTGTAGGGGAGCGCACTCGTGAAGGTAATGACTTGTATCATGAAATGAAAGAATCAAAAGTGCTCGACAAAGTGGCGATGGTCTTCGGACAAATGAATGAACCACCTGGAGCTCGTCTGCGTGTGGCTTTGTCTGGACTCACAATGGCAGAACATTTCCGTGATAAAGAAAACAAAGATGTTTTGTTTTTTATAGATAATATTTTCCGTTTTACTCAAGCAGGTTCTGAAGTCTCCGCGCTTTTAGGACGCATACCATCAGCTGTGGGTTATCAGCCAACACTTGCGACAGAGATGGGAATACTGCAAGAACGCATCACCTCTACAGATAAAGGTTCGGTAACTTCAGTGCAAGCCGTATATGTGCCTGCAGATGACTTGACCGATCCTGCTCCAGCTACAACTTTCTCGCATTTGGATTCTACTGTGGTTTTAAATCGTTCGCTTTCTGAAATAGGTATTTATCCGGCGGTGGATCCACTTGATTCTTCTTCTACAATTCTTGATCCAAACATTGTCGGCAAAGATCATTATACTGTGGCTCGCGAAGTGCAGAGAGTCCTCCAGAGATATAAAGATTTACAGGACATCATTGCTATTTTAGGTATGGAAGAGCTTTCAGAAGCGGATAAAGAGCTCGTAGCTCGCGCTCGTAAAATCCAGAAATTCTTGTCTCAACCATTTTTCGTGGCGGAACAATTCACTGGTACACCCGGCCAATATGTGCCTCTTTCTGAGACCATCAGATCATTCAAAGAAATATTGGACGGTAAACACGATGATAAGCCAGAAAGTGAGTTTTATATGAAAGGTGCGTTATAAAGGAATACGCGTTTTTTAAAAATTTAAAATAGCTTCTCTCGAAAACATAATTATGTCAAAAAAATTAAAACTAAAAATCATCACACCAGAGAAACTTGTCTATGAAGAATTTGTCGATCAAGTCAGTGTGCCTACAGAGCTTGGTGAAATTACAGTCTTACCAAATCACATACCTCTTATAACTAAAATTTCTTCAGGGGATATAGTAGGATGTATTTCAAATGAATGCATACCTTTTGCCGTAGTTGGCGGGTTTTTAGAAGTAAAACAAGATGAAGAAGGTATCACTATTGTGGCAGTATTAGCTGATTTTGCTGAACATGTCTCTGAGTTGTCAGATAACAAGATCGCCGAAGCAAAAGCCAAAGCAGAAGAATTGAAAAAGAAAATGCAAAATGAAAACGAAGTTGATTTTGAACATTTCGAAGCCGAACTCGAACGCTCTCTCACTCGCGTCAAAATAGCCGACAAATGGCGTAGTAGAAAGTATCGCAAATAAACTGAGCAAGTGGTATAATATTATTGTCATTAATTTAAAACTTAAAATAACAAATTATTTGACGATATAAAAATATGTTTGGATTTGGAGAAAAAAAAGAAAAAGAGTATGTGCCTGGAACAATAACAAAGGAATGGGAAAAATCACCACTTAGAAAATTTTCAAAATGGGTGAATGGAAAAAATGACACTGGTATTGAGTTACGTAGAGAAGGTGATGAGAAGACTGGAAAAACTGAGGTAGAAATAGCTACACACAATACAAAAATAAATAGAGAAATTGCTCTGATAGAAAGGGGCAAGAAACTTCCTTCAAAAGATAAAGGATTGGGAATATTAAAATCTGAACTTAGTGCAGAACAACAAACAGCAACCAAGCAAGATCAAATAGAACGCTTGAAGAGAATGAGATGGTAGTAAAAATATAAGTTCTGATTTTATGTCCAAATTTTATATTGTAGCCACACCGATAGGAAATATGGGGGATATCACTCTGCGAGCGCTAGAGGTGTTGAAGAGTGTGGATTTGATACTCTGTGAAGATACTCGTGAGACGAAAAAGCTTTTAGATAAATATGGCATAAAGAATGCCACGATGAGCTATCACGCTCAAAGCAAACTCTCCAAAGTGGACAAAATTATTGAATTCTTAGAAGAAGGCAAAGACTTAGCATTGGTTTCTGATGCTGGCACACCCACAATATCCGACCCCGGAGCAATGCTCGTCTCAAAAATAAAAGAGCATTTCAATCTTGATCATGTCGTTAGGCAAGGCCTAACGACAGAAGTGATACCCATACCTGGAGCCTCTGCTGTTATTACAGCTCTCTGTGCGTCTGGATTACCTACAAATGAGTTCACTTTTCTTGGATTTTTGCCACATAAAAAGGGGAGAGAAACTTTATTTAAAGAAATAGCAGAAGCCGAGAGGACTATGGTATTTTATGAATCTCCGCACAGAATATTGAAGACTTTGGAATCTCTACAAAAATTTTGCCCTGACAAAAAAGTCTGCCTTGCGCGCGAATTGACTAAAATATACGAAGAATTCAAAACCGGCTCACCAAAAGAACTTTCAGAATACCTAACCCAAAACCCCGTAAAACAAAAAGGAGAGTTTGTAGTGTTAGTATCTTGATTCTTTATAGTAAATTTTCTGGATCTACTGATATTTCAAGTGAAGATGACATCGGCAAGTAAATAGAAGATAAAAGTTTCTTCAAATTCTTATCTAATGTTGAACCAATAGAGATATCAGGGAGAGACCAATCTTTTGGATCCACTTTTAAAAGGGCGTTGATAGCATATTCATTTGTGTTTTTGGAAACAAAACCGCTGAAGATTTCAGGGTTGTAATCTTTCAGATATTCTTCTAGGTATCTTTTTATGTCTGGAGAATCTTTTTTCTCGCCAACACAAGTAATTTTTATGAATCTTTTAAATGGAGGATAGCCAAGTTTTTCTCTATCTTTCAATTCTTCTCGTATGAAGGGAAGCATGTTTTCTGATTTTATGGCAAGTAGTGAGGAATCTTGGGCATTTTTTGTTCGAATTAATATCTTTGTTTCTGTTTTTGATATGATAGAAATAAATAACTGCAAGATTCTTTCACCCATCCTAAAATCCGGTATACTCCAAAGAGAATCAAACGAAGCTACAATAGAAAGATGTACTCTCTCTTTCAAATAAAAGAATGCCATTTCTGTGCCTATCAACACAGCGCCATGAGTACTTTCAAAATCTTCTACTATTTTTTCTGCGTCTCTGGCTGATTTTACTGATTCTTTGTCGAGTTTTAGTATTTTAGCTTGTGGAAACTCATCACGAATTTCTTGCGATATTGTTTCCGTACCTATGCCAAGTGAAATAAGATTCCACCCCCTGCAGTGCGAACATACTGTTTCGGGACTTTTTTCAATATTGCATTTATTACAAACGAACATCCTTTTTTTGCCATCTCGAGAAAGATATAGTGTTACTGGAGCGAGGCAATTTTCACAGTTCACCGTTTCTCCGCAATCTTTGCATATTGTATATGTAGCCAAGCCTTTTCTTAATGAGAATACAAAAACATTTTTTCTATTTTTCAATGCGATTTCCATTTCCTTTAAAATTTCATCCCCTAACACTTTGAATTTCACAGACGCGGATTTTTCTGGCAAGCGTTGTTCGATATCTGAATATCTTTCTATAATATGAACTTCCCCATCAAAATTTGTTCTGAAAGACATAGGATACACTTCGCTAAAATTATCAATGTTTTTCCTCGCAATTGTTTCAAGACGAAGAAGGGTGTCGCTTAAAATAAATTTGGCTTTGATTTTGGATGCATATAATTCCGCAAATATCCTCATATCAAAATGCGGTTTTGGAATCATCTTGTACACATTAGAGCTTTCTCGTTCCAGAATTATTGCTCCTATGTCACTGCGAGGAATTGATAAGAATTGCGGAGTGCACAATATAAGCACTCCATGATCTTTAGACATTATATTCTGGTATGTTTCCAAAATTTTCTTGGGTTTCAGATTATTGTGTATAGAGAAAGTGAAATTTTCGATACCTCTAGCAAGCGTTTTTTCAAATATTTCAATATCATATTCAGTGGGCAATACTAAAAAAACAGATTTCTTGCGGGCAAAGTATCCGCGAATAAATGTCTTATAAAAAGCTATTCTGTCTTCCAATTTATTTTGAAGCAACGACTTTTCTATTTTTATTCCTGATGGCACCTCTAGTGCAGAAGAATTTGCCTCTGTTTCTTTCTTGACGGTATCTTGTTTTATTTTTTTTGAAAATTTAGCAATTTCATCATAATTTTCTCTAAATATAGATGGTATAAAGGCTATCAGTGCGCTATTTTCTTTGGAAATAAAATAAGAACTTAATTCTAACCCTGTTTCTATAAATTCATCTCTAAAGATGACATGTTCTTTTACTTCTAATACCTTTCTAAGTTGAAAAGGCATTGTCTTCCAGTTTCCTTTAGATTCTGTCGCCTCTTCTAAAGAAACCACCAATGCCAACAGTTTTTTACTGCGTATTGGCACAGTCACAATACTCCCTTTACTGACTTCTTTTGTTGTAAAATAAGTCAAATCAGTCTTCCAAGCGCCTTTTTCAAGAGGTATGACTGTCACTATTTTCATGTTTCAATTCTAGCATAATCTATGATATATTTGTTTTATGGGTATTTTTTCAAGGAAATTAGGCATAGATTTGGGTACGGCAAACACACTCGTTTTTGTGCCGGGCAAAGGCATAGTTCTCAACGAACCATCCGTGGTAGCTGTTTCTGAACAAGACAATAAAATCCTCGCAATAGGCACGAAGGCAAAAGAAATGATCGGTAAAACTCCAGAATCTATCATCATCTATTGTCCCATGAAAGATGGAGTGATCGCAGATTATCGTATTACTGAAGCGATGTTGCGTTACTTTATAAACAAAGCAATGGGAAAATTTAATATATTTAAGCCAGATGTTATGATTTCCGTTCCTGCTGGGATCACTAGCACAGAAAGACGAGCCGTGATAGAAGCGGCTATTCGCGCGGGAGCCAAAAATGCTTTTGTGGTCAAAGAACCAATACTTGCCGCTATGGGAGCCGGTATCCCTATAAATGAATCAAAGGGGTACATAGTAGTTGATATAGGAGGCGGTACGACAGATGTGGCGGTGATATCTCTCGGCGGTATTGTTGCCTCCAATTCTGTAAAATGCGCAGGTAACAAAATAGATCAGGCCATTGCGGATTACATAAAGAAAACTTTTAATCTCGCCATAGGCGACAGAACAGCAGAAGAGGTAAAGATAAAAATAGGCGCGGCTGTGCCATTAGAAGAAGAACTTCGTGTCACCATTAAAGGACGCGATTTCATACAAGGTTTGCCCCGTTCAGCTCAAGTCGGCACCAACGAGATTGTAAAGGCCATAGACAATGAATTAAAACACATAATCAAAGCTATCAAAGATGTTTTGCAAGAAACTCCACCAGAACTTGCCTCCGATATTATAGATTATGGAATCATTATGACAGGAGGATCCTCTCAGCTTCGCAACCTTGCTGACCTTGTCTATAGAAAAACTGGAGTAAAAGCAACCATTGCAGATGAAGCTCTGTTTTGTGTAGCCAAGGGTACAGGTATTGCTCTAGAGCATCTGGATGTATATAAAAAAGTAGTCTTAAGCAAAAAATAAATAAATTTAGTACATGAGAGAATTAGAACAACTAGATAAAAATAATTTACATCATGCGTATTTGATAGAAGGGATTTATGAGACAGTGATGCCTAAACTTTTAGTTTTTATTAAAGACTTAGGTGTAGAAATCTCTGGCAATCCTGATTTTTGCCAAATCGTTCTAGATTCTTTAAAGATGGAAGATGCTCGTGACTTAAAATCAAAAAGCTATGAAAAAAGCTTTTCTTTAGGTAAAAAGATTTTTGTAATATATGCAAATAATTTTTTATTAGAAGCGCAAAATGCTTTACTTAAAGTATTTGAAGAACCCATAGCAAACACTCATTTTTTTGTTATATTGCCAAATACAAATTTATTGCTCGCTACTCTAGCGTCGAGATTCTATGTCATTAAAACAGATCAAACAGAATCCGATATGCAAAAAGATTCATCAGAAGCGGAAAGATTTTTAAAAATGCCGGAGAAAAATCGTATTGATTTTATAAAAGAAATGCTGTCAGAAAAGGAAGAAGAAACAGAAGAAGAAAATTCTCTATCGAATAACAGATCAAGAGCAATAAAATTTATAAATACCCTAGAATTCATTCTGCATAAAAATTTACCTCGATCAGTGTCAAAGGGTGTCTTTGATACTAAAGCAAGAGAGGTGAATTTCTTTGTTCATTTATTTAAGGTGCGAGAGTTCTTGAATCAACCCGGTTCTTCTGTGAAAAGTTTGATGGAATCAGTAGCCTTGATCGCGCCGAGAGCCCTATAAATTTAGATTTTTAATTTTTATCATTAGATGCTAGAATACCCAGTATGCAATATAATTTTTCAAATTTTAAGACGGAGTTGAATAAGGTATCAGAGTTTTTGAGCAAGGAATATAGCCAGCTCAACATAGGTCGGGCGTCTCCTATGGTGCTCGATGGTATTTTCGTAGAGTCTTACGGGGCGCGTTCACCACTGAAAAATGTAGCCTCTGTATCTATTGAAGATCCTAAAACTTTACGCATTGCACCTTGGGATAAAAATCAAATTAAAGAAATTGAAAAATCAATCATAGCTTCCAACCTCGGCCTTTCGGTCGCCACAGATGATGCCGGTATTAGAGTTATATTTCCTCAACTAACCACAGAAACACGCCAGACACTCGTGAAAGTTTTGAAAGAAAAATTAGAAGAACAAAGGATTACAGTCCGCAAGGAACGCGAACGGGTTTGGGATGAAATTCAAAAATTAGAAAAAGAAGGCAAGATGACAGAGGATGAAAAATTCAGAGGCAAAGAAGATTTACAAAAGATTATAGACGACGCCAACAACAATCTTGAAAGTATCTTCACAAAAAAAGAAAAAGAAGTAATGGGATAAAAATATATGAATATTATTATTTTTTTTGTTATTTTGTTAGTGCTAGTCATAATTCACGAATGTGGACATTTTTTTAGTGCAAAGAAATTTGGTATTCGAGTAGATGAATTTGGTTTTGGTTTTCCACCTAAACTTTTTGGTATAAAAAAAGGGGAAACTGAATATTCATTTAATTTATTACCAATTGGTGGTTTTGTTAAAATTTTTGGTGAGAATCCAGACGAGACAAGTATTTCTGGGCCAGATAGCGCAAGGAGTTTCGTAAACAAACCAAAATGGCAACAAGCCATCGTGCTTTTTGCGGGAGTTTTTGCAAATTTTTTACTTGCATGGGTTTTATTTTCTGTAGGGTTTATTTCTGGAATACCGACTTCTGTAGGTAATGAACCACACGGCTATGCGATAGAAAATTCCAACCTTGTAATCGTATCTGTGCTTTCAGATTCGCCTGCAGAACGAGCAGGATTAATGTCTGGTAATAGAATTGTAAGATTGCAAAGTGATGATGATGTCATTATGAAAGAAAATCTAAATCCAATAACACTAAAAGAATTTATAATTTCACACCCAAACACAGAAATAAATATAGATTATTTAAAGAGTCATCTTGATGAAATGGTAAAGACCACTACTCTGACTCCAGCCAAAAATAATGAAAATGGCACACCAACTATAGGTATAGCAATGGATCAAATAGGGACGCTAAAATTGCCTATTTTAAAGGCTTTTTGGGAAGGGTTAAAACTTGACTGGTATATGACAAAAGGCACGGCTGTGGGCTTTTTTACGCTCATAAAGAGTGGTCTGATGGGTGAAGGAGACCTTTCTAGTGTCACAGGACCTGTGGGAATGGTAGGCATAGTGGGGGACGCTTCGCAATTTGGTTTTACATATTTGCTTTCTTTCGCGGCTTTGATTTCGATAAATTTGGCAGTTATTAATTTGATTCCATTTCCGGCTCTAGACGGAGGCAGGTTGCTCTTTTTGCTTATTGAAAAGATAAAAGGTTCTCGCCTGAATCCTAAATTTGCAAATACAGCCAACATGGTGGGGTTTGCTATACTTTTGATATTCATGCTTGTCGTGACTTACAAAGACATTGTCAGACTTTTTTAACACAAAATGCCAAAAAAGAAATTAAAAATTGGAGTACTTTTTGGAGGAAAATCAGCAGAACATGAAGTTTCTTTACAATCTGCGCAAAATGTCATCAAGGCTTTAGATAAAAATAAATATGAAGTTGCACCTCTTAAAATAAACAAAGATGGCAAGTTCGATTTTGATATCGTCAAAAAATTTGATGTCATTTTCCCAGTTTTGCATGGACCCTTTGGAGAAGATGGCAGTATGCAAGGGCTCTTGAAACTAGCGGGTGTGCCCTTTGTCGGCCCAAGCGTGCTCGGATCGGCAGTAGGTATGGATAAAGATGTTATGAAAAAACTTTTAAAAGAAGCGGGGTTACCTATCGGCAAATTTTTAACATTTTATCATACAGAGAAATTGAATTTTAATAAAATAAAAAAAGAGCTCGGTTTGCCACTTTTTATCAAACCAGCAAATATGGGTTCATCTGTGGGAATCAGTAAAGTAAAAAATGAAATTGAATTTAAAAATGCAATAAAAGAAGCCTTCAAATATGATACTAAAATAGTGATAGAAGAATTTATAAGATGTCGGGAAATAGAATGTTCTGTGCTGGGCAATGAAAATCCAAAGGCTTCTTTACCCGGTGAAATAATTGCGAACCAAGATTTTTATTCTTATGATGCCAAATATATAAATACTGATTCTGTGGCTGTGATCCCTGCAAAGATAAATAAAAAAACTAGTAAAAAAATACAAGAATTAGCCATTAAGACTTTTAAAGCATTAAATTGTGAAGGGTTGAGTCGAGTGGATTTTTTCCTAACAGATAATGACAAGATTTATATAAATGAGATAAATACTATTCCCGGATTTACAAATATCAGTATGTATCCCAAGCTCTGGGAAGCTAGCGGTTTACCAATATCAAAACTTTTAGACAAGCTTGTAGATTTAGCTATAGAAAGGTTTCATAGAGAGTCTAAGCTAAAGACTACCATGTAAACATGGAATAAGTGAAAAAGCTCGTTGTATTTTTAAAATACAACGAGCTTTTTTTTGAATCTGCATCAGCTACTTCGGCGTTGGAGTCGCCGGAGTCAATTCATCCGCAAAGGTGGCCAAGCGAAGCCTCAGCAATTCGATGGCGGCTTGGGCGAACTCATCAACGACATGTCTGTACTTTTCGCCACAAAGCACAATCAGTACGGGCATTTCTGCCACCTCCGGCAATTGTTGCCCGAGTTTAAACATAAAACTCAGGCTAATCTCGCTTATGATCGTCTGTTCCGTCGGGGTGATTGTTCGAGCATCCATAACGTTTTTCCGGTTTCTTTGTACAAAACATTACAAAAGCAGTTTTACCTGCTTTTGTAAGCCATTTATCTTAAAACTAACACAGAACTCATTTTATTGCATTTTTTTTAATTTTGTATTATATTATAGGTATGTCACAAGATAGACTTATAAAGCTTGCCTGCAGTACTTGTAAACGTATAAATTACTGGTCCAGTAAGAACAAAAAACTCGTCACCAAAAAGATAGAGCTCAAGAAATACTGCAAGTGGTGCAGAAAGCAAACTAAACACAAAGAAATCAAGAAGTAAATATTCTTTTTGTTAAGCATTTCTGATATACTTTACCTAGCAACAAATTTTTCGTTTGTTGCTTGTTCTTTCTAAAGAGATACTGATTAATCTTATTTATAATATTTTTCAGTGTTTCTATGCTCCGGCTTTATGCTGGAGCGTTGGGCGATTAGTTAAGTGGCATAACTTCGGTCTCCAAAACCGATGTCGGGGGTCCGATTCCCTCATCGCCCGCACATTTTTGAGTATTATTTTATATAGGTCGTTCAGACTCTGAGAGTCTTCAGACTCGAATGAGTTATTTTCTGTACCCTTTGATGTAATTCCGAACTTTCATGATAGAATTTATTCTATGAAAACGAAGTCAGGAAAAGAATTATATAAAATTGGTATTGGTAGTTATGGTATTGGTGGTAGAGGACATCGGGATATGGATTTGACTGAAAAGCTTAATGACCAAGTGTATATAGATGGATTAGTGTATTCCTTAGAAAAAGGAATGAATTTTACAGAGATTGCATTGGGTTATGGACATGGTAATTCTCTCAAGTTGTTCAAACAAGCTTTGGATAAAAGTTCAGTTAAACGAGAGGATATTTTTGTAACAAATTCTCTCTATTCCCGAGATTTTTCTCATATTAAAGATGCTAAAAAAGATATTGAGGATTTTTATATAATCATGGGAACAGACTACGCTGATTCAACTTTAGTTACACAATCTTTATTGTTAAAGTTCGGTAAAGAAAAAATATATCACTTACTTCATAATTTATTAGATTCTGGTAAAACCAGATGCGTGAGTATTTCAAATGCAGGTATCAATACGATAAAAGAATTTAAAGAAGAGTTTGGTGATAAATTTTTTGCACATGAGGGTCATATTAGTTTTGAGATACGTGCGATGCAAGATGAAGGTATTTTTGACCTATGCGGCGGTCTAAACGTCGTAAATATTATCTGGAGACCGCTCCGTAGGAATGAAACGGAAAAGCTGAATTGGGAACTTCTTGTCAATCTTTCAAAGAAATATAATAAAACACAGAACCAAATTATATTAAATTGGATGGTTTACATGAATTACTATCCAATGGTTATGTCTACAAATAAACAACATATAGATGAAAATATTGGATCCCTGGACTTTAAAATGGTTGACGAAGAATATAAATTGATAACCGACTTTAGGCCTCCAAACTATATTCCACATAAAATAGATTGGGAATCTTCTGTGGGGACACCACTAGTTAACATGATTAAGGATTTTGAAAATAAAAATTAATTTTTATTTAAACGCTTGCAAGCTTCTTGCTATAGAAGCATAGTCTTTCAAAAGTTCTGAAATCCACTCTGAAAGCCCGCATTTTTAAAACCCTTGTATCGTAAAGCTTATTTTGTCTTGTTCAGAGAGGGAATGGAACTCTACCCAACAAATTCAAAAATTATTCTACAGGGCTAATGTTTTCGCTTTTTCTCTAACCATTCTGGTACTGGAATAAATGTAATGCTTTCCCATTGATCAATTTCTTCTTCAGTTACATCATAATGCATCTGATAAATAGGTTCCACGCTGCCGTGCATGGCCTTATTCCAATCAAACCCAAGATCAAAAGCAACTTTTTTAACTAAATCTTCTGTTGGTCCTTCAATTTCTAAAAAAGATGGTACCCATGGCCACGTATCAATGGTAATTTCAACATCATTATAGTTCCAAGTTTCTCGTTTTGTTTCTTGATATGACATTACTCTCATGCCGCTTGCGATTAGAAAATCGCATGCCCGATTAAAATCATCCACCACAACTGTTATTTCTTTCGTCCCGTGTAATGTGCGATCCTCTACTCGTTTATAACTCATAGTTATTTTTTTGCCTTCATCTCGTACTCTTATCCATTCACCCCTTTTTTTAAAATTTTGTGCATTATCTTTAAATGTTTTTCGGCGCATAAGAATTTCCGGGTGTTTTTGAATAGCACCAAGTTGTTTCAACTTTGAACGTAGAGAAATTGGATCGATGTCGGGAAATTTTGCTTCTATTTCAGTTTCCATAAAATGAATTATGGTTTAAAATAATAAAAAATGCAACTTATATAAATACCCAAGTAATATAAAGACGAAAGGGCTGGGGTTATCATGGGAATGACAACGCGACCAGCCCTGAGAGGTGATATGACGAAGTTAACATTTGTCGTATGTTTCTTCGCCAATCTGGTGGTGAAGGAACTCTTGCGGGGTGAGCACGAATGGTGTCTCACTCCTGTAGAGACAGCTTCGCACCAGCAGTTGTTTGCCAACGGCTTCCACGCGCGGACCGTAGGCAAACTCGAAACACTTTCCTTCAGCATCAACCGGGCATCCGATGCACATCGCTTGCAACCGTAGCGGTCGGATGATTTTGACGCTGAACGAGAAGTTGTCGGCCGTGGCCATCTCGATTGAGCAAGAGGATGTCCCTCTTACGAAGATGGCTCTCTTTGGTACGGCTCCGAGAGTTGCACAGAGACGTACCATGGCAGCTTCTGAAGACTCGCTCGTTTCGAGTACCTTCATGATACGCCACCGCATTTCGGAACCGCGGACGAACGAAGCGATCTTAAGAGCTTCGCTTTCGTCAGCTCCGACGCAAGTGTTGACTTTCACGACAAATCGCCCACGCAGTGCATCGCAGAGAGCAATCTGCCGTTCGATGGCTTGATCTCCCCATGACTTACTACACGGCGGGTTCATCAGTTGTCCAAGCGCGATTGGATCCATGGTGTGAATACTAACGTTGACTTCCTGAAGGCCAGCGTTGATGCAATCGACGTACCTTGCAAGGTTCGTCTGACCATTCGTGGTCATTTTGACTGCATAGCCGGCCCTTGTCAGAGCATCTACGTGTTCGACCACTTGAGGATGAATTGAGGGCTCGCCACCAGTCAGATGGATTTCGTCGAGCCCGTATCGATCCTTTAGTGGAGCAAGCATTGCCACCAAACTATCTGAGTTGTTCACACTGCCGGAGTTATGGTTTCCTTCCATGTGACAGAAGTGACATCTCCACTGGCAGGGGACGTGTAGTTTGACGCGCATGCTTGTGAACGGTTTTTCAACGAACCGGCCGGCTGCGACTAGCTCTTCGAATTGTTTCAACATGTTTATCCTTTCTTTGGTTGATGAGTTTTTTGGTTGTCGAAAAACTACGTCTCCTTACCTTTAAATACGAAGGGTAAGGAGACTCTAGGTATCTATCTATGACCATACAATATATTTACTATTTTGTAAACCTTAAGGTATTAGCTCTCCTTTGGTTCCATAAGCTAATAGGCAACATCTTGTAAGTGTTGAAAGCATTTCAATTATGCCAAAATAAGGCTGGTTTAATAGATTAACTTACCAGATTAAATCCTTCAAAAACACTATTCCACTTAAGAATCATTGTTTGTATAGTGTTCCACTCCAGGATTTGAAAGCCCGCTAGAGAATATTTTGGTTATTTTATTAAAAGTCTCTTTGTAAATCAAAATCAATTCTTTCTGATGCGTCGTACCATTTTATTTCTTTATCTCTTTTAAACCAAGTCATTTGGCGTTTGGCATACCTTAAGGTTTCTTTTATGACTTTATCTCTAGTAGGAGAATTATATTCAAAACCAAATTCTTTTAATCTTTTTTCTGACACACCGGATTTCTTTAATTTTTGTATTTCTTTTAATAGGCCAGCTTTGAACATCTTGTTTACACGAATCTTGATTTTTTCTTCTAATTTTTCTTTTGGTAAATACAATCCTATTTTCACAAAATTGTATTTGGGTTTTTGTGTTTTGATTTTTGGCACTTTGCCTAAATACTTAGCTATTTCGATAGCCCGTATCAATCTGACTCTATTGTTCTGTTCATTTTTATCTTTGATATCTCGCGCTCTTTTTGGATCTAGTTTAGCGAGTGTATGAAATAAGACGATCGTCTCTTTTTGTAGTAAATTTTTACGTAATTTGTAATCTGGAGGTACTTCAGGGAAGACCATGCCTTTGGTGACAGCGTCTATGTAAAACCCTGTGCCACCGCAGATGATAGGGGTCTTTCCTTTTGACAATATATCCTCTATCTTTTTGTCTGCAAGTTTTTTGTATTCTGTAACAGTGAATTTCTTCTTTGGATTCACTATATCAAGCAGATGATGAGGAATACTTTGCATCTCTCTTTTAGTAATCTTGCCTGTGCCAATATCAAGTCCTTTATAGACTTGTCTAGAATCCGCGGAAATAATCTCGCCATCTATCTTTTTGGCAATCCGTACAGCTAGATCACTCTTGCCGGTGGCAGTTTGACCTAAAATTACTATTACAGTTTCTTTTTTCATTTAATCTAAAACTTTTATATCTGCGCCGATACTGTTTAATCTATTTACAATATCTTCATATCCTCGGCTTATCATATACACATTACGCAAGACTGACTGTCCTTCAGACGCTAGCATCGCTATCAAGATGACCACAGCAGGACGTAGGGCAGGAGGGCAAATGATTTGTGCGCCACGCAACGATGTATTTCCGCCTTGAACATACAGTCTATGTGGATCCGCTAGGACTATATTTGCTCCCAGACGATTGAGTTCGGTTAGATATATTGCTCGATTTTCATATGTCCAATCATGAATCATCGTCGTACCCTTTGCAAAAACAGCAATGATAGCAAAGAATGGTAGGTTATCCATGTTTATACCAGGATAAGGATTTGAATGTATTTTATCCTCAGGGGCAACGAGTTCACTCGGGAAAACCTCTATATCGACAAGTTGTGTGTGTTTGTTGTACGACAAATATTTTTTTGAAACTTTAAATTTAAGATTCATCCTTCGCAATTTTTCTAATTCTAGAGCCAAGAAATTTATAGGTGCACGAGTCACAATAAGGTGGCTTTTGGTTACTATTCCAGCAGTCAAAAATGTCATCGCCTCTATGGGGTCTTCACTATTCCAGTATTCAATATTCTTATTTATTTCTTTTACCCCGTGCACAGTCAGTGAGTGCGTGCCTATGCCGTCTATCTTTACACCTAAAGCTTCCAAGAAAAAGCAGACTTCTTGAACTTGATAGTTGGCACTAGCAAAAGAAATCTTTGTTTCTCCTTCTATAAGTGAAGCCGCTGTTAAAGTGTTTTCTGTGGCAGTATCTCCTGATTCATACATCACTATTTCTACGGGTTTTAATTTTTCACTAGATATTTCATACTTATCTGTCGTGATTTTTACTTTTACACCCATGTCTTCCAATGGATAGGTGTATCCAGAGATAGTTCTCTTGCCAAGTTTGCATCCTTTTGCGTGAGGTAATTTAAAAGAGGGAAGATAATGTATCAAAGGCCCGATAAACATAGCAATGGATCTGGTTTTCAAGGCAGATTCAGCGTTTAACTTGCTTAAATTGAATTTCTTTGGAGGAGTAATAATTACTGTATTTTTGTCTTTCCATTTTATATTTACACCGATACTTTCTAAAACTTCTATGATTCTTTTCACTTCTTCTATTTGTGTAATTCCATGCAAAGTAGTAACACCTTTATTTATCAAAGAGGCACACAACAACCCAACAGCGCCATTTTTTGAAAAATTAGTTTGAATAGTTCCATGGAGTTTTTTGCCTCCATTTATTACGAAATCAGTCGATTCGTTTATACAAACGACCTTATGATCTAATACGGTACTTATTTTTATTAAAATATCTGTGCCAAAATTCTGTTCACCTTTTTCCATTCTAGCCACAGCGCTCTGCGAGGTTCCCAAGGCTTTGGCAAATTCACCTTGAGTCAAACCCCTGTGTTCTCTTAAGTTTTTAATAAAAACCCCAATATCTTGTTGTTGTGTGTTTTTCATACGAGATACAGTATATATCATATATGATATAATTGCAAGTGTGGATAAATATGCTAAAAAATGTGCCCAGGGAGAGAATCGACTACTACATAGCCAGGTGATTTTCGGCTCAGCTTTGCCTCGCAACGAAAATCCTTTCGATTCCTCCACACAAGCAAATAAATTTGCTTGTTCTGGTGCCCAGGGAGAGAATCGAACTCTCATGATATTGCTACCAATAGATTTTGAGTCTATCGCGTCTACCAATTCCGCCACCTGGGCTTTATTCACAGGTTTCCACATTTTATCCTACATTCTGATTAAAATCAATTCTTCTCATGAATTTTTTTGTGCTAGAATAAACGCATGTCCGAGCTATATTCAAATTCAGTTTTTCTAATAGATGTAGACAAGATCAAGCCAAATCCTTACCAACCAAGGATGGATTTTGACGAGGCTCGTTTGCAAGATCTCGCTGACTCTATAAGACAATATGGAGTACTTCAGCCTTTGACTGTTTCTAGAGTGGAAGTAGAAAAAGAAAGTGGAGGTATTACTACCGAATACGAACTTATCGCTGGAGAGCGCAGACTACGCGCAGCCAAACTTGCTGGAGTTTCTCAAGTGCCGGCAATAATTCGTGTAGGAGATACCTCTATTATGAAGCTTGAACTTGCGATAATAGAAAATCTCCAAAGAGAAGACTTGAATTCTGTGGATCGTGCCCGCGCTTTTTCAAGACTTGCCAACGAATTTAAATTCACTCACAACGAAATCGCTAAAAAAATGGGCAGAAGCAGGGAATATGTCTCGAACACTTTGCGTATCTTGTCTTTGCCAGATGAAATGATAAACGCTCTTTCAGAAGGTAGAATGACAGAAGGGCACACCAGACCACTGCTTATGCTTACAGATCACAAAGAAGAACAGGCTGTTTTGTTCAAAGAAATTCTATACAGAAAAATCACAGTGCGTGAGGCAGAAAAATTGGCACGAAAAATAGCTTTTGATCGCGTACGCAATAAAAACTTGCTGCCTGATCCAGAGATCGTAGAACTCGAAGGAGAATTTCAAGACAAGCTCGGTACCAGAGTACATATAGACAGAAAAGAATTAGGAGGGCAAATAAAAATTGATTATTTTTCTATTGACGACTTGCGCTCTATACTCAATTCTATTACTACTAGTATTGTAGAAAAAAAATCTAAAGATATGCTGGAAAATTATATATCCAAAACTACACTGGAAGATGTAAAGTCATTTTCACCTGATGAAAAACCAAAGGAAGATGAGAGCAAGCTCTATGACTTGTCTAATTTTAGTATTTAAATCTTTAGGACTTGCGAAACGATTTCAATCTTGCTAGTAAACTATTTTTCTCCAAATAGGATTTGATATGTTTTTTTGCTATGCTGCTTTTTGTATTATCTAGCCATTTTGAAGAAGGGTTTGCGTTTTTCTTTGATATAATTTCTACTACATCTCTATTCTTTAGAATGCCAAAAATTGGGGCTATCTTGCCATTGACCTTCACTTGTGATAAATGGTCACCGAGATCAGAGTGTATAAGATATGCAAAATCTATGGCAGTGGAATCTTCAGGCAAGTCCACAACATCACCTTCAGGAGTAAATACGAAAATCCTATCATTAAAAAAATCAGTTTTTAAATGTTCAAGATAAAACTGTGGTTCACTAAACTCGTGATTGAACTTTTTAAGTTCTTCTATCCATTTAAAATTAGATTTCTCGTCAGAATGTCTTTTGTTATACTTATTTTCCTTGTAAGTAAAGTGCGCCGCGATACCATATGCCGCTTCTGCGTGCATCTCTTGTGTTCTGATCTGTATCTCAGCGATGCCGCCCTCTCCTGTGAATATAGTAGTATGAATGGATCTATATCCATTTGGTTTTGGTATAGCCACATAGTCTTTGATCCTACCTGGAACAGGCCTCCAGATTGAATGGATAACTCCCAAAACCCTATAACATTCTTCTACATTGCTCACAACTACTCGCAAGGCAAGCATATCGTAAATCTTGCTTAAATCCATATCTCTTTTCAGAAGTTTACGCCACAAGCTATACTTGTGCTTCATCCGATAATTTATTTCTACTACATTCACTTTATTTTTTATGAGTTCTTTCTCGAGTTCGTGTAAAATCTCTGCTAGTCTTTTTTCATATAAAGGTTTTTCTTCTTTTATTATTTCTTCTATTTCCGCATATTCTTTTGGATACGCATATGGAAAGGCGGCGTCTTCAAGCTCACCTTTGAGTTTTCCCATACCTAGACGATTTGCGAGAGAAGCATAAACCTCGATGGATTCCAAAGCGATGCGTTTTCTTTTATCTTCTCTTATGTGTTCCAAAGTACGAAGATTGTGTAATCTATCTGCGAATTTGATGATCACTACTCGTAAATCATTTGCAATAGCTATAAAAAACTTACGTAAACTTTCTACATATCTTTCATGACCTTGATATTTTAATGTACCAAGCTTGGTGACCGCTTTTACTAAATACAAGATGGAATCACCAAATTCTTTTTTTAATTCTTGTTCACTTATTTGTGTATCTTCCAAAACATCGTGCAGTAATCCTGCCGCTATTGTATCGGTATCCATGCGCAATTTTGCAAGATTTTTAGCTGTTTCAAACACATGAAAAAAATAAGGATCTCCACTGAGGCGTACTTGTCCTTTGTGGGCTTTCTCGGCAAAATCATAAGCTTTTCTTATGAGTTCTTCTTCTTTATTACTCACATTTCCTGATATTAAATCTAGTATTTCCTGCACATTTGCCATATCCTAGTATAACCCACTTCGTTAAAGTATTCCAAATTTTTGAGCTACAAATAGAATCTATACTTTCTTATGTGGATTATGATTTTTGCAAGCTTTATTTGAGCATCTCTCGGGTATTGTCTTTGTACCTTCCATCATCAAAGATCCGCATTCTTCACATATCCTACCTGTTGGTTTTGCTTTGATTGCAAACTTACAATCTGGATAATTAGAACAAGAATAGAATATTCCAAATCTTCCGCGTCTTTCGCTGATATCACCCTTTTTGCATTCTGGACAGACCACGCCTGTCCTTTTCTTTGCTTCTTCGGCTTCATCTTTTTTTATAAATTTACATTTTGGATAACGCGAACAAGAAATAAAAGTACCAGTACCGTCACGTCTTTCTCGAATTATGAGCTTGCCTCCACCTGATTTTCCTTTTTTCTCTCCACACTCTGGACACATTTCACCTGTTTCTTTTGGTCCTTCTATGGCAGTGCCATCTAGACGAAGTGCGCCGTCGCATTCAGGATATTTACTACAAGAATAAAATTTACCACCGCGAGAAAGTTTGATGATCATTTTTTCTCCGCATTTTGGACATTTTATATTTTCTGGAGCATCGCCCAGATTTGTAGCTTTTTCTAATTTTTCTTTTGATTTTACTTCTTTGAGAAAAGGTCCATAAAAATCTTTGAGTGTTTTTTCGTATTCACGTTCGCCTCGAGATATCTCGTCCAATTTATCTTCCATCTCTGCTGTGAATGTATCTGATATATAGTTCGCAAAATTCTTCTCCAAAAAATCAGATACAACTTCTCCCACATCTGTAGGGAAAAGTGTTTTATTTTCTTTTTTAACATATTCTCTGTCCTCAAGTGTTTTCATGATGGACGCATAAGTAGAAGGTCTGCCTATATCACGAGCTTCAAGTTCTTTGACAAGCCCTGCTTCACTGTATCTATTTGGTGGTTCGGTAAATTTTTCTTCACTCGTCAAATCCAAAAGATTCAATTTCTCACCTTCTTTTATTTCTGGCAATTCCAGATCTTCTCCGGCACTGCTTTTATCCGCTTCCAACCATCCTCTAAACAAAACCCTAGAACCAACCACTGTAAAATCTGGAAATTCAAAATCAGTTGGCGTTTTTATAACATTTGCGCTGACTTTTGTTTTCAATAATTTTGCATCTGTCATTTGTGAAGCGACAGTTCTTTCCCATATCAATCTATAAAGTCTTTCTTGTTCTTCTGTGCCAGCGCGCATATTCTCTATGTGCGTTGGACGTATGGCCTCATGAGCTTCTTGTGCGTTTTTTGATTTGGTTTTGAAATTGCGTGCTTCGACATATTCTTTCCCATATTTTTTTTCAATCAAAGAACATATCTGCGCTTGAGCAACCTTGGCCAAATTTGTACTGTCTGTTCTCATGTATGTGATATGTCCAGCTTCGTATAATTTTTGCGCTAGTTGCATCGTGCGAGAAGGAGAGTAACCCAAACGAGAGCTTGCGGTCTGTTGAAGTGTCGAAGTAGTAAATGGCGCTCGAGGAGATCGTTTTTGTTCTGATTCTTTTATTTCTTTGACAATCCAATCTTCTTTTTTACCAACCTCCAATATACGTCCTACTAATTTTTCATCTCTGGGTTCATCTTTGCATGTCAAAGTTATTTTTTCTTTTTTCTTTGTTTCAAAAAGACCAAAAAGTTTGAAATATTTTTCTGGCACAAAAGCGCGGATTTCTCGTTCGCGTTCCATTATGATTCGAAGAGCGGGGGATTGAACACGCCCTGCAGAAAGCCCATAACGGACTTTTTTCCATATCAAGCCAGAAAGATCATATCCTACAAGCCTGTCCAAGACCCTACGTGCTTCTTGAGCCTTGCGCAGTGCTGTATCTATCTCTCTAGGCTGTTTCAATGCTTCTTCTACTGCCTCTTTTGTTATTTCATGGAAAGCTACTCTTTTTATTTTTGCTTTTACTTTCTTGTCTGCTTCGAGTAATTCTTTGATATGCCAAGCGATAGCTTCACCTTCGCGGTCGGGATCTGTGGCGAGCATTACTTCGCTCGCTTTTTCTGCGAGTATCTGGAGTTCTTGTACAACTTTTTCTTTTCCTTTAGAAATTTCGTAGTGGGGAATAAAACCACCTTCAATATCGATGGCCTGCTTGTTGGATTTTGGCAGATCGCGAATATGTCCGACAGATGCACGCACAGTATATTCTCCTTCGAGATATTTCTCGATAGTCTTTGCTTTTGAAGGTGATTCTACAATCAATAATTTTTTACTATTACTCATTTATTTTCTAAGTATTACACGAAAAGATTTTCTTTTGCAAATTTTTGTTTTTTAATAATCATTTTTATATTGATCTGATCTCTCCCATTTCTTCTTTTATCAGGTCTTTTATTTCCATCACGGAGATTATTGCGTTTGCGTTTTGGGTCGACATCCTCATCGCGCGAATCAGATCATCGCGCGCCATAGGTTCGCGTAAAATCTCCAAAACTTTCTTTTCTTCTGGAGATAATTCTTCAAAAAGTTTCATCTGGCGAGATTTTTCTTCTTCACTATTTTCAACTTCAAACCCTAGCGCAAGCAATACGTCTTTGGATTCAGTGACAGGCACGGCGCCTTGCTTTATCAGTTTATTGGTTCCTTTTGAGGAGGATGAAAATATTGATCCAGGGATAGCAAGCAAATCTCTGTTGTACTCGGTGGTTAAACGCGCGGTGATCATGGTGCCAGACTTTTCTTCAGCTTCGACTATAAGGACTGCTTTTGAAATTCCAGCCATGAGGCGGTTACGCATAGGAAAGCTCCATTGTGTTGCCTTAAAATCAGGGTCAAATTCTGAGATCAAGCATCCACCACAGTTTACAACTTCTTGTATTAGCTTTATGTTTGTTTTGGGATGTATTGATTCAGTTTTAAGACCTGAGCCCGGAAAAACCAAAGTCTTGAGTCCAACTTGCATCGCTTTTTTATGAGCAATAGTGTCTATACCCATAGCAAAACCAGAAACTATGATTATGGGATAGCCTTTGAGTCCAGCTATTATTCTTTCGCAGGCTTCCTTGCCATAAGAAGTGAATTTGCGAGAACCAACTATGCACAAATATACCAAATCTGGATCAGGTAAATCTCCGATGACAAAAAGCTGTTCTGGTGGCTGTGGTATTTCTAAAAGCGCTTTTGGGAATTCTTTTTTTGATAATTTTCTGATTTGCATTTATAACTTCACATTATACCTGTTTTCCTATATAATACAAAAATGCTCGATATTAAATTCATACGCGAGAATAAAGACATAGTGCAAAGAGGCGCTGATAAAAAGAAAGTCAAGATAAGCATAGACAAGTTAATGTCTTTGGATGATTCGCGTTTAAAAATTCTAAAAGAAGTAGAAGATTTGAGAAGTGAAGTCAATAAAGTTTCCAATAATATTTCTCGCAATCAAGATTCCAATCTAAAAACGCAACTCATAGAAGAGATGCGCATCGTCAAGGAAGATATAAAATCAAAAGAAGAAAAGCTTAAAAACATCACAGAAGAATGGCAGAAGCTTATGCTCGAAGTACCAAATGTTCCTGATATCAGCGTACCCGAAGGAGCAAGCGACCAAGAAAACCAAGAGATCAAAGTATGGGGAGATAGACCTATATTTAATTTTGAACCCAAAGATCATGTGGAAATAATGACAGCTCTAAAGATGTGCGATTTTGAGAGAGGCGCAAAAGTTCATGGATTTAGGGGATATTTTCTGACCAATGACGCAGTTCGTTTATGTTTTGCTATTTGGAATTATGCTATGGACTTTTTTTCCGCAAAGGAATTTTCTCCAATCATACCGCCAGTAATAGTTAGAAAACAAAATCTCTATGGTACAGGACATCTGCCAGGTGATGTGGAAGATTATTATATGACGCAAGACGGTGATGCTTTGGCTGGTACAGCAGAAGTACCCTTGATGGGACTTCATAGTAATGAAGTATTAGACAAGAAATCTTTACCTTTAAAATATCTTGGTTTTTCTCCTTGCTTCCGACGCGAAGCAGGAAGTCATGGCAAAGATGTAAAAGGCCTCATTCGTGTACACGAATTTTACAAATTTGAACAAGTTGTGCTCTGCGAGGCTAATCACGAAACTTCTGTAAAATTCCACGAAGAAATAAATCGTAACACCGAGGAGTTCATAGAATCCCTCGGCTTGCCTTATCATACGGTTATAAATTGCGGAGGGGATTTAGGTTTGGGTCAGGTAAAAAAGTACGACATAGAGCTTTGGGTTCCAAAAGAAGGAAAGTACAGAGAGATATCCTCTGCCTCCTATTTTCATGATTTTCAAACAAGAAGATGTAGCACTCGCTACAAAGACGAAGATGGCAAGATGCATTATGCGCACTCCCTGAATTGCACAGCCATCCCAACCCCTCGAATCCTTGTGTCTTTGATTGAGAACTATCAACAATCAGATGGAAGCATAAAGATTCCAGAAGTTTTGAAAAAATACATGAATGGAAAGGAATTCTTAAAATAGGAATACATGAAAAAGAGAAATATTTTAGATTCTCCGCGACTCTTGGGATTAAAGAAAGAGAAAAATCAAATTATGCTAAAAAAAGCGTATATTTTTTTGTTTCTATTTATTTTGCTAGTACCCGCGCTTTCACTGCTTTCCCGATGGGAAAAATTAAATATCATAAATGTAGAAATAAATGGCAATAAAGTTATCGATAAAAGTATTTTAGAAAATTTAATAAAAGAAAAAATATCTGGTAACTATCTTTTTGTTTTTCCTAAAAGGAATTTTATTTTTTATCCAAAACAAGATATTCAAGATGAGCTTCGCGCAAAATTTAAAAGATTAAGTCATATAGAGTTAGACCTGAAAGACTTTCAAACTCTTTCTGTAAATGTCACCGAGCGAACCGCGCTTTACACGTGGTGTGGAGATACACCTTTCACGACACAAATAACAGAAGAAAATCAAGACGAAACTATAGAGAAAACAGCAAGCCCATGTTACTTTATGGATGATACTGGATATATTTTCGACAAAGCTCCATATTTCTCCGGAGAAGTATATTTAAAATTTTATGGAGTTGTAGAAAAAGAAGATGATACGTCTATAGGTTTTTCTTTTAAAGAAAAAGATTTTAATAATTTAATTTTTTACAAAAAAGAATTTGAAAAAATGGGATTGAAACTGGCATCTTTTTTTGTCGATGAAAACGCAGACATCAGGTCATACCTATCATCAACTTCGTCCAGCATAGGACCCGAATTGATATTCAAATCAAGCGATACGCCTTCACAAATAGTAGCAAACTTAGACGCTACACTGTCCACCGAACCGCTACTTTCCAATTTTAAAAGTAAATATAATTCTTTGCTTTATATAGACATGCGATTCGGGAATAAAGTGTACTACAAATTCAGTGAAGAATAATATGACAAATCTTGGATTTTGGAAAAAACTAAATAAACCATTTTTCTGTTTGGCGCCCATGGCAGATGTTACTGATTGCGCTTTTAGGCAGATTATAAATAAATACGGCAAGCCAGATGCCTACCCGCCTAGACAGGCGCTCGGGCGGGTTTTTTGGACTGAATTCGTTTCTGCCGATGGATTAGCTCATGAAAAGGGTAGAGAAAAGCTTTTAATAGATTTGAGATTCAGTAAAGACGAACATCCTATAGTGGCGCAAATATTCGGATCAAAAGAAGAAAATATGAGGAAAGCAGCAGAGCTTTGCAGGGAGCTTGGTTTTGATGGCATAGATATAAATATGGGTTGCCCAGATAAAGCTATAGAGAAACAGGGTTGCGGATCAGGAATGATAAAGGATCCAGAAAATGCTAAAGCCATGATAAGGGCAGTCAGAGAGGGCGCGCAAGAGTTGCCTGTGTCAGTAAAAACTCGTATTGGCTACAATAAAAATGAGATAAATACTTGGATCAGGGGATTGCTGCAAGAAAACCTAGCCATGCTTACTGTGCACTTGCGTACACGAAAAGAAATGTCTGATGTTCCTGCGCGTTGGGATTTGATGACGGACATAATAAAACTTCGCGATGAAATATCTCCAGAAACTTTAATAATAGGCAATGGCGATGTATTAGACATTGATGACGGTAGGAAGAAGTGCAAAGAAACAGGGTGCGATGGAGTGATGCTAGGCCGAGCAATTTTTGGCAATCCGTGGCTATTCGCAGAAAAAATACCAACTTTAGAAGAGAAATTGAAGGTAGCGGTAGAGCACACTCATCTGTTCCAAAAATTGCTCGGCAAGGTTAAAAATTTTGATATAATGAAGAAACATTTCAAAGCTTATGTAAATGGCTTTGATGGGGCCAAAGAACTGCGAGTCAAGCTGATGGAAACAAAAAACGCAGAGGAAGTGGAAGAGATTATAAGTAATTTTTTAAAAACTATTAATGCCCACAAATCCAGCAGAGATACTAAAAAGAGCTGAAAAAGCCCGAGAACATCGTCGTATTTCTGAATTAAAAGATATTATTGTCGATGACGGATATTGGCAAGAAACAATAATTCATACATTTAAAGTCTTGGGAGCTTTTGAAAAGTTGATTCAATTCTTAAAAGTCAATTTTGGAATTGAAGAGATTATGCATTATGAAGAACTTGCTTCGTTTAGAATTGGTCTTGTGTTAGAAAAAAAGGTTGATAAATGGATCACACTAGTATTAGAAAAAGAAAAAAATAATTTTCTAGGTAAAGAAGAAGCTGTTTTGGGAAATCAACTTGTGATGGTCATTGAAAATGCAAAATTAAGCCAGGCCATGGAACGATTTTTGAGTAAACACGTTTCTAGAAGAGAATATTTAGAAGAGAAAGAAGATCGTTACAATATATATGGCGGGAAACAAAGATTTGAGATGTTGTTAAAATATTTTAATGATATTGCCCTGAATCTATCGCAAAAATTAATTGATGAAAAATCAAAATCAGAACCTATCAAAAGTATAACAAACACAGATGAACGATATATCTTAACACAAGATTTTATTAACCTTGTATTAGAGACTGATCAGACTATAAATAATGTTTTAAACAAGCCTGTAGCTTACCCGGAGCAAGATTTTTTCAATTCTAAAACTTGGGATACAGAAATTAAAAGAAAGGAAATCATTGAGTTTATAAAATCTTCACAAATAGGTTATTTAAATCGAGAAAAGATACAGGGCAACGAAGGTGAAATGATTATGCAACTCGCATTTATTATCACATTAAGAACGATCGCAAACTTTGTAAAAGAAAAAGCAAAAAAAATATTTGGCACCCCAAGAGAAAGTCTGAATGATTTTTTCCATTTTCAAAAAGCTTATGAAGATATAATATTTTTATTGAACAACAAAATAAAAGAGTTGGATAAAAGAAAGCTCAAAATGTTGATTATTGATATAAATGCTGAAGAATTAATAACTAAGAATGATTATAAAATGGTGATATAATACCCAAATGCATGAATTAGCGCTTTATCGAAAATACAGACCACAGACCTTCAAAGAAGTAATCGGTCAAGATCATATAGTGGATGTTTTAAAGAGTTCTGTTGAAAAGGCAAAGGTCTCCCATGCTTATCTTTTTATTGGTTCACGAGGCACAGGCAAGACTTCTGTGGCTAGAATTTTCGCAAAAGAGATAGGAGTATCAGACAATGATCTTTATGAAATAGACGCCGCTTCAAATAGAGGAATTGAGGATATCAAAGAACTCCGCACTGGCGCTAGAGTTTTACCTTTTGACTCAAAATATAAAATCTACATCATAGATGAAGTACACATGCTCTCCAAAGACGCTTGGGGTGCGTTGCTCAAACTCCTCGAAGAGCCTCCTCGACATGTCATATTTATCTTGGCAACCACAGAAGTACACAAGGTTCCAGATACCATAGTATCTCGCTGTCAGGTTTTTACATTTAAAAAACCGACAAATTTAATTTTGAAAAATGTCATACTTGATGTCACGAAAAAAGAAGGCTTTACCATAGATGGCGCAGGCGCTGAACTCTTGGCAATACTGGGTGATGGATCTTTCCGTGACGCGCTAGGCACATTACAAAAAGTTTTGAATCATTCGACAGATAAAAACAAAAAGAAAAAAATAGAAATCACAGAAATAGAAGAAATCACTGGCGCTCCGAAAACTACGCTGGTAAATGAATTCTTGGAAAGTTTAATCTCAAAAGAAATAGAAAAGGGGATAAGCACGATACGTAAAACTGTTACGTTGAATAATGATATTAGTCTGTATGCCCGATTAATTATAGAAAAGATGCGCGCGACACTCATTTTAAAATATGCTCCAAAACTTGAAAAAGAAATGCTCTCTGATTTTGGCGAAGATGAACTGGCATTTCTAAAGAATCTAGCAAAAAACGACAAAGAAAATATTTTCTGTTCACATACCCTGTCTGTATTTTTAGATGCTTTCAACAACACAAACCGCGCATTTATATCCGAACTCCCACTAGAACTCGCCCTTATCAAGGTTTTGAATAAAGAATAGAAAAACAAAATGATAGAAGTAAAAAATTTAAAAAAATATTTTTTTCATAAAAATAAAAAGATCGTAGCTGTAGATGATGTGAGTTTCTCCATAAAACAAGGTGAGTCTGTGGCATTCATCGGTCCAAATGGAGCTGGGAAATCCACAACAATAAAGATGCTTACTGGTATTATTTGGCCGACAGAAGGCCATATATCTGTACTTGGTATTTCGCCTCAAGACAACAGAAAGGCCGTAGTATCCCAAGTAGGAGTTGTGTTCGGGCAACGCAGTAGTCTATTGCCAAATCTACCCCCGAGTGATTCTCTGAAACTCTTTGGCATAATGTACGGACTAAACAAAAAAGAAACAGAATCCAGAATAAAATATCTGGAAGAACAATTTGATCTGACATCTTTCAAAGATCAACCCGTGCGCACGCTGTCTCTGGGGCAGAGGATGCGAGTAGAAATAGCTTGCTCTATCATCCACAATCCAAAAATATTGTTCCTAGATGAACCGAGTATTGGATTGGATATTATTGCAAAAAAAAATTTACGAGAAACTTTGGCTTACTTGCGCAAAGAACACAAGATGACCATATTCCTAACTTCTCACGATGTGGGAGATATAGAAGCGATATGCGATAGAACCATAGTCATAAACCATGGAAAAGTAGTAGTGGATGAACCGACCAACGAATTGTACAAACTGGTAGACAGAGAAAAGAAAATGGTCATGGTCGGACCGAGTCTAGAAGAAGTGCTGACAGACCTATACAAAAAATAAAATGACAAAATGGTTTTACTATATTTATATAATCGCTAAAAATAGTTTTTCAGAAAAAAAGAAAATTATATTTCAAATGTTTAATCATGTGTTTTTTCTAGTTTTCAACTTGTATCTCTACAGACATGTGTACGAATTGGTTCCGAGTGTGGCAGACAAACTGCCCTATGCCAATGCCGTCTGGAGTATGTCTATGTATTTTGCGGTCTTTTGGTTGGGATTAAACGGAATAGAAAAAGTCTTTCGACAGGATATACTTTCCGGCAATGTGGAGATTTATATGTTACGACCCATAAGCTATATCTGGCAAAAAATATTAACCCAGCTAGGACAGGGGATTTTGCCATTTATTTCTGCGACAGTTTTTTCTGTTAGTATCAATTATTTTGTTGTAGGCTTGCCCAGCATGAATATCTCTATGCCTTTATGGATCATGTCTTTGATATTAATATTTTTACTGAGTCAGATTTTAATTACTTTTTTATATGTATTATGTGGCCTATCGGGATTCTGGTTACAAAACAGCGAATCCATGTATTTCGTAACAAGCAAGCTGGTAATGATATTGGGAGGGGCATGGGTGCCGATTGCTTTCTTTCCGGAATTTCTGCAAGCAATTGCAAGGTTTTCTCCTTTTGGGGGAGCTATGGCCTTGTCATTTGCCATGTACCCAAATTTTGACGCGCACTTTTTGTCTATTATATTAAATATAATTTTTTGGATAGCAATTTTTGCTTTTATTACTTATTTCGTTTCAAATAAAACAAATAGAAAATTAGCAGTAAATGGATAAACACAATGAACTCTATTAAATATTTCTTTGCGCAATCAAGATACAATATCAAAAATGCACATGCTCTGAGCGCTTCATTTTGGACTGGTGTAATAGGGATGGTCTTGAACAACCTAACCTTCTTTATTATTTGGATGTTATTTATGCAGGCAACCGGCCCGATAAATGGATGGACTAGTTTTGATGTGTTTGGAATGCTAGGCGCTTCTATATTTTGTTATGGTATTATGCATTCATTTTTTTATGGTATCGTAGATCTGCCTGACAATGTATTAAAGGGTAGTTTTGATACTGTCTTGCTCTCACCAGTGAATGCTTTTTTGAAGTTATCATCAAGTTCTTTCTCTATCACAGCATACGGAGATCTTTTGCAAGGAGTGGTGGTAATGTTTTTATACGGCATACTATCTGGCTTCAGTGTATCATCATGGATATTTTACATATCCGGAACTATTGCAGGATGTGTTGTTTTAGTTTGCTTTAGGCTACTTGGGGCGCTCGTTGCTTTTTTTATGAACGACAGCAGTATTATTTCTAGACAACTTTTTGAATTATTTCTGCGACCCAGTCTTTACCCAGGGGCTGTCTTTCCAAGAGGTCTCAAAATATTTTTCATGACAGCATTACCGACACTTTTGACCAGCGCCGTACCAATATATATTTTAAAAGGAAACTCTGCGCAACTTTTGATATTCACAATCCTCATTACCCTCGTCTGGGTACTCATAACATATGCAGTATTTCGCATATCCATCAGGAGATATGAGAGTGGAAATTATTTGAGATAGAAATATTCCACTAACTCTGAATTTTGCGTCTCTTCCTATTTTTCCTACCTATTACCATTTGTAGCAACTTTGCAAAATGTCTGGACGATCTAGATAAGGGTTTAACTTCTCTTCCAGAGATTGGATTCTTCACTGATTTTAGAAGGATTGGTAAATCTTTGACAGAAGCCCACCCGTAATTGTCATGATGATCTTCGGGTTTACCACTTGCATTTAAGGTTTTACCGACTTGAATACCTGCGATGTCTTCATCAGATACATACACTAAAAATAAATGAACTATTCCTTTATGTAATTCAACTTGGTCAAATTCATTTACAGTTTCGTACCTCTTATTAAAAGTCTCTACATTTACAATAGTGAGATTTTTTATATCTATATTCGTTTCTTCTAATACTTCCTTTTTGGCAGCTTCTTTTTGCTGTTCAAGTGTAGAATCCTGTCCTTTTTTTAAGCCATCAATCTTCCCCCCAGGAAGTTCCCAGCTTAGTGGCATCTTTGAGTTAAGACTTTTCCTAAGGAAGAGAATTTTATCCCCACGCACCAAAACGACACGCACAGTTTCTAGTGGCTCTCGTTCGATCCTTTTTGCTGGACTCCTTACTGATTCCGTTGATTCCATTGATCTAATATACCAAACTTATTGGAAAATATGAATATTATTATGAATATTGTATTGTATATGGGTAACATGGTACAATACCGATATCCTACCTATGATAGAAAAAGTAGTTGAAAAACAAAAAGCTATAGAGTTGCGGGAAAAAGGGAAGACTTATTCTGAAATTCTGTCAGTGATACCAGTAGCCAAATCCACCCTTTCCATATGGCTCGGTTCTGTGGGGTTGTCGAAAGCTCAAAAACAAAGGATCACAAAAGAAAGACTTGATGCAGGCCTTCGAGGAGCGCAAGCAAAGAAAAAACAACGCATTGAAAGGCAGAATGAAATATTTAAATATGCTAAATCTCAGATAAAGAACATTTCGGATAGAGAGTTGTTCATAATAGGGGTGATTTTGTATTGGGCAGAAGGAACAAAAGAGAAGGAAGAGAGGCCTGGCTCTGGCATAGCTCTCTCAAATATGGACTGGAGAATAATTCAAATTTTTCTAAGATGGCTTGAAAAGATATGCAAAATACAGAAAAATATGATAACATTCGAAATTATGGTTCATATTAGCCATAATGATAGGGTAAAAGAAATCCAGAAATTTTGGTCTAAAATGACTGGGCATCCATTGAACTCCTTCTCAAAAGTTTACTTTAAAAGAACCAAAATAAAGAAAACTAACAGGAAAAATACTGGCGAGAAATACAATGGAGTCCTCAAAATAAAGGTAAAGGCAAGTTCTGGTTTAGTCAGGAAAATAGCAGGCTGGTCGGAAGGTGTGTATGAAAAAATTAAATAGCGAGTATTAATATTGCGGGATCGTCTAACGGTAGGACGTTCGCCTTTGAAGCGAAAAATTTTGGTTCGATTCCAAGTCCCGCAGCTAGTGATTTTAAACTTTATTTTATATAATTAATTCATGAGAAATTTTGATTATCCTCAAGTTGGTATTGGAGTTATTGTAGTAAACAATGACGGTAAAATCTTAATCGGAAAAAGAAAAGGAAGTCATGCACAAACATATTCCATACCGGGTGGGCATTTAGACTTGGGTGAGACATTTGAAGTTTGTGCCATTAGAGAAATTAAAGAAGAAACTAATCTTGATATTTTAGAGCCGAAAGTAATTGCTGTAACTAATAATTTGGAAACATACAAAAAAGAAAACAAACATTATATTTCTATTGTCATTCTTGCCAAGAGATTCTCAGGAGAACTTAAACTCATGGAACCGGAAAAATGCGAGAGTTGGGAATGGATAGATCCAAGTAAGCTTCCTGAACCACATTTTGACGCTAGCAAGCTAGCTATTGATTGTTACATTAAAAATAGTGTTTATGAAGGGGTGAGGTAGGTTCCAACTTCGCACCAAACTCCCAGCTTTGTGTGGAAGTTATCGTTTTTAGAAAAAACTAGCATATGGAGTCAGGGTTCGTGATATAATACATCTTAAGAAATATGAATGCGTATAGCTGGTATTCACAACTCATCAAACCTTTTTGGGCTCCGCCTTCTTGGCTCTTTGGGCCGGTTTGGAGTTTTCTTTATGTTCTCATCGCTATTTCTTTTGGAAAGGTTTTTCTTATGACATTGCAAAGGAAAATTTCTTTTGCTGTTGCTTTGCCTTTTGTTTTGAACCTTATTTTTAATTTCTCTTTTACTTATTTACAATTCGGCCTGAAAAATAATTTTCTGGCATCAATAGATATACTCTTGGTTCTAGGCACACTCATTTGGGCGATGATCGTCATATATCCGCATGCAAAATGGATCACATATATTCAAATACCATATTTGTTATGGGTTTCCTTCGCCACAGTCTTACAATTAACTATCACTTTTTTGAATTAGAATATTAGCTAAACATGTCCACTTACAGAACAAGAGAAACAGAAGAAAAATACTCTAAACGCAAAGAAGATATTAAGAATAACAATTTAATCTGTCCGATTTGTCGGCTTGAACCAATACAATCTTTTAAGTATTGGAAAGTAATAATAAATGAATTTCCTTATGACCTGATAGCGAAAAGACATGATATGCTAGCTACTATAAGACACGTGGATGAAGAAGGTTTAACTTCAGAAGAAGTATCAGAATTGAAAGATTTAAAAAAGACATATTTAACAAACCAAGATTACGGGTTTATTCTTGAAACAACACACAACACAAAAACTATACCTGAACATCTTCATTTACATTTAATAACCCCAAAAGATCAAGAAGAGCTCTGGGAGTATGGAAATTGAAATCATGCTAATAAATTTATTTATTTTGTGCTATAGTTCATTTTATGGAAAAAATAATTGAATTAATAAATTTACTTCAGATCAGTCGCATACAGCCACAATACGGTTATGCTGTCGCAGGTGGGAATGCAAGGATTGGCGATTTAGCGCAACATCATTATTTGGTTACCATGCTCGCTTGGCAACTTTCTGAATTGGTAAACAAAAATGGGGCAAAAATTGATACATATAAAGTATTAAAATTCAGCCTCTTGCACGACATTGGAGAACTTTTTGGTGGTGATATCGGTATGTATTATGCTAAAGCAAATCCACAGGCACGCACATATGCAAAACAATTTGAAGAAGAAAACCAAAAATTTCTTTCAAAATTTTTCAGTAATGAAAAAGAGGTGGTGGAACTCGCAAAAGAAATCCTAGAATCGCAATCTGATGAGGCACATATTTCAAAGATTGCAGATTATCTGGAAGTTACTCATTATAAATTTTTCAACAATCAACTCAAGAAAAAAGATATTGAATTAGTGGCGCCAAAATTAACAGAAAAGATTGAAAAACTACAGGACACAGTTGCAAAGAAAACTTTGTTAGATTTTGTAAATTCTTGGAAAGAAAAAATGCTCAAATACGATTCCTTTCTCGACGCTTCGACTGATGCTCTGAAGGTTTAAAACTAAATAATAGGAAAAATCAGACATGACAGAAAAAGAAATATTCGAACATCTTTTTGAAATATCGAAGCAATCAAAAGATCCGCGAGGAGTCGTTTCAGTTTGTCTAGTGGATGATGACAAAATACTTATTTCAAAACCAAGCGCTGATGATGGCATTTACCATGCGGAAGATTTATTGATCAAGGAAATTATTAAAAACGGTATCACTTTCAGCACAGATGCCACGCTGTATAGCACACTGCATCCTTGTAGTAAGAGATCGAATCCAGCGCTCAAAGATTGCGCAAGTCAGATCATAGATATTGGCATAAAGAAAGTAGTTTTCGGCGCAAAAGATCCAAAACAATTTGAAGCTACGCAGAAAAGATTTGCTGAGACTGATATAGAATTCCGACAAACGAAAGACACTGAAATCATACGCCGATGCGCTTTGATTTTCAATGATTCATTATCGCCGGATCAAAAAGATGTAAATTTAAAACCTTTAGAGTAAAATAATATAATCATGCAAATACAAAGACCAAAATCAAAACAACCGATACCAGAAAATGCGAGAAAAGTTTTCGAAGGAAAAATATTCGATGTATATCAGTGGGAGCAAGAAATATACGATGGCACAAAGAAAACATTTGAGAAGGTGCAAAGACTCGATACTGTAGTGGTATTTCCAGTTCTTCCGGATGGAAAGATTTTTTTATTAGAAGAGAAACAACCTGGGTGTGAGCCATTTTGGGCTACAGTAGCTGGCAAAGTAGAAAGAGGAGAAGATGTATTAGAAGCCGCAAAAAGAGAATTACTAGAAGAAAGTGGTTACGAGGCAGGAAGGCTTGAGCTTTGGAAAGCAGAGCAACTTATAAGAAAGGTAGATTGGGCTATATATGTTTTTATTGCAAAAGATTTAAAAAAAGTTTCAGAAATGAATCTGGATGGTGGAGAACAGATAGAACCCAAAACCGCATCACTAGATGAGCTGATAGATATGGTGACAACGAGATATCAGACATTTGACGAACCCGAATTGATACCAGATTTCTTTGAAGCAAAGCTCAACCCGAAAAAGAAAAAGGAATTAGAAACATTATTTGATCCGAAATCTTGAACATTAGAATGTCATGCTCACAGTAAAAACAAAACTAAAAGAAAGCGGGGTTGAGGGTATGGGTCTTTTTGCTGATGAAGATATATCAAAAGGCACTGTGACTTGGCGTTTTGATAAAGATATAGATATAGTTTTTGATCCGGAAGATGTAGAAAAGATGCCGAAAGAAAAACAAAATCTCATAAAGAAATATGCTTTCTTGTCTATCTATTCTGGTAAATATATATATTCTATAGACGATTCAAGATTTATAAATCATTCTGCTAAAAATTTTAATGTGATTAATCGAACAAAAGAAATGAAAGGTGACGAATTGATAGAAGTTGCATCGAGAGATATTAAAAAAGGCGAGGAAATACTCGTAAATTATCGCGACTTTGACGCTCATGATAAAACTAGCAACGAAGAATATTTAAATAACTAGGTTGCAAAGTTGCCTGATTTCTGTAAAGTTATTTTGTGGAGATATTAAAGACAAAAAATGCAAATAAGGGTGAAATAATAAAGAAAACCGTGGCTGTATTACAGCAGGGCGGTTTGGTTATTTACCCTACAGAGACTTGTTACGGTATAGGCGCAGATGCGACGAATGAAAAGGCAATAAAAAAACTACTTTTATATAAAACAAAAAGAAACGACAAAGCTATATCTGTCGCTGTAAGCGATATAAAGATGGCGCAGAAATATGTGCATGTAAATGAAATGGCGAAAAATATTTATCAGAATTTTTTGCCCGGCCCTGTGACTGTGGTGTCTCGTGGCAAGCATACTCTGGCAAAAGGGATAGAGAGCAGTATGGGCACGCAAGGCATCAGAATCCCTGATTATCCATTGATTCTAGATATAGTAAAAAAACTCGGTAAACCTATAACTGCCACATCAGCAAATGCTTCTTATAAAAAAGCTCCCTACACGATCAAAGATATTTTTGACAATATTTCTCCAAAGCAAAAGAAAATGGTGGACTTGATACTGGACGCCGGCAGGTTGCCGAAACGCAAACCCAGCACGGTAGTAGATACTACTTTAGAAAACATACATATCGTGCGTGAAGGCAGTATAAGTTTTGATGAAAAGGACAAAAAAGTATTAGTTTCCAATTCTGAAAAAGAGACAGAAAGATACGCGCACAAAATGCACGGCGAATTAAAGCCACACATAGGCAAGAAAAATATCGTTGTACTGTTACAGGGCGAGCTCGGCGCAGGTAAAACTTTTTTCACCAGACATTTTGCAAAGAAAATAGGGGTAAAAGGTGTGGTGAACTCACCGACTTTTCTACTATGCAAGGAGTATGATGGAAAAGTCGGTGACAAAAAAATAAAATTACATCATATGGACACATACAGGATGTACGACGCGCGAGAGCTGGAAGACTTGAAACCCGAAGAAATATTTACTTCGCCAAATATAGTCGTGATAGAATGGGCAAACAAATTCTTAACGCAGATTGAAAAATATTTGAAAAACGCTGTTGTATTGAAAATAAATATAGAAACAATGAGTGAAAATTCGAGAAAATTTGAATATGAAATCACAGAAAAATAAAAATATTTATACACTTGCGATAGACACTTCTTGCGATGATACCGCCGTAGCGATCTTGAAAAATGATCGCGTTTTGGCAAATATCGTGTCTTCGCAGATAGACATACATAAAGAATGGGGAGGCGTAGTGCCAAATCTCGCAAAAAGGGAACATCAAAAGATGATAGATGGTTGCATAGCTTTGGCTTTGAAAAGATCAGGTTTAAAAGGAATAAGTAAAATAGATGTCTTTGCTGTCACGCATGGTCCTGGGCTCGCGCCAGCACTCGAAGTCGGTGTAGCAAAAGTAAAAGAGTTAGCGCTCGAAAATGATAGACCTTTAATCGCAGTGAATCATATGGAGGGACACGCTTTGTCAGTTTTTCTGAAAAATAAATTTGGCAAATACTATTCTGGTCTGAAAAGATATTCGGAAAAACATGATTTTCCATTTTTAGCATTATGCATTTCGGGTGGCCACACAGAAATAGTTTTGGTAGAAGATTTTGGTAAATATAAAATAATAGGGCAAACATTGGACGATGCCGCCGGTGAAGCTTTTGACAAAATTGCGCGAATGCTCGGACTCGGCTATCCAGGTGGAGCGGTAATTTCTAAATTTGCTGAAGGTAAAAATAAAAATACATACGCATTGCCTCGACCTATGCAACATAGCAAAGATTTAGATTTTAGTTTTTCTGGGCTCAAAACTGCGTGCTTGTATCAGACGAATGATTTGAAAAAACAACTCAGCGAAAAAGACTTCGCAAAGATCATTCCGGATTATTGCGCATCAGTACAGGAAGCCATCATAGATTCTCTGATTGGCAAAACAATAAAAGCGGTAAAAAAAATTCAACCCAAGATGCTCGTCACGGGTGGGGGAGTAATAGCCAACAAACCTTTGCGCGCGCGGTTACGAAAAGAAATGAAGTCCTTAAAAATCCCAGTATATTTTCCCGCCTCGCAATTCTGCCAAGACAACGCCGCAATGATAGGGCTTGTTGCTTATATGAAATACTTGAGAAAAGAAACAGTAGAAGATATCCCTGCTCTCCAAAGAAAACCGTCTATAACAATAGAAGCCTAAACCCACGAGGCAAGACCTCGTGGGTTACATTAGCACGTGCTATTGCAATTATTATCAAAGTCTGGTATAATATACAAATAATAATAAACAAAGGAAGAGACTGTGTTATCCTTATAAATCATGCAAAAATCGTTTAGATTTCGTATTTCAGTCACATTTTTTCTAATATTCTCAATACTTCTGCCATCAGCGAGTCCTCTTTTAGCACAAGAAGAAGTAAGTGAACCTATCGCTAGGCAAGGCCTAACGATAGCAGACACAGAAGGCGATATCGAAATTAAAGCGCTCGAAACTGTTCCAGCTGATACAAAAGATACTGTTGTAGATGAAAACAATACAGAAACTGATGCGCCTAAAGAATCAGAAGATACTACTGCTTCTGATCCAGCTTCTGCTTTAGCTCCTGTACAGCCAAAGATTGATACAAAGATTCGTCCTGAGGTGGATGAGACTACGGGCGCTTTGAGGTATTCATATCCGATTGAAATTCCACAAGGGAGATCTGGTATGACACCAAACTTGTCTTTAAATTACAATTCTGAAAACAAGGATAATCAGTCTGCATTTGGATATGGTTGGGATTTATCCATTCCATATATAAGTCGCATAAACAAACACGGAACGAATGAGCTTTATGATCGATACGATTTCGTATCATCTTTAGATGGAGAATTGGAGAAAGTAAATGACACGACATACAGGGCAAAAATAGAAAATGGCTCATTTAACCAATACTCATTCATAGACAATGTTTGGACTATAAAAACTAAAAATGGCCATACATATATATTTGGAAGTAATACCTTGAGCAGGCAAGATGATGCTACGCAATCCAAAATATATAAATGGATGTTAGATACAGAAAAAGATGCGAACAGTAATGTAATATCCTATAAATATATCAAAGACCAAGGGCAGATATATCCTGAAAAGATTGCGTATACTTTAAGTTCAACAATAGGTGGGAAATTCGAGGTTGAGTTTGTGAGAGAAGGGAGGACAGACACCATAGAATCATACTCTACGGCTTTTTCTGTGAAAACAAATTACAGAGTGAACGAAATACAGGCGAAGATAAATGGAACGCAGAGCAGAAAATACATTCTTGATTACACAGTCGGAGACAATGGAGTGAGGTCTGTACTTTCTGGTATCACTAAATCAGCAGTCAGCGAGTCAGGCATTATCACGACTTTGCCGAGGATGGGGTTTGAGTATAGTAAAAGTGGTTCTACTATTTATGGTGACACAACCAGACTGAATACGGATGAATTGTATGCTTCAAGTGATATGAATGGACTTGTTGCAGGAGATATAAATGGAGATGCATATCCTGATATGCTAAAAGCTTACGAATATAATTGTTATAATTACTTTTTAAGTAAAAAAACATTCATATTTAATCCTACTCTGAATCTGTTCCAAGAGAGCTCGAAATATTCAGTACCAGAAAGTATCATCAACCTTACTCGTTTTTGCTATAGTAAACTTTACGGTGGCACTAGGATTTTAGATGTGAATAGTGATGGTATGGGAGATCTTATGAGGACTCCTAATTCCAATTCAAGCCCAGCGAGAGAAATAAACAACGGTGATTCTTGGATCAAAGATGCCAGTGGAGATTATCGAGTGGATTACAATTTAAATACCTCATGGTCTTTACACTCACAAGATCTGAACGGAGATGGGTTGATAGATTATATACAAGATTCTCCAGACAATGTGAGTGGATGGAACACAACGACTTCTATGAACGACGGTTTTGGTTTTGAATACGTATCAAATATTAAACATCATGGAGCAGGGACTAAACCATATTCTTACACCCCAGTTTTTACCGGAAAGAATGATTATGCTGTATTTGATATAAATGGCGACAATTTGCCGGATATCGTGGAATCGACAGAGAAGATCTGTTGCGGTTGGAATTCTACCGTCACGATGATTCAAAATGTATATATCAATAAGGGGGACTCATGGTATCTTGATCCGTCTTATGTATTACCAAGAGGATTGATTTTTTATTCAATTAATGCGAGTGGTGAGTTTAATCAACCTTTCGATATATCTGATTTCAATAATGATGGCCTGAACGATATTCTTAATAGAGAAAGTATATATATCAATCAAGGGAAAAGTTTTGTTCCTTATCCTATAAGTGCGACCTTGCAAGGTGATCTGAGTTCTGCCCGAAATTGCTCGTGTCAAAATCCATATTTCTTGTTTGATATAAATGC
>ERZ1292623.333-Hain-H51-01um-R1-333-length-51479-cov-7_pt1 | contig 51479 bp, 54 predicted proteins | sample MGYA00564398_ERZ1292623 | MGnify/ENA primary metagenome ERZ1292623 (study PRJEB36523, sample SAMEA6512633) | groundwater metagenome | collected 2019-01-07 | study: AquaDiva: Metagenomics assemblies of 32 groundwater samples
TCTCTTAGAACAGTACTCATAGGTTGTTACCAGATTTCTAACGGGGCTTGACCGGATTTGATGGGAGCACGTTTACAACAAGCGCACGCCGAGCTCGCACACACCTCGCCAAACTATGTGCAAAATTATAAGTGCTAAAAACACCTATTCAATGCCAAGCTATGCCCCTATGGGATATGGCTTCGCAACTGCCTAACATCGTTTAAGCAGTCGTTCTACCGGGGATACTCGCTTACCGGCTAGGGCGTCATCAGCGAGTAACGTCACGAACCTGGTTGCTATGACGGATTCGTGCCGTACTACCCATGGCACGCGAGGGACTTTTCGTCCGTTTACCGGTCCTTCATGTATACAAACGGTCTACGCGTGTAGTGCTTGTGTAGCAATGCTTTCAGACGGGAGTTCGACTCTCCCCGAGTCCACAAAACTAAAACAATCCGCCATGGCGGATTGTTTTATTGTATAAATAAATCTTATCGTGCTAAACTTAAGAGATAATCACCGCCATATCCGCCACGGCGAGATAGCGCGGAAACTTTTTATGGATGAACCAATGAACCAAGCGGCGACCCCGGCACCGATGCCTGCAAGCGATACGGAGCAGCATAAAGTATTCGCGATCGTGGGATATATCATTCCGATTATTTTCTTTATCCCGATGTTGAGCGAAAGCGGCAAGAAAAGCGCCTTTGCCATGTTTCACGCCAACCAACAGCTGGTGTTGCTCATCACGTGGTTGGTGGGTTGGGTAACATCCTTTATTCTCATCGGATTCTTTATCTCGATCTTCGCCTTTATCCTCATGATCATCGGCATCATCAACGCCGCCGGCGGCCATATGAAAAAGCTCCCCCTCATCGGAAGCATCACGATCCTGAAGTAGTCACTTCTTCGCGTGAAACCGCTCATGTACTTCGCGGAGCTGTTTGTCGGTGACATGCGTGTAGATTTGGGTTGTCGTGACGGACGCGTGCCCGAGCATAGCCTGGACGGAGCGGATATCGGCGCCATTGCGTAGCAAATCGGTGGCAAAATTGTGGCGCAAGGTATGCGGATGCACGCTTTTGCCGATAATGCCGGCTTTGATGGCGTACTTTTTGACGATCCGCTGGACTGAGCGAGGCGTGAGGGGAAAAAGCTCCGGCTCGATATCGGTGCGTTTAGCCAGGTACGTTTTGATAGCGGCACGTGCCGTGGCTGACAAGAACACGACTCGAATCTTACTCCCCTTCCCGCGTACCGAGAATTCTCCCCGATCCAGATCAATTTCAGCGTGCTTGAGCGACACGAGCTCGGACACGCGAAGGCCCGTAGAAAAGAGCGTTTCGAGGATCGCACGGTCACGAGGATCTTCGGGAGATTTGAGAAACCGCTCCAGCTCGCCCTCATCCAAAAACGTCACTTCGCGGTCTTCTTGCTTTGCCAGCTCAAGCTTTTCAGGCGCCAGCGCTTTGATGTCGCGCTTGGATAGATATTTGAGAAACGTCCGCAGGGCGATGATGTGGTAGTTCTGGGTAATTTTCTTGAGGGGCTTTCCATGAGCATCTAAGAAACGATTCAAATGCAGTCGGAACTTGCGAACGCCTTCTTCGGTGATATCCCCAGGAGTTTTTGCCTCCAAAAACTTGAGGACGCGGCTGAGATAGTGGTCATAGTTCTGGACGGTCTTGGGTGAGCGATTTTTTTCAATTTCCAAGTACTCCAAAAAGTCACTTTTAAGTCGCACAATATCCATTTGCAAATCTTACCAAGATATGATATCGTGTGTCCATGCTTACGCCCCAGCAAAAAGGCAAAATAATTTCTTCCAGTGCCGTCCACGACGGAGACACCGGTTCGCCTGAAGTACAGGTCGCACTCTTTAGTGCGGAAATTGAGCGGCTTTCAAAACACCTGAAGAAGCATACTAAAGACAACAGCTCGCGCCGCGGCCTTTTGAAAATGGTTGCCAAGCGCAAGCGATTGATGGACTACCTCAAGCGCGACAACCCGGAGAGCCACGCGAAAGTAGCAAAAGCGCATATTTTGCGGGCCTAGTTTTTTTTCTAAGTTTTTATATTTTCATAATTTTCCCCGATGCCCGTTTCTATCAAGAAGGCCCCTACCCTTGTGAATAAAATCGAGTCAGAGCACCAACGAGTGGGCGTGTTTGTCGATGCGCAAAACATGTACCACACCGCGAAGAATCTCTACCACGCGAAGGTGAATTTCAAGAAAATCCTCGAGGAATCCGTCGGCGCTCGCAAGCTGATCAGAGCATTCGTCTACGTGATCAAAACCGAGACCGGAGAAGAAGCGGCATTCGTAGAAGCCCTCGAAAAAAGCGGCTATGAGATCAAGATCAAGGATTTGCAAATCTTCAGCAGTGGAGCCAAGAAAGCCGATTGGGACGTCGGCATGGCCATCGACGCGGTGATTTTGGCCGATAAAATCGACGTTGCCGTGATTGTTTCCGGCGACGGCGATATGATCCCCCTCGTCGAGTATCTCAAGATTAACAAAGGCCTCAAAGTCGAGGCAATGTCCTTTGGCCGCAGCACGTCAGGCAAGCTCAAAGAAGTCGTCGATGTTTTTCATGATCTTGAGACTGATGTGAAGAAGTTCTTGATGTATTCGTAAACTGTGCTATTGTTTCAATAGTAACTTAAACCAGTGTAAGCGGGACGAGGAATAGATCAAAGGGGCATTCGCCAAAGCTTTTTTCAGAAAGTTTCGGCCAAAATCTCTTACTCTCCTCTCTTCGCTGTCGGTGCAGTATGGCAGTAAAAAAATATACCCGCGAGATCGCGGGGAGAACGTTGACGGTGGAGCTTGGCAAATTGGCCCAGCTCGCCGATGGCTCGTGTTATGTACAGTACGGTGGGACGGCGGTGCTCGTCACGGCGATCATGGCCAAGAAGCTCGCCAGTGCCGATTATTTTCCCTTATCGGTAGAGTACGAAGAACGGTATTACGCGGCAGGCAAAATCAAAGGCTCAAAGTGGATCAAGCGCGAGGCGCGCCCTTCCGAGGAAGCGATCCTGGCGGGCCGCTTGATTGACCGTGCCCTTCGCCCGCGGTTCGACACCGCGATCCGCAACGACCTCCAGGTTATCATCACGGTGCTTTCCTTTGACCGAGTCAACGATCCCGATATTATCGGGCTTTTTGGCGCTTCGCTGGCGCTCATGATTTCCGATATTCCTTTTGACGGGCCGGTTGCTGGCGTGCGCGTGGGGCGTTCCGATGGAAAAATGGTTACCAATCCTACCTATGCAGATCGCCTGAAAAGCGACTATGATGTCGTCGTTGCGGGTACTTCAAAGCGCATGAATATGATCGAAACGGGGGCGAAGATCGTGCCCGAAGCGGATATCGTCAGCGCCGTTTCGTATGGTTTCAAAGAGCTTCAGCAGATGATTGATTTTCAGAAAGAAATCGCCGCTGATGTCGCTCCGACCAAGCGCGAAGTGCGCAAAGTTTCACATGATGAGGCGCTGATCAAGCTGGTGCAGGATTTCGCTCATGCGAAGCTCGACGCCGTGCTGTACACCAGTAACAAGAAAGAATATGTCGATGGCATGGCGCGGCTCCACGAAGAGCTTGAAGCGCTCGTCGAGAAAGAAAAGCTCGCAGAGGCCAAGGCTATCTTTGAAGAAGCAGTGGATCATGTGGTCCACAAAAATATTATTGAGTCCGAGAAACGACCGGACGGGCGCCGCGTGGATGAACTTCGAGCACTTTCCGCGGAAGTCGCCTTACTCCCGAACACGCATGGGTCCGGACTTTTCCAGCGTGGGACAACCCAGTCACTCTCGATTCTCACTCTCGGCGCTCCCGGACTTGAGCAATGGGTGGAGACGATGGAAATCGATCTGACGAAAAAGCGCTTCATGCATCACTACGTATTCCCGCCGTTTAGCGTGGGCGAGGTGGGACGATTGGGTGCGCCCCGACGCCGTGATATCGGCCATGGATTCTTGGCTGAGCGCGCGCTTGAGCCACTCCTCCCGCCCAAGGAAGAATTCCCCTATACCATTCGCGTGGTGTCTGAAACCTTAGCGTCCAACGGATCTTCTTCTATGGCTTCGGTCTGCGGATCATCGCTTGCCATGATGGACGGCGGCATACCCATCAAAAGCCCGGCAGCCGGTATCGCCATGGGGTTGATGTTTGATGAAAAAGGCGAGAAGTACAAAGTTCTCACTGATATCCAAGGCCCCGAAGATCATCATGGCGATATGGACATGAAAGTTGCCGGCACCCGCGATGGTATCACCGCCATGCAGATGGATGTCAAAATCGAGGGCATCACCGAGGAGATTCTTGCCAAAACGCTTGATCAAGCCCGTAAAGCCCGCCTTGAGATTCTCGATGCCATGGCGAAGGCGATCACGACTTCCCGTGCCGAGCTTTCAAAGTTTGCCCCTCGCGTCATGACGATTCAAATCAATCCCGAAAAGATCGGTGCTCTCATCGGCCCCGGAGGCAAGATCATTAATAAGATTATCGATGAGACCGGCGTTGCTATTGATATCGATGATAGCGGCCTTGTCTTTGTAACATCAGACAATCCCGACGCAATGGAGGCAGCCAAAAAACTCATCAACGCCATCACGTTCGAAGCAAAGCCAGGCGATGAATTTGAAGGAAGAGTGACACGTCTGCTAGACTTTGGCGCCATGGTGGAGTACTTGCCGGGCAAAGACGGCCTCGTGCACGTGAGCGAGATCGAGACCAGCGAAAAAATCCGACGACCATCCGATGTGCTCAAGGTCGGGCAAGTTATCCACGTTCGAGTTAAAAATATTGATGAGTATGGTAGAATAAATCTGACGATGAAAAAATAATAATTTTTTTGTATGGCAGATCAACCACAAGCACCGATTCCTCCAAAGCCCGTCCCTCCCGCATTCTCTCGCCCCGTTCCTCCGCCAGCTCCCGCACCTATTTCCCCCGCTCCTCTTCAGGGACTTCAAGTCAAAGATACCAATATCTCCCACCTTTCGCCTTCACCCGCGCCTTTTAGCGGCACCGCAGTGCCTCCCGTTCGCACGATGAGCAGTGATTTAGGGGCGAAGCCCGCAGCACCCGTGGCTCCTCCAGCGCCTCCAATCTCTCCGCCTCGGCCCTTGCCCCCACCACCAGCGCCCGTGGTGCGACCTCCAGCCCCTGCTCCGGCTATGCCACCGCGGCCTATCGCGCCACCTACTCCCATCCGCCCTCCCGCCATATCAGTACCTGCGGCTCCGGTGAGTATTCCCCCTTCCTCTTCGGGGGGTGGTGGCAAGAAATGGATTATGATTGGCGTTGCCGGTCTGATCGTGATTATCGGCCTGATATGGTTCCTTGCTACTCGCGGATCCGAGCCGGAAGTAACTCCGACACCTACGCCCACCGAGGAGCCCACCCCGACACCTACTCCGGTCCCGCAAGGATTTGAGAATATATTTCCGCTGGATTCCACCCTCCTCCTGTATAGATCTGCTGCAGGTGCTCGTGTTGCTTTAGATACATTCAATACATCGATCAATCAACAAACCCTGGCACCAGGAAGTCTCAAAATGTACCGTGTCGGGATTTCTCAAAGTGATAATCTTGCCGTCACACCTGCTGGGTTACTGACTGATCTTGGGATTACGATGCCTACCGATCTATCAGGGGTTCTTGAGGTCAATACACCCATCGTATTTAGCCTTTTCGGCAAGCCTGATAGTACCAATGGCCGCGGCTTTTTGCTGAAGCTGCAACCTGCCGCCAATGCCGAGGCAATCCTGGCATCATGGGAATCTACGATGACCACCGCGCTTAAAGACCTATTCAAGATCACGCCTTCGCGCGCTGCCAGTACGGGATTTCTTGAGAATACCTACCAAGGCGTCAAAGTCCGCTACCGCAATTTTGGTGACGCGCTGAATAGTATTGACTATGCCGTCTTGACCATGCCCAACGGCGACCGCTACATCGTTTTCACCAACACCCGCGACCATATATTCCGTGTCATCGACACACTCGTAGGCGCGGTACCTGGCAAGTAGATTTTTCTCTCCTCCCATGCTACGCTGAGGCATGGACCAACAACACATTCAACAACTTACCAAGACGCTCCTTGAAGAAAAGGCGAAGATTGAGGCGGAGCTAAGCCGTATCGCGGTAAAAAATCCCAACATTAAAGGCGATTGGACTTCGGTGCCTCAAGACATGGCTGACCCCGCCGATAGTTTGGATGAAAAGGCTCAGACCGTGACCAATCTCGAAGAGCGGCGTGCCATCGAGCAAAGCCTCGAGCTGCGCCTCAAGGAAATCGCCGCTGCGCTCCAGCAACTTGATGCCGGCACCTATGGCATTTGCACTGACTGCTCAAAACCTATCCATGAGAAGCGGCTTGCGGCGGTGACGACTGCGAATCTTTGTATGGACTGTGCCAGCAAGGTGACTTTTTCCTAAATCCCATGCCTTCAATTCGTGTTTTTTCCGGTGCCGCGCTCGGCCTCTCAGCCTTCCCGGTGGAAGTCGAGGTGGATTCGACGCCGGGGCTTCACTTTTTCAATATTGTCGGGCTTCCCGACAAGACGGTCGAAGAGTCCAAGGATCGCATCGCCTCCGCGATCAAAAATAGCGGCTTTATCGCCCCAAAACAGAAGAATCAGCGCATTATCGTCAACCTCGCACCCGCCGACGTGCGCAAGGAAGGGTCGGGCTTTGATGTCCCGATCGCCCTGGGCTATCTCCTGGCCACCAAGCAAATCAAATTCCTCACGGCCAAGCGCTTGTTTTTTGGCGAGCTGGCGCTCGACGGCCTGGTCCGCAAGATCGTCGGCGTGCTTCCGCTGGTCAGCATGGCGCGCGACCAAGGCTATGAAGAAGTCATTCTCCCACAAGAAAACGTTCCCGAGGCTTCGGCAATTTCGGGCATCAATATCATCGGCGTCAGTTCATTGGCTCAATGCATTGGATACCTGGAGGGCACGGTAAAGCTTTCCCCGGCGCGGCCTTTGAACTATGCCGAGCACCTCAAGAATACCGACATAAGCGGTTCTAGTATGGACGATATCAAAGGCCAAGAGCAGGCCAAGCGCGCTCTGATGATTGCCGCCGGTGGCGGCCATAATATCCTCATGCACGGCCCGCCGGGATCCGGTAAGACACTCTTGGCGCGTGCCTTAGCGGGCATCATGCCCCTGATGAACCACGAAGAAGCGATCGAAGTCACCAAAATCTACAGCGTCGCGGGACTCATGGGCGACACTCCCCTGATCACCCAGCGGCCATTTCGAAGTCCCCATCACTCGACGTCATCGGTCGCTATTGTGGGCGGCGGGAGCTGGCCGCGCCCCGGAGAGATTACGCTTGCTCATCGCGGCGTGTTATTTCTTGATGAATTCCCCGAGTTCCCCCGTACTGTCATTGAGGCGCTTCGACAGCCCATGGAGCAGGGCGAAGTCGTGGTATCGCGCGCGGCAACCTCGGTCAAATTCCCCGCCCGCTTCATGCTCGTCGCCGCCATGAATCCCTGTCCGTGCGGCAATCATGGCGATCCGGTCAAAGCATGCATTTGCACGGAGCCGATGATTGCCAGATACCAAAAGAAAATATCAGGTCCTATCCTGGACCGTATTGATATCCAGATCAATGTTGCGCGTGAACAGTACGATAAGCTCGCTTCGGATGCTCCCCCGACAGGGCCAAGCCCACAATCCATGCGAGCAACCATTGCGGGGCTTCGTGGATTTCAGCGTGAGCGCTTTGTGGGCACTCCCCTACTTACCAATAGCGAGATGGGGCCACGAGAAATCCAAAAATATTGTAAACTGGACACCGTGTCCAATGATTTTATGCGCAAAATTGTCACCACCCATAACCTTTCGGGACGTGGGTACCATAAGATTTTAAAGCTCGCCCGAACGATTGCCGATCTTGAAAAAAGCCCGAACATCGGCATGAATCATCTCGCCGAGGCGGTTAATTATCGTATCCAAAGTGAGGTAATCTGATATTTGCCATTTGGCAACTATTGTATTTTAACCCCATTTTTCCTAGTTAATAATAGTGGACATGGTGTCCACTATTATTTTTATTGCTGTTTGGCGATGACCTGACCACGAATCGGATAGCGGGCAAGAATGTTGTATGCTCCGTGCACTTCAACATGGAGATGCGGACCTGTAGATTTTCCAGTATTGCCCATATAGCCAATTACCTGCCCTTGGCTCACCGTTTCCCCTACTGATACAAGCGCTTGACTCAAATGACCATAGAGCGTCTCAGTGCCGTTGGCGTGAGTTATTCTAACCATTCTTCCATAGCCATGATAATTTCCAGTTGCCTGTACAAAATTAACTTGGCCACTTGCCATGGCATAAATCGGAGTTCCTACTTTGGCGGCGCAGTCATAGCCATTTCGAATATGGGCGCGCTGGGTGATGATACATGTCGCCGGGGTGATGTAGTAACCATCAAACTTTGGCAATCCCGCAAAGCGCTTACTGCCGGCCACGGGACGTACCGTAGCGACTGCCTTGGGCGCGAGAACGCCACCGGGTATGATTAACTCTTGTCCGATTCTGAGATCCCCAGAAAGAGGCAGGTCGTTGTACGAGACGATTTTATCGCTTGCCGCCTTGTATTTTTGAGCTATGGATCCTACCGTATCCCCTGACTTCACCACATGCACGACGCCATCGATGGGCGGAATGGTAAGAATCGTTCCCGGTTTCAGGGCATTAATGTTGGAGATATTATTGGCCGCAATGAGCGTCTGTATGCTGAGGTCATAGTCAAAAGCGATCTCAGAAAGTACATCGCCTCCTTGGACTTCATATTTTCGTATACCATTGGACTCCTCTTCATGATCTATGGCGGACGCATCAACCGTTTGATATGCAAGCAAAGAACTTTCCTGAACGGTTGCTAATGTCTCCGTTCTGATGAGTTTACCGGAGCTTCCCAGGCTTCCCATCAAGCTATTGATATCGAACATTTGAGCCTGTGAAAGCTCAGAGGCAACCGTCGAGGCCGCGGTTCCCTCAATCGTGCTTGCCACCACCGTATCAAAAACGCTGGTTGTCCCAGCGCCCTTAAATGCAATGAGTCCGATGGCCAGCGCAATAACGCCAATAAAGCCGACCGAGTCGTTTTTCATGAATCTTATACAGTGTTCGATGGTCGTATGAGTGCTAATTTCTTTAGGAATTTGCAGGACTCTACGTCTTTTCAGCTAGGATCCAGTTTAGCCGATCGAGCCTCTCCAGTCAACCGCTTTTAGTTGATAAGAAGTGTTATTTTTGTTTCACTAGAAACTGTGGAAGACACAAAAATTCTTGGTAATCGGGCAGAAACTGTCGCGGCTACGTACCTGGAAACCAAGGGGTATAGGGTCTTAGAGCGAAATTATCGCAAACCCTGGGCTGAGATCGACATTATTGCCAGGTACGAAGACGTCGTCGTGTTTGTTGAGGTGAAGGCAAATGCCAAAGATTTTGGGCATGAGTTCAATCCAGAAGTGCGGGTGGATCATAAGAAGCTCGCCAAGATCACTCGCGCGGCGCCGCTCTACCTGGAGTACACCTACAAGAACATGAATACCGAATGGCGTGTAGATATCGTTTCTGTTACATTCGTAGGAGAAGCCAAGGCGCATATCACCCATTTTAAAAATGTCGCAGAAGCCCAAAACTAATCATGCCATCGTCATCGGCCTAGAAGGGGAGCTTGGCTCCGGTAAGACCACATTTGTGCAAAAATTCGCCAAAGCACTAGGAATTACGGAGCATATTACGAGTCCCACATTCGTTATTTTAAAAAAATATGGCAACCTAGTGCATATTGACGCGTATCGACTTAAGAGTAGCGAAGATCTCAAGAAGCTCGGTATTCAAGAACTCATCGAAGACCCCCGAAATATTATTTTCATAGAGTGGGCGGATTTAGTTGCTGATATTTTACCAAACGATCGTATCACGATACACTTTGAGCATGTCAGCGAAGGGAAAAGAAAAATTAGTATTGATTGATAGCAACGCGCTGGTGCATCGCGCATTTCACGCGTTGCCGCCCTTGACATCTCCAAAAGGCGTGGTAATAAACGCCGTTTTTGGATTTAGCTCGGTGCTGATCAAGATGATCAAGGAGATTAAGCCGGACTACATCGTGGCGACGTTTGATCTTGCCGGACCGACGTTTCGTCATGAACAGTTTGAGCAATATAAAGCGAAGCGCGTCAAGGCTCCCCAGGAACTCTACGACCAGATCCCGCTGGTGAAAGAAGTTCTCGAGGGTTTTGGGATCCCGATTTTTACTAAGCAGGGCTACGAAGCAGATGATCTTATTGGCACGATTGCCACGCGAATGAAGCAGGAGGCCAATATCCAGACGATTATCGCGACGGGGGATTTGGATACGCTGCAGCTTGTTGAGAGCGACCATGTCGTCATTTTCACACTGCGCAAAGGCGTCCAAGATACGATGATCTATGACGAAAAGGCGGTTCGTGAGCGCTACGGCCTGAACCCGGACCAACTGGCAGACTATCGAGGACTTAAGGGCGACCCCTCGGATAATATTCCCGGAGTGCCGGGAATCGGGGAAATAACCGGAGCCAAGCTCATTCAAGAGTATGGAAGCCTGGAAGAACTCTATGAGAACCTCGATAAACTGCCTGAGAAACTAAAAGAAAAGCTGGAAGCTAACAAAGACCAGGCGTTTTTTTCCAAGCAACTCTCGGTGATCGTGACTGACCTGGAAGTGGATTTTTCGCTGGCCGGAGCAAAGTGGCGAGATCATGCGGATGTGCCAACGCTCGAAAAGCTTTTTACCGGCTTTGGATTTAAGTCACTGATCAAGCGGCTTGGGGAAATTGATTTGGGAAGACAGGGTACTTTACTTGAGGAAAGCGCTCCGCAAACGCTTGAGCAGCGATTCGCCGATCTTGGCATGCAAGATATTTATGAAAAGCTGGAGAAGCCGCTGGTGCCAATCCTCGAGGACATGCAGCGATGGGGGATTAAGATTGATACTAAAATATTGGAAAAACTTTTAGTGAGTACGAACAAGGAACTGGAGAAACTTGAAAAAGAAATCTATCGGCTTTCCGGGGTGACGTTTAATATCAACTCTCCAAGCCAACTTGGCGAGGTGCTTTTTAATAAGATGGGAATTACCGGAAAAGTCAGGAAGACAGGGAAAGGGGCACTTTCCACGGCCGCACCTGAGCTTGAGAAGCTTAGCGAGGATAATCCGATCATCGAGCCCATTTTGCAGTATCGCGAGCTTCAGAAGCTTAAAACCACGTATATCGAGCCTTTTCCGGCACTCGTAGCTGCCGATGGCCGCATCCACACGACCTACAACCAGACCGGCACGACCACCGGTAGGATTTCCTCGGAAAACCCGAATCTCCAAAACATCCCGATCCGCACCGAGCTGGGGCAGGAATTCCGCAAAGCGTTTATCGCGGAAGATGGCTACCTGCTCCTGTCCTGCGATTATTCCCAGATTGACCTTCGCGTCGTCGCGCACATCGCCAAGGATGAGAAGATGATTGCCGCATTTCGAAGTGGGGAGGATATTCACACGAGAACCGCAAACGTTTTGAATATTTCGCGACGTGAGGCCAAGGCGCTGAATTTTGGCATTATCTACGGAATGGGAGCGATGGGTTTTGCCCGCTCGGCCGGCGTGAATCGTACCCAGGCGCGGGAATTCATTGACGCCTACCTCAAGGAATTCAAAGGCGTGGCGGCCTACATGGAGGCTACGAAGCGGCAAGCGCATCGCGACGGCTATGTCGAGACACTCTTTGGCCGGCGCCGGGTGATCCCTGAGCTGTCATCCACGATGCCGCAGGTTCTGGCGGCAGGGGAGCGGATGGCGATTAATATGCCGATCCAGGGTACGGCGGCGGATATCATGAAGCTGGCCATGATCCAAGTCCATGAATATTTACAAAAAAATTATTCATCCGATGATGCGCGGATGCTCTTGCAGATCCATGACGAGTTGGTGTTTGAGGTGAAACAAAACCTCGTCCCTACACTTGCGCCCAAACTCAAAGAAATTATGGAGAACGTGCACAAGTTTGGCGTGCCGATTGTGGTGGATACGAAGGCGGGAAAGAACTGGCAGGAGATGTCGCCCATACAATAACTCCCCCGACCCCTCTTACTTTAAGAGGGGAGGAATTAATTGTTACAACACAGATAAGCTAATTTAACAAGCCCTACCAGCCCACTCAAAAACTCGCTATACTAGCTCTACATGATGCCGTTTGAGCGCAGGCAAAAGAGACGAATACCCAAGAAGGCGATAATTATCGCCATAGTGGTTTTCATGCTGGCGCTGACGGGTTTTGCGGTGGCGAAGAAAAGAGATATCACGATCAGGAATCCAGCAGGGGCGGCGAAAATCCAGACACCGGTATCAAGCAAAGGCCAGCTGACGGGAACGGACTGTCCGCCGGCCGGCGAGACAGGCGAGAAGCCGATCGGGCGGCCGATGGCGGTCATGCTCGCGTCTGATCCGGAAGCCCGGCCGCTCGGAGGGATTGGCTCTGCCGACATGGTCATTGAGATGCCCGTGACGGAGGGGGGCGTGACGCGCATGATGGCGGTGTTCCAGTGCGCGCTGCCAAGTGAATTTGGCTCGATCCGCTCCGCACGCATGGACTTTATCCCACTGGTCAAAGGCTTTGACGCCCTCTACATGCACTGGGGAGGGGAGCATGATGCACTTGCGAAGCTCAATGCTCGAGCAACAGATAATGTAGACTGCCTCAAATACGACGGCAGTGCGTGCCGCCGCAAAGCAAATCGCCCGATGCCACACAACGGCTACTCAACGCCAAACTTGTTCTTAGACAAAGCAAAAGCGTTGGGACATGACATCGCCCGCCACGCCGTGAGTTATCTGTTTGATGCTAAAGCCAAGAGTCAAGGCACGATTGCTCCGCCCACGCTCTACGCCGGAGGCTTTCGCGTTACCTGGACGTATGATCCGGCAACCAACAGCTACGCCCGCGTGCGTGGCGGCACGGCGGAGATTGACCGACTTACCAACACTCAAGTCAAAGCAAGTAATATTATTTTTCTTAATACCACTTCCGAGTACGTCAATATTCTCTACAATCGAGTAAAAACGACCGGAACTGGGACCGCGACCATCTACCAAAACGGGATTGAGCTAAGCGGTACTTGGGAAAAATCTGGTGATACCGGCAAGCTCACGATCAAAGGCGCGGACGGTAAAGAAATCAAACTCACGCCAGGCTCTACGTGGTTTGAAATTGTAACGCCATGATCACGCATATCTATGGCACCGACACGTATCGTGTCAAAGAATATCTCAAGGAGCATGCGGCCGGGGCAATCATCGGCGAGGATGGGTTAAAAATGCAGGGGCTATTTGATCAAGCACCGGTGATTCTCTATGACCCCCCGGCAAAGACCAGAATTCCTGAAGATCTGGAAGTTTTTATTGTTTCTGAGAAACCCGTCAAACGAACTGGCGGGTCCGCCAGCCCGGGTGGCGGAAAGCTAAAAGCTAAGAACGCCGTCGAGCTTAATATATTGAAAGGCGCGGAAATCATTTCGTGGATCAAGAGCGAAGCGAAGCGGCAGGGCTTTGCGATTGATGCCGAGGCGGTGAAGCTCTTGGCGCAAAACTATCGCGACACCTGGCAGACGAAGCTCACGCTCGATATGCTCTGCAACTATGCGGCAGACGCGACGATACGCGCGCGTGATGTGACAATCCTGGCTCCGACCGTGTCTGAAGAAAAAATCTTTGACTTAACCGACGCGATCGCGGGCCGGCAGAAAGGACAGGCCGTGGTCCTCTTGTCTCGACAGCTTGAGCAGGGGAGTGACCCGTACTATCTCTTTTCCATGATCGTCGGACAGTTCCGCAATATGATCGCCCCAAAGCGCGCCGGCGTGCATCCGTACGCGTCGGGGAAAGCGGCTGGCTTCGCGAAGCGTTTCCAGCCCGGCGAACTACCTATCTTCTACCGGCGCTTGTCGGCCCTGGAGCATGGCGTCAAAGGGGGAGAGTATGATATAACCGATGGGCTGTATAAGTTTATTTTTTCGCTTTGAACTTTCAACATATCGGCAAAGCTTCGGATCTACTCAAGCGCGGCGATCGGTACCTGTACCGGTTTTTTGAGATGGTTCCGGGTTTACTGACGTGGATCACACTCGGCGCGGTCATCGTATGCTCGTTTTTCTTTCCTACCGAAACTGCTCTTTTTATTATCGTCTTTGATATGTACTGGCTCGTCAAAACCGTCTACCTCTCGCTCCACCTGCGCGTCGCGTATTCCCAGGTCCGCAAGAATCTCAAAATTGACTGGCTCGCCGAAGTTGAAAAGCTGGGGACCGACTGGCATGATCTTTACCATCTTATCCTATTGCCTACGTATCGTGAGCCTTTGGAGGTGATTCGTGATTCGATCAAGGGCTTGCAAAAATCCCACTATCCCCAAGACCGCATGATCGTGGTGCTCGCCCAGGAAGAGCGTGCCGGCAAAGCGTGGAATGAAGAAATCGCTCGCACGCTCACCGAAGAATTTCAAGCTATATTTTTCAAGTTCATCGTCACCGAGCACCCCGCTGATATCGCCGGAGAGATTGCCGCCAAGGGCGCTAATATTGCATGGGCAGGCAAGCAGGTTGTGCGGGATGTAATCGATGCGGAGGCAATAGCGCACGATCGCGTACTCGTGTCAGTCTTTGACATTGATACGGTGGTCTATCCGGAATATTTCGCCCGCCTTACCCACGCGTTTTTGACCACCGAAAATCCGCTGCGCGCTTCCTATCAGCCGATCCCGTTTTTCACTAATAACATTTGGGAGGCACCGTCGTTTGCTCGCGTCGTCGCGTTTTCCTCGACATTTTGGCAGACCATCCAGCAGGAGCGCCCGGAAAACCTGATCACGTTTTCAAGCCACTCCATGCCGCTGACCGCCGTGGTGGATATCGGCTTTTGGCAAGCTAATATGGTCAACGAGGACTCGCGGGTTTTTTGGCAGTGCTTCCTGCGCTACGACGGCGACTACAAGGTTGTGCCACTGTACTATCCCGTCGCGATGGATGCCAATGTTGCGCCGACGTCGCTTCGCACCGTCCTGAATGTCTACAAGCAGCATCGGCGGTGGAGCTATGGGAGCGAGAACGTGCCGTATTTTTTGTTTGGCTTCATCAAAAACCGCAAGATCGCGTTCCAAAAAAAATTCTTTTATACCTTGATGATCCTGGAGGGCTACTGGTCCTGGGCGACTAACGCGCTGATCTTGTTCTTACTCGGGTGGTTGCCGGGGTTTGTCGGGGGACCGGGGTTTAACGGCACCGTGCTGTCGTTTAACCACACCTACTTGAGCCAGACGATCATGCGACTCGCTTTGATCGCCCTGTTCACGCCGGTATTACTCTCTTTGTTTATCTTACCGCCCCGTCCCCCCAAGTTCGGCAAATTTCAGTATTTCTGGATGGTCGTCCAATGGATCTTATTCCCGCTCACGACGATTTTCCTCGGCTCGATCCCGGCGCTGGATGCGCAGACGCGGCTCATGCTAGGGAAGTATATGGGTTTCTGGATCACCCCCAAACATCGGCCTGGTGCCTTATCCACAGAATCCGCGACCTCGGCGCATTCTGGCGTTGAGCGCTCCGTTCCTCCTTCCGAGTAGCTTTCGCTACACCTCAGTTCGGTACTCGCGCTCGCCTCAGACTGCATCCGATCTCGCGAATTCGCAGGAGCAAGAAATAGATTTATAGAAATTAAAAACGGTGACACATGGATGTGCCACCGTATAGGTGAACCGAGGCGATCCACCTATACGGTGGTTGCGGCTCGGGGGAGCTACGGCGCTGCCAGGATAGCGCCCTCGATGTTTGTCTCATCCGAAATGTCGACGGGCTCCTTGCCAGGCAGGAAAAGCAGTGCGAGTTTGGGGCCGCCAAGACCGCTAACGCCCCTCTCGACATGAATCCACGAGCCCTCACGAAGTCCGACGACGGGCGTGGCGCTTTCCTCGTGGAACTCCCGGATCCGCTGCTCCCGAGTCTCGCCCATGTGCTGCGAGTTCGGGTCGAGGTCGAGGTAGTGCGGGTTGATCTGGTAGGGTACGAGGTCGAGGGCGTCGAACGTTCCGGGATTCACGATCGGCATGTCGTTCGTGGTACAGATCGTCGGACACGCCACGACTGTGCCCGCGCTAGCGCCGATGTAGGGGACACCTTCGTTGATCACCTGATGAGCGATCGCCCGCAGATTCCCGCTTCTCGCAAGCTCATGCTGAAGCCGAAAGGTGTTGCCCCCCCCTACGAAGATCGCGGTGTCAGGCAGAGGCGCCCAGAGCTTTGCGGCCGTCGTATCCTTCTGGACGACATTATCCACCGAGATGAGCTCGATGCCCATGGCTTCGAAACGTGCACGAGCCTTCTCTGTGTATGCAGCCCAGTCCTTGAGGGCATAGGGCACGAAGACGATGCGCTTGATTCCTTTGAGGAAAGCCAGGATCGCCGACTCGACGTGGTCGAGATAGCCCTGACCGTGGTTGGTTGAGTTGCTGATCAACAGCGCGCGAACGCGAGAATTGTTCATGCGTCCTCCTTCCAGGACATGCAAAATCTATACTTATCAGCTCTTCCTGTCAATTTTTATTCAAAGTGAACGATTCGCTGCAAACGGGCAAGATTTTCCCGAAGCAACGGGTAACGCGCCAACGTCGGATCGTCTTTGAGGAGCGTCTTTGCTTCTTCGCGAGCTTGTTTGATGAGCCCAAGATCGGAGAGTGAGGCCATGGCGAGGTCGGGGATGCCGGATTGGCTGGTGCCCGTAAATTCACCGGGGCCGCGGATTTTGAGGTCCATCTCGGCAAGCTCAAAGCCGTTGTTCGTCTTTTCCATGGCTTTGAGTCGACGAGTCATCGCGATTTCGGGCGAACTGGTAAATAAGAAGCAGTACGATTGGTGCGCGCCACGACCCACGCGCCCGCGAAACTGATGGAGTTGCGCCAACCCAAATCTTTCAGCAGATTCTATCATCATAATAGTAGCATTGGGGACGTCGACGCCGACTTCGATGACTGACGTGGCAACGATGATGTCGTACTTTTTTGCTTTGAAATCAGACATAATCTGATCTTTCTCTTTCGATTTTAATTTTCCATGCAACATCGCAACTCTTCTATGAGGAAAGATCGTTTTCGAAAGTTTTTCATATTCTTCCGTGACCATCTTCATCTCCGCCAAAAGCAACTTGCTTTTGGCGCCCTCGGATGACGGGGCAATCCTCGGACAAATTACAAAAACTTGCCGGCCTTGGATGATTTGTTCTTCGATAAATGCATAGGCTTCAGGGCGCTTTTCTTCGGGCACGACCCTGGTGATGATCTCCTGCCGGCCTTTTGGCTTTTCCTTGATCAGCGATACATCAAGATCGCCATAGATCGTGAGCGCGAGTGTTCTTGGAATTGGCGTCGCCGTCATACTTAATAAATGCGGCACGAGTGTTTGCTCCTTGATCAGTTTCATTCTTTGTTTCACGCCAAACCGATGTTGTTCGTCGATAATCACCAGGCCAAGTTTTTTGAACGTTACCCCCTTCTGTATTATGGCATGCGTGCCAATGATGATGTCGGCGTCCGGATGTATTTTTTTGCTTCCGGTAAGCAGTCCCAGAGAAATACCCGGGGGGATAAGGTCTGATATCGTGGCATGATGTTGATTGGCAAGCAGCTCCGTCGGTGCCATAAAAATTGCCTGATACCCGGCATGTGCCGCCTGGTACGCGGCGATGAGTGCTACGACGGTCTTGCCCGAGCCGACATCGCCATTGAGAAGGCGATTCATGGGATGGGGTTGGCTGATATCCTTGAGGATCTCAAATGCCGCGATACGCTGATCATTAGTAAGCGTAAACGGCAGGCTTTTTACAAAATCGGCGATCAATTCTTTTTCAAATGCAATCGCCGGCGCGGCAAGCGCTTGCATCGCGGCCCGGTCTTGGAGCGTGCGAAGCTGGAGGAGTAAGAGCTCCTCGAAGGCAAAGCGTTTGCGCGCGGGCTCGGCGTCTGCAAGCTTTACCGGAAAATGGATCGCTTTGAGCGCAGACGTGTAATCAGGAAAGTTGTATTTTGTTTGGATGTCAGGCGGCAGGGGATCAGGAATGTCGGTAAAATAATCTAAGAGCGGCTTGATAAGAAAGCGCAGATACTTGGAGGTCACGCCCTCAGTCTCCGGATAGATCGGCACGAGGCGCCCGGTATGACGTAGCTCCGCTTGGCTAATCTTTTCGTAGCCCGGGCTCGACAAAAATAATCCGCGCTTATCAAGCCCCACTTTGCCGGACAAGCTCACCAGGGTGCCGATGGGAAATGTAGCCTCAAGATAGGGCTGGTTGAACCACACGACCCGAATGCCACCCGACGCATCACTGACCATCGCGCTGGTAATCGTGATGTTTTTCTTCCACGAGCGTACGGTCTCGATTTTTACCACTTCGCCCTGGACGCTCACGACCTCACCGGCAGTTTCAATCGCTCCAATTTCAATCACATTGCTAAAATCTTCGTAGCGCGCCGGAAAATGCCGGATCAAGTCGCCGACGGTAGTAATCCCAAGCCGCCGCAGCCGCGGCAACATCCGCGGCCCGACATGGTGGAGTTTTTCGATGGGTAAATCAAGAGAAATCATATCTGAATACTAAGATAACTTAATTGCCGCTAGAATCATGATTCCTGCCGCCACAAAACGGACCGCATAGATACGGATAGTGTGCTTTTCCAGAAGAGCCGGGGCAAATGTTGAGAACAGGAAGGCGAAGATCATAGAAAAGGGGATCGAGATAATGGCGGAAGAGATAGTCACATTTGCACTGAAGGCCTTATTCGCCGCCAAGTCCCCAAAGGCACTCAGAAGTCCAGTTATGATTGCGCCAGAATAATTTCTTATCGGTGTTTTACGCAAGTCTTTGTAAAAAAGAGGAAGTGTACTGAGAGAGAAAATTGTAGCAATAAGTGCCATCCAAAGTGAGGTTGTCCAAAAGCCGTTAGCGGCAATTGAATTTTTTATTGTGAAGCCAAAGATGGCTGAAGTAAAAACGGCAAGCATTCCAAGCATGCTTTGTTTTCGGAAGAAGGCTTTGAGTCTGAAATGTTCGTCTATGTTCAAAAAGATACCTGCAGTGAAGATGATCCCAATGAGCAGGTATTGGCCGCCCGTGAGAACTTCGCTTAAAAAGGCGGCGCCAAGTAGAGCGGTAAAAACAGATCGGAAGTTATAGAGTGGACCAATGACGGATACATCTAACTGATTAAGTGCGAGGATATATAGCGTCCCTACGAGAAACGCAAAGAAACCAGCCAGTGCTATGCTTCCCCAAGCCACCGGCATCGGAGCGTGATATGTGAGTGCGATCGGGAGAATACCAATCAAAATGAAAAACTCCCAAACAAAGTGAAATAGCCATGGATTGGCAACCCGATGTCGTATTGTTAATTTCCCAGTTATGGCATTGACGCCATAAATTATGGAGGCAATCCAAGCGTAGAACATATCAGCAGTGTATCATTTTTGTGCACCCGAGAGGAATCGAACCCCTATCAGATCCTCCGCAAGGATCCGTCCTATCCGTTGAACGACGGGTGCGTCTTGTAACTAACTCAAAGCCTACAATCCCAACCTTCGAGTGAGCGTGTGGATAAACGTCTCCTCGTGTTCTTCCTCGGGAATAAACTCTAGCAAAATCGCTCTGATTTGAACAGGGTCCTGATCCTCGATCTGGATCTTTACGTAGGGATGGTGCCATTTTTTGAGATGGAGGCTTAGCTCGCGGATATCATACTCCGGCTCGTAATGGACCCAAAACGACTTGATCTGCTCGTAGCGATAGCTGTGGTCGCCGACATTGAGGCGCAAGGGTGAGACCTCAATCTCAACCAGCGGCACGGGGCGGCGCACATGCACGACGGTCATGATCGCCAACAGCGCAAATAGGATCACGGTCGTCACGTCTTGCTGGAAGATTGCGATCAGTACGGCCGCTACCGCCAAGAGCGCCGCGAAAACATACGGCGCACGCAGCCCGTGTCGGCGATACGTCGCCGGCGCCGTCCACACGAGCGTGTGGTAGGGGAGCGCCTCACCGCTATCCGTGAGTAATTTTTGCTCCTGAACTACCGGATGAGGAATCGCAGACTCAACTACAACCGGCTCGGGCTCTTGGGTTTGTTGCTTACGAAGATCAATGACACGTGCCATGAGTACAGTATATCACTATTTATGAAAGCCTTCCGCACTATCATCTCCGAGATGTGCATAATCATTCCATGTCATCAGGCGCCAGCCGTGCGCTTCCTGCTCAAACATCGTAATGCCCGTTTGCGTGAGTTTCATGTGGCGGTAGGCAGCGTGAAACAAATCCGGCGTCGCCAGGTCATCGAAAATGAGGATAAGAGACAACATACGAATGACACCGGCGTGGGCAACAATCAAAAGCTGATCCGAAGGCTCGGATGCTAGCGCGAGAGCAAATTGCTTCATTCTCGATGTGAGATCAAATAGATTTTCCTCGTCGCTGAAATGCCAATTCGGATCGTTGTGATTTTCCGTCAGAATTTTTCTGATCCGCAAAACTTCCGGGTCATCATACAATTTTCCCTCGATTTCACGGGGCTTCTTGATTTCCCGGAGTAAATCATTGATGCCGACCGAAACCCCGATCTCGCGGGCAATGATGTCCGCCGTCTGTCTTGCGCGGAGCAGGGGACTACAAATGATGCTCTTGATCGGAATCGAGGCGAAGCGTCGTGCCGTCGCGCGCGCCTGGGTGATACCATGAGCCGAAAGCTCCGCGGCATCGTCTTGATTTTTCTTTTCAGCGATGGCGGTTGATTCCCCGTGGCGTACAAGATAGACTTTTTTAGGCATGTGTTCACTATACTCGAAACTAGGTTGCGAAATCAACAAAAACGTGCAAAACTAGGTGATCGGGAGGAGTCGGATAGCGGTCAATTCCGCCTCTTTGCTAAAGAGGTTGCCGGGTAAAACCGGCTCGAGGGTTCGAATCCCTCCTCCTCCGCCATGCTATGAATCCTGCAAATTACCCCGAAGAAAAAAACTTAAACGACCGTTCCAAGTTGGCGATCAAGCTATTCCACGAGATCGCGCAAGGTGCTCGAATACATGGTTGGCAGATAAGCTTCCTGACCGGTTTTGCCATTGACGCTCACTTTGGATATCTGACCAAAAACCATAAGGATGTTGATATCATCATTTCAAAGGACGAGGCGAAGCAACTCACTACATACCTTACCACGTTAGGGCATACCGTATTTGAAGTCGAGGATACCAAAGGAGAATGTCTGAAGGTTGATCATGCCGACCCAGAACGGCCAAGCCAGGCGCTCGCAGATCTCCATTATTTCTGGGAAGAGGATGGAAAGGTCGTGATACCGCTCAAAGGAAAAAAACTTGTCTTCAGTGGAAGCTTTTCTGAAATGACGGAAAGTCGTAAACTACTCGGAGAAGATATTACGGTTCTCAAGCCTCATTATTTATTAGAAGAAAAGAAAGGCTGGTGCGAACAAGTTGGTCTTTCTCAATGCAGAGAAAAACCAGAATTGTATCAGGCCGATATTGATAAGATTACGTTTTTGTTATAACAGGAGAGGTGGCTGAGCGGTCGAAAGCAGCGGTTTACTAAACCGCCGAACCCGTAAGGGTTCCGTGGGTTCGAATCCCACCCTCTCCGCAAAAGTGTGATATGCTTCAGCTATGGATCAATCAAAGAATAATTTACTGATTGCAATAGGCATGCTCCTCCTCGGGGGAGTGCTAGGATTCTTCATCGGACATCCGAGTATGGCGAAACCATCTCGGGTTACTCGAGTTCCCACGTCTATACCATCCGAATCCATCTCCATACCGCCCACACCGAGACCCCAAAAAACAGATATAGTTTTTGCTTCTACCCCCGCCACACCGGCAGGCGAGAAGATCAAAGTCACCCTGACAACACTTCCGATTACTTTTTCACTGCCGCGAGGATATGCCGCGTTTCAAGGGGAAGGCTTTGAAGGGGGTTACGGCACTTCAGTTGGGATTGGTAAACAAGTTCGTGAAGGATATTTTCATGATGCTCCGCTTGGCCTCAGCATTTCACGTCGTGCATATGATATGGATCATGATCGTGATTATCGACCCAGTGAATATATTGATGTCCTATTCGCAAATCAAGAAGATTTCGGATCAGCTCAATATATGAAACTCTTCGGAAATAAAGCTGTTCGTTATACGATTGATAGCGGGGGTGAGACGATTGTCGGCTACATTCGAGCTGATCAATTGAGTGGATTCGAATATGCCGATGAATACCTAGTGACCATAAGCTCTGCCAATTATGGGACTGGTATAGGTGACGATCAAAATCTCTTTGATACGGTCGTCAGCACACTTCGGATCGGCAAATAGTTTTCGACTACGCTTTCTTTTTCCACTCTTTCTTCGGCTTCGGAGGATTGTCTTTCCAGTGTTGGAGGGCGGGGGCGAGGTCGGCTTCGGACTCGGGTTTTTTGCTCATGAGAAAATTACAATCGGGATAGCGGGCGCAGCCGTAAAATATCTGGCCTCTTCCTCTCGATTTTCTTTCAACCAGCTCGCCAATCTGACAATTCGGACACTTAAAGCCGATCTTGTTTAAAATCTTCGTAATGCCTTTGCATTTCGGATAGTCCATGCAGCCCAAGAAAAATCCAAACCGTCCGCGCTTGATTTCCATGTCTTTGCCGCAGATTGGGCACTTCTCGCCTTTGGTTTTTTCGCTCAGCGCGTTAATCTGCGCCTGCTCTTCGGGCATGGGCTGAGTGATTTTTGACTCCGGATCGGGACAGGCGAGAAACTTGCCCATGCGGCCGAATTTTATGAGCATCATTTTGCCGCAGTGCTCACACTTCGTCGTGGATTCCTGGACGACTTTTTCGACTTCCTTTTCTTTTTCTTTGAGATGCGTATGAAACGGATTGTAAAACTCGGCCACGACCGGGACCCATTTCACTTTGCCTTCAGCGATATGATCAAGCTCCGCTTCAACGTGTGAGGTAAAGTTGATGTCCACGATTTGAGGGAAGTGCTCGACGAGCATGTCGTTAACGAGAAAGCCGATTTCGGTGGGATGATATTTTTTCTCAATTTTCTCGACATAGCCGCGATCCTGGATCGTGGTCAGCGTCGGCGCGTAGGTGGACGGCCGACCGATGCCGTGGGACTCCAGGGCTTTGACGAGCGTCGCGTCGGTGTAGCGGGGAGGCGGCTCGGTAAAATGCTGCAAGGGCTCAAGTTTCTTGAGATCGAGCACTTCGTTTTTTGATAACTCGGGGAGTTGGCCCTCCACTTCATCTTCTTCCTCATCTTTGCCCTCGGTATACGCACGAATAAAGCCATCAAATTTCACGACGCTACCCGTAGCGCGAAAAAGATGCTGACCCGCTTCGATATCAACTGAGGTCTGATCCATGACCGCAGGAGCCATCTGGGAGGCGATTGCTCGTTTCCAGATCAATTCATAGAGCCGGTCCTTGGATTGCACGGCAAAGCTTGTCGGTCGGATCGCCTCGTGCGCTTCTTGGGCTCCTTTGTCTTTGGTCGTGTAGCGCCGCGGGTTGCTATATTCTTTGCCAAAATGCTCGCCGACGACGCTTGCAGCTTCGGCGATCGCGCTTTCGGCTAAGTTCAGGCTGTCCGTACGCATGTAGGTAATGAGTCCGGTCTCGTAGAGTTTTTGGGCCGCCATCATGGTTTGCTTCGCGGACCAGCCTAACTTCCGTGACGCTTCTTGTTGTAAGGTTGATGTAATGAACGGTGGTGATGGGTTGCGCTGGACTTCTTTTTTGGTGATATCGCGAATCGTGTATCGCGAATCGTGTAGCGTCTGAATAATTTTTTTAGCTTCGGCCTCGTTGGTGACTGCAAACTTATCGAGTTTCTTATCGCCAATCTGGATGAGCTTGGCTCGAAATGTTTTTTGCTCACCATTTTTGGCGAGATCAGCCTCGATGCTCCAGTATTCTTCTTTATTGAATTTTTGGATCTCACGCTCGCGCTCCACGACAATGCGCACGGCGACTGACTGCACCCGCCCGGCTGAAAGTCCAAACCGCACCTTCCTCCACAAGAAAGGGGAGAGCTCATAGCCAACGAGGCGATCAAGAATGCGGCGCGCCTGCTGGGCATCGACAAGATTCATGTCCAGTTCTCTTGGATGTTTCAGGGCTTCCTGAATGGCGGTCTTGGTGATTTCGTGAAACACAATGCGCTTGGGCTTCTTCAGATCAAGCGTTTCGCTCAAATGCCAGGCGATTGCTTCTCCTTCGCGGTCTTCGTCGGACGCGAGGATGACCTCGGTCGCATGCTTCATCGCGTCCTTGAGATCCGCGACGGCCTGCTTCGCTTTGGTCGGGACGGTGTAGGTGGGCTTAAAGTTTTTTTCCGTATCAACGCCAATCTTGCTCTTGGGCAAATCCCGCACGTGGCCGTAGCTTGATCGTACGATAAAATCACTCCCAAGAAATTTGGAAATAGTCTTTGCTTTGGTCGGCGATTCTACGATAACTAATTGCATGACTAGGAATATACCACGAATTTACCATTCCCCAAATTTCGCACTTTCTTTTCCACTTCCATGATCATCAATGTTGCGCTCATCTGGGACGTGTCGAGCTTCGTGGTGCGGATCAGCTCATTGATCGTCAGCGGTTCTTCGGCAAGCGCTGTGAGAATCGCCGCTTCGTGCGGATTTGACGGGGTGATGGCCTGGGCGCTCGGTAGGAATTTTCCATAGTCTTCCAGGATATCTTCCACTTTTAAAACCAACTTGGCGCCTTTCTGGATAAGGTAGTTCGTGCCCTGCGACTTGGCGGCGTAGATCGGCCCCGGCACGGCAAAGACATCGCGCCCCTGATCGAGTGCCGCTTTGGCGGTGATCATCGTGCCGCTTTTGATATCGCCTTCGACGACCAAGACACCTTTACTCATGCCGCTGATGATGCGGTTGCGGGCGGGGAAGGTAAATAGCTGCGCGCGGACATGCGGCTCGTATTCGCTGATCACCGCACCGCCTGCCGCCAGGATCTGATGGGCGAGGCGAAGATTTTGGTGGGGATAGAGCATCTCGTCGGAAAGCCCGCTGCCGACCACTGCGATGGTGGGAGTCTTTTCGGCAAGCGCGGTCCGATGGGCGAGCGCATCTATTCCCAGCGCGAGGCCACTGACAATCGTAAAACCGGCGCGGGCGATGCCGGTGGCAAGATCGGCGCCCGAGCGCTTGCCATAGTCGGTGAGTGCCCGTGTGCCGACAATCCCAAAACACTCGCCCGTGAGCGCCTCGACATTGCCCCGTACGTACAACACGACTGGCGGATCAAAGATATGCCGCAGGAGCGGGGGATAGTGCTCGCTCTCAAGCGTGATCGAGGTGATCGGAAAGTCCATGGAGGGCAGTTTTAAAAATATTATTAAGTTCTGATATCTCGGTCGGCGTAAACTTAGATAACACGAAATCCGCGACCGTTCCCGCGGCCCGCATTTTTTTTAATTTGGGGTTGGCGATGCCAATACGAATTCTCCAGAATTTATTAGTTTTTAAGTGCTCGATAATATTCTGCACCCCCCGATGCCCGGCGGAGTTGCGCTCAAATGAAACTCTGAATTTCCCAAACTCAATATCGAGATCGTCGTGGGTCACCACGAGCCGGGCGGGTTTGATCGCGTGTTTTTTGATAAATTTCTTAACGGCAAGTCCCGACTGGTTCATGTACGTATCAGCCCGCTCAAGCTTCCAGGAGCCTGGATGGTCATGCGCTTCAAGATAATCCAGGAACATGAACCCTACGTTGTGCCGCGTGTTTTTATATTCGGTACCCGGATTGCCAAGACCGACCAGCAGTGTTTTCATAGAATCAGTATACCTGATATACTGAAAAAGTTCATGGACGAACCAGAATACAATCCCCAGATTCCCGAAGTCGGCCCGGTCTATCAAGGCTTTGCTTTTTTGTGGGAGATCATCAAGGTGATCATCATCGCCCTGGCAATCATCATCCCGGTGCGGTATTTTCTCGTCCAACCGTTTTTTGTGAATGGCGCCTCGATGGAAGAGAATTTTCACGCCGGCGACTATATTTTGATTGATGAGATCAGCTACCGCTTCTCCGATCCGATACGAGGAGAGATTGTCGTCTTTCGCTATCCCAATGACCGTACGCAATTTTTTATCAAGCGCGTGATCGGGCTTCCCGATGAAACTATCGAGATCAAGAATGATACCGTTACGATCTATAATAAAGAGCGCCCGGGGGGCTTTGTGCTCAAAGAACCATATCTCGATGCGAGCCAGGAAACCCGAGGCAATCTTCGCTACAAGCTTGATCCCAATGAATACTTCGTGATGGGAGATAATCGGCTGCATAGTTCCGATTCCCGGATGTGGGGAGCATTGAACCGCTCGCTGATTACCGGCCGAGTCTTTTCCCGGGCGTGGCCGTTGCGACAGGCGCAGTTTGTACGCGCGCCCGTCTACTGATATACTGCTTTTCATGGCAAAACCCAAAAAACAAGACCTCCAGTCGCCAAAAGGCATGCACGATATCTTGCCAGCCGATCAGCCCTATTGGGCTTTTGTATTGAAGAAGGCCAAGTCGCTCCTTGAGGACTACGGCTTTGAGCGCATCGATACGCCCATCGTCGAATACGCGAGCCTTTTTGAAAAATCAACCGGCGAGTCAACCGACATTGTTCAGAAAGAGATGTACACGTTTCGAACCAAAGGCGGCGAGCAATTCGCACTTCGTCCCGAGTTCACTCCCGGCATGGTCCGCGCGTATCTGGAGCACGGCATGCAGGTCATGCCGCACCCGGTGCAACTGTGGAGCTTTGGTCCGCTGTTTCGCCACGACAATCCCCAGGCGGGACGATATCGCCAGTTCCACCAGCTGAATATCGAAATGTTTGGCGATGAAAGCCCGGCGGCCGACGCGCAGAGTATTTTTATGGGATACAAGATCCTGGAAAGTCTTGGACTCAAAAATCTCATCGTCCGCATCAACAGCATCGGCGATCAAAACTGCCGACCTCACTATCTCAAGGCACTCAAGGATTATTTTCGAGGACGCGACAAAAAACTCTGCGCGAACTGCCAAGCCCGGCTCAAGACGAATTTGCTTCGCGTGCTGGACTGCAAAGTGGAGACGTGCCGCGAAATTTCCAAGGATGCTCCGCAGTTCCTCGACTACCTCGATGATGATTGCAAAAGGCATTTCAAAGAAGTGCTTGAGTTCCTTGATGAAGCCGGCGTTCCGTATCTCCTTGATCATCGGCTGGTTCGCGGGCTGGATTATTATACCCGCACGACGTTTGAATTCTACGTGGAATCGCCCGAAGAGGGGACGGCTCAGTCGGCACTGGGCGGCGGCGGGCGCTATGATCGCCTCGTTGCCTTGATGGGCGGCCCCAAGACACCCGCCACCGGCTGGGCGCTTGGCATTGAGCGAATCATCTTGGCACTCAAAGACAAAGGCATCGCGGCTCCTCAGACTCATCTGCAACCCAAAGTGTTCCTGGCGCAACTCGGCGAGATGGCCAAAAAGAAGAGCCTTCGGCTTTTCGAAGAATTCCGCAAAGCCGGCATTGTCGCCAAGGCATCGTTCGGCCGCGACAGCATCAAGTCACAGCTCAAAATCGCTAACCGTCTTGGCATCAACTACACCTTAATCATGGGACAGAAAGAAGCGCTGGACAGTACGATCATTTTGCGAGAAATGGATTCAGGCGTCCAGGAAACCGTCCCCGCCGAAAAAATCGTTGAGCTCATGAAGCAAAAAATAAAAAAGTAATGTCGGACATTTTTTGCAAAATAATTGCCGGAGAAATTCCTGCCGAAAAAATCGCCGAGACTGCCGACTGGATTGCGATTCATGATATTCATCCCAAGGCTCCAGTACATGTGCTGGTAATTCCGAAGCAGCATGTGGAATTACAAGATATTGATCCGGCACTCGCTGGCGCCCTGCTGGTGGGCGTGCGAGAAGTCGCCCGGAAACTCGAAATAGACAAATCGGGATTCCGTGTTATGATCAATCACGGTGAGCACGGGGGGCAAGAAGTGTCCCATCTTCACCTCCACCTACTTGGTGGAAAGAAGCTTTAGATTAGAAAGGAGGCTCATTATGGAAGTAAAACGAAAACCCAATGAAAGTCCCATGTCGCTGATGCGACGTTTTAGCCGTTTGGCCCAGCAAACCAAGATTGTCAGCAACGCCAAGCAAAAGCGCTATACCCGCCGCAAGACCACCGACCGCATGGAAAAGAACCGCGCCATCATGCGCGAGGAGCTTCGCGCACTGCGCCGCCGCCTCGAGCGCCTGGGCAAATTTGACGACGAAACCTTTGAAGAAGAAAAGCGCAAGCTAAAACAAAAACTCGATCTCTAACCCCTCCGCTCCTCCCCTTAAATTTAAGGGGAGGTCGGGAGGAGATGTGAACTCATGGAAAACAACAAAACCGGTATGCTTGCCATGTCAGTCGGCCTCCTGCTCGTCGGTTTGATTGCGGGGTATTTTATTGGGAAAAGTGGGACAGATCCTGTGGTATATCAGACCGCAACACCAACGATGACGGCTTCACCCAGCACATCCACAACGCCGGATATGGCTGGATGGAAAACATTTAATGCTCTGAAAAGTGGTTATAGTTTCTCGTATCCAGCAAGTTGGCCAATCGTAGAATCAGAAAAAGCATATCCAGCAGATCAAGGAGCACTCGTGACGACATTTGGCGCCAACTATCTTTTTGATGTAAATGTCAGAACATTACCTGCCACTGATCAGATCGTTAGTCAACATGATAAATGTGATGGTCCAAATCAAAAGAATATTGGCAAAATTACTATTGCCGGATCAGAGGCCACAAAGTGCGGTGTATCTGGCGGTGTACCGACATATCAGGCCATGATGCAAAAGGCTTCTTCATCGGAACGAGCTGACGTGTATGTTTTTACTTGTGGCACCGAAGAAAAAATCTGTGATCAAGTACTCTCCACATTCCGTTTTACTAAATAGTAATGCTCAAAACTAAACTCCAAGAAGATCTTAAGGCTGCGATGAAAGCGGGGGAGGCGGAGAAGCGGGATGTCCTGCGGATGCTTTCGAGCGCGATCAAGAACAAAGAAATTGAAAAAAGAATCGAGCTCACAGACGAGCAAGCACTCGAAGTCATCGCGAGCGAAGTAAAGAAGCGCCGCGAATCGATCACGCAGTTCATGGCAGGCAATCGGCCGGAATTGGCGGCGAAAGAAGAAGCAGAAATTAATATACTGGCAACGTATTTACCCGCGCAACTTGGCGAAGAAGAGCTCAAAAAAATTGTCACTGAAACTCTGGCTGGCATGGATAAGAGCGATGTCGGCGGCGCGATGAAAGCCGTCATGGCGAAAGTAAAAGGCAAGGCCGATGGCGCGCTCGTCAGCAAACTCGTCAAAGATGCTCTCGGTTGAGGCTATCGTAGCCGCATGCTGTAAGGCTCTCAAGTTACCGCGTTCTGGCGTGGAGCTTTCGGTTAATATCGTGAGTCCGCAAAAGATGCGATCCCTCAATAAAACCTATCGGGGCAAAGACAAACCGACGGACGTGCTCTCGTTTCCGATCAGAGTAAAGCATGATATACTCTATCTGGGCGATATTTTTATTAATCGCACTGATGCGAAGAAAAATCTTCCATTTTTAGTGGTTCATGGCTTTTTGCATTTGATGGACTACGACCATGAGCGATCGGAACGTGAAGAGAAGATAATGTTTACCTTACAAGATGAAATCCTCAGTCATTTGCGGAATTGACATCGGTAATTCCCTGATCAAAACCGTCATCGCGGAGTTCAACCAAGAAACGCTGCAACCGCGCATCATTGGCGTGGGCAGCGCCGCGTCCAACGGCCTTCGCCGCGGCATGGTCGTAGACATGGAGGAGGCGATTGAAAGTGTCCGCAATTCACTGGACCAGGCTGAGCAGATGGCCGGCGCCAAGGTGGAGCAAGCCTATGTCTCGATCAACGGCGTTCACATCAAAACCCAAAGTTCTCGAGGCGTCATCGCGGTGTCGCGAGCCGACAATGAGATCGCCCAAAGCGACGTCGCGCGGCTCATCGAAGCCGCGTCCACCGTCAGCTTGCCGCTCAACTACGAAATCATCCATGTGATCCCCAAGACCTTTATCATCGATGGCCACGAGCACGTCAAAAATGCCCTCGGGATGAAAGGAGTGCGCCTTGAGGTAGAAGTGCTGCTCGTCGAGGGTCTCTCGCCGTATATTCGCAATCTTGCCAAGTGCATCAACGCCAATGGCATAGAAATCGCGGAGTTCGTGTTCGCTCCGCTTGCCGCCGCCAAGTCCGTGCTCGACAAGCATCAGCGTGAGTATGGGGTTATGCTGGTGGATATCGGCGGGGGAGTATCTTCACTGGCCATGTTTCACGAGGGCGATCTCCTCCATACCGCCGTATTGCCAATTGGTTCCCATCATATTACCAAGGACATCGCCATCGCGTTTCGTACGTCCATGGACAATGCCGAGCAGATCAAAACGCAATACGGTATCCTAGGCAGCGCCGATCTGACGTCTGCCAAGAAAGAAAATATAGACCTCTCTCCGATTCTCGGCGAAGAAGCCTCCGTCTCGCGCAAGCATATCGCCAAAATCATCGACGCTCGCATCGGCGAACTTTTCGATATGATTTCCAACGAGCTCAAAAAACCAAGCGGCAACTATATGCTGCCCGCCGGCCTCGTGCTGTCGGGAGGGGGAGCGAATCTCACGGGCATGGGCGCCTTTGCGAAAGACCGCCTTGGGCTTTCCGTTCGCATCGGAGGAGATTATACGCTCGACGGAGTTTCGGAAGAAATCCGCGACCCCTCATATGCCGTTGCGGTTGGTCTCGTGTTGTGGGCCGTGGAGCGGGCACAGGTGGGTGGAGCGGGAGGACGCTCCGGCCAATTTTCCAAGAATATCTTTAAAAAGGCGGGGAAGTGGCTGAAAAACTTCATGCCTTGACCCCGACGTTTCTGTCGGGGTTGACTGTGGATAGCCTTTCGTGATAGACCAAAGGCACTTCTATGGCTCAAGTCAAACCACCTTTCGAAACATTTGCCCGCATTAAAGTCGTCGGCGTAGGCGGCGGAGGCAACAAGGCGATCCAGCGCATGATGGCTTCAAAGATCCATGGCGTGGAGTTCGTCGCGGTGAATTTGGATGCGCAAGATCTCAATGTCGCCAATGCTCCGACCAAGATTCTCATCGGCAAAAACATCACCCGAGGCCTTGGTGCCGGCATGAACCCCGAGATCGGACAAAAAGCCGCGCAGGAAAACAAAGACGAAATTTCAGAAGCCCTCAAAGGATCCGACATGGTGTTCATCACCGCCGGCCTCGGTGGGGGAACGGGCACGGGAGCTGCGCCGGTCATCGCTGAGATCGCCCGAGATTTGGGAGCACTCACAATTGGCGTGGTAACCAAGCCGTTTTCCTTCGAGGGCATGGCGCGCACCCGCATCGCCGAAGAAGGCTGGGCGCTCTTGCGTGATAAAGTAGACGCTCTTATTACGATTTCCAACGATCGCCTCCTCTCGATCATCGATCGCAAGACGCCGCTTCTTGAAGCATTTCAAAAAGTAGATGATGTTCTGCACCAGGGCGTGCAAGGAATTTCCGATCTGATCACCGTACCGGGCATCATCAATGTAGACTTTGCCGATGTCCGTACCATCATGCAAAATTCAGGCTCAGCGCTTATGGGTATCGGCACCGCCAGCGGGGAAGACCGGGCGATTGATGCCGCCAAAGCCGCGATCAATTCGCCGTTGCTTGATATCTCGATTGATGGGGCGCGGGGAGTGTTATTCAATGTGTCGGGTGGCGCGGATCTCGCGATGGCGGAAATAAGCGAGGCGGCCAAGATTATCACCGCAAGCATTGATCCGAATGCCAAAGTCATCTTTGGAGCTGTCCAAGATGATACGCTGAAAAAAGGCGAGATCCAGGTTACGGTCATCGCCGCAGGATTCAACAACCCAAGCTCCAAAGTAGCGGGGACGCAATCTCCGGTGACATTCTTCGGCAATGTACCGGGCAATGGCGGCATGACGAAACGAGAAGATCCCATGATCCCTGAAACGAAGGTTCCTGAAGTCGTCGATACCTCGGTAGAAGATGATGAATTTGAAATTCCCGCGTTTATTAGGCGCAAAATGAAGTAATGAAGACTTGACAGTCAACGAGTACCTGCTAAGATGGATTCTATGAAAGTAAGCATTAGAATGACTGTGAAGGTCTGCCCCATCGTCCCGACCAATCGGAGCGGTGTTGCTTGCGTATAAGATCAGAACAGGAAATCTACTAAACTGAACTTAACAAAGCCCCCGCTCCAACGAGCGGGGGCTTTTACAATTACCAAAGACACACCGAGGAAGGTTCCTGCGGGGATCCTTCGTGGAAAAGGTCGTGTCTTTGGCTTATCCATGCAAGGGTCCCCTCACGAGTCTTCCTAATTCAGGGAAGGCTTTTTTCAACCAAAGACACAAAAAAAGAGGGAGGGGCTGTGGAATATTACACTGAGTCGGGTAAAGCGCGAGAGAGTTTGCTTGGTAGACAGGATCTCCGGGCCAAAGTCGAGGCGTGGTGGGTAACGGAAGGATGGGGGATACCGCCCTTTCACGTCACGACCGAGCTCCCAGGGTTCCTGGTTCGTAACATCGCCACTGCACGATACGAGGACTGCTTGTTCGCGCTGATGGCCGAGCGGGCGGGATTCACACCGGTCTGGGGGCAGTTCGTGAGAGACATCCATTCCATGAGATCGTCCGTGAAGAAGTCGTACCTCGTAGGCGAATTCTGCTCCGGCAGGGGAAAACGCGGTGGTCCCAAGACTGACCGCCATGAGTTCTTGCGGGTGGCAAACGGACGGCCCGGTCCCAAGCGCACGCTCCATCTCGTCCACGAGCGGTGGGTCGATCGGGAGATCCGGCTCATCACTGAGGAGCGAACTGGCGAATCGCTCGTTGCTCGCCACAACGGGTACCAACGCCGAATACTCGGGGTTGAGGACGATCGCCGCATCGAGTTCTCCGCGTGGCTTCGCCAGGAGCGCGGCGGCAAGGTAGACAAGTCTCAAGCCTACTATCCGCGCTATCTCTCGATGTTCGTCGCCCACGCCGTCCTGTTCGAAGACTACCACGGCGGCGAGTCGGGCACCGAGCTGGACGGTTTCACGGCAACCGTTTTCGAGCCGGCGTTCAAGCAGGTGACGGAACGATTCGGTGTCTCGCCGATCATCGTCCCGCTTCCATGGTGGCCGGAGCTCGCGTTCTATCCGCATCCAGATGCCGGGGACTGGCGAACCCACGGCATCATCCCGCCGGAGTATTTCTGATCCGGTGGCTTAGTTCCTTGGCGGCTCCGACATGATACAAATCATTGTCGGAGCCGCCAACCCAATTATGTTGCATATCATTCTCAAAATTCTTATGATTGGCTTCGGTGTTATTTGTGGCTGTCTCTTTACGCTGCCAATGTTCATCTTCGTGCTGGAAGATACAAAAGCATATGTACTCTTTGGCATCGGTTGTGCAATCGGGGTCGTAGCCGCGCTCGGTCTTGCCTATATGCTCGTACTCTACGTTGACAGAGGATAAAATAATAATACACTTTTATGTTTCACACACTACAATTCATCAAAGAATTCTCATCAATCTATCATCGACAAGGAAAACAAGAAACGAAAGCGGCTCGTTTGATCATGCGCATATTGCGCGATCACGACATTCCCTTTGTTGTCGAACCCTTTGCCACGTATATTCCAAAGTTTATTCGCGCCACCCTGAAAGCCGATGGGAAGAGTATCCCTGCAATCCCAACCTCCTTCGTAAGTGGCGTAATTTCCGGCAAGTACAACATTATCAGCTCGCTCATCTCATCTCAGAGATTCATCGAAGACTCCAACATCAACTTTAACCCGCATTGCAGGGACATATCGCGTAGCAATCACTATTTTGCTCCTTCCGTTGCCGTGGAACCAAAATACCTCAAGCAAATTTGCGATGCAAAGAAAATTGTAGGCAAGGTTATTGTAAGAAAACAAAAACATACATCTCTGAATATCCTGGTTGGTAACTTAAGAAATCCTGGAGCGATTGTCTTCGCACACTATGACTCAATCGGCCCCGGTGCGGTTGATGATGCTTCGGGGATCGCTCTCCTACTGCACCAGGTGATCACCGATCCAGAAAAACTAAAAAACGTTCTTTTCGTCTTTGCCGGTAATGAAGAGCTATCATACGATAAGCCACTCTACTGGGGCCATGGGTATCGGGCATTTGAACGAAAACATACTAGTTTACTTCACCACGCATGGATGATTCTTGCGGTTGATTCGATTGGTAATTCTAAGCCGGTTTTTTACCGGAAAGAATCAATCGTGAAATTGGGATTACCTTTGAAGAATCTCCATACTTGGGCTGATAAAACTTCCATGCTTTGTGGTGATTTCGATGCACTTATGGAGATCTATCACAGCGATCTCGATACATATGACCGGATCAAGAAGAAACATTTTGACCAATCAATTCTTGCATTGAGTAAGATCCTAAGGTAACTTATCCACAGTTGCGCTCGACTGCGTTACTGGAGTAGAATACGTCTAGGTTGGTCCGATTATAACTTAATTTTTTAAACGAGTCATTTCGACTTCCTATTTTATGTCCCAAAATCTTTTCCCGCTCCAGAACGAAGAACTCAAGGAAATCATGGAGCAGCCCCAGCAATCGCGAGGATTATCCTGGGCGAGGCTTTTTGGCGAAGGCGATCCCTATGACGCGATTACCTGGGAGCGGCGAGATGCGCGCATTACCAAAGGGAGCGGCAAGGTTGTGTTTGAGCAAACCGATATCGAAGTTCCCAGTTTTTGGTCGCAGACCGCGATCGACATCGTCGCTTCGAAGTATTTTCGCGGCAAGCTCGGCACGCCCGCGCGGGAGACGAGCGTCAAGCAGATGATCAATCGCGTCGCCGACACGATTTCCGGCTGGGGATTCAAAGACGGCTACTTCGCGACTGCGGAGGATTACCAAAATTTCAAATACGATCTCCGATATCTCTTGGTCAACCAGTATGCGGCGTTCAACAGCCCCGTATGGTTCAATGTCGGCGTCCATGAGCGGCCACAATGCTCCGCATGCTTCATCCTTGCCGTGGAAGACAACATGCAGTCGATCCTGGAGTGGTACAAAGACGAAGGATGGATTTTTAAATACGGATCGGGATCAGGGACCAACTTGTCCAAGCTCCGCTCATCAAAAGAGCAGTTATCACGAGGCGGTTATTCTTCAGGCCCTGTCTCGTTCATGAAAGGCGCCGATGGCGTTGCCAACAGTATTCGCTCCGGTGGCACCACACGCCGCGCGGCCAAGATGGTGGTGCTCAATGTCGACCACCCGGATCTCAAAGATTTTATCTACTGCAAGAAAAATATCGAAGAGATGACCCGCATTCTCGAGGCGAGTGGCATCCAAAATTCCATCGAGGGCGATCTTTTCTCTCCCTATACGCTCTTGCCGTATCAAAATGCCAACAATTCAGTGCGCGTTACCGATGAGTTTATGAAGGCGGTTGAAGCAGACCGTGATTGGGATTTCAAAGCCGTCACCACGGGAGCAACGATTGAAACCCACAAAGCCCGCGAGGTGATGCACTGGATCTCCGACGCCGCGTGGCACTCGGCCGATCCGGGAATGCAATACGACACCACGATCAATGACTGGAATACGGTTTCCAATACCGGGCGCATCAATGCGTCCAATCCCTGCAGCGAATATATGCACCTGGACAACAGCGCCTGCAATCTTGCTTCGATCAATTTGCTTCGTTATCTCAAAGAAGATGGATCGTTTGATGTGGAGCTTTATAAGAAGACCATTGATACGATTATCACCGCGCAAGAAATCATCGTCGGCAATTCTTCATATCCCACCGAGCGCATCACCCGAAATGCCATGGACTATCGCGAGCTTGGCCTCGGCTACGCCAACCTTGGCTCACTCCTGATGAACCTGGGGCTGCCCTACGACTCCGATGAGGGGCGCGCCATCGCAGGGGCGCTGACCTCGATCCTATGCGGGGAAGCCTACGCGCAATCCGCCCGGATCGCCGCGATCACCGGGCCATTCGCCGGCTATGCCACCAACCAGGAGCCGATGCTCAACGTCATCAAGAAGCACGGTGCCGCCGCGGAGCAGCTTGCAGCCGGCGCGGTCACCGGAAATGGCCACTTCGCGCCGCCGGAACTCTTTCAGACCAGCGTCAATGTGTGGCGCGAAGCGCTTGACCTGGGCCGCCAGTATGGCTACCGCAACTCTCAAGCCACCGTGCTCGCTCCCACCGGCACCATCGCGTTTCTCATGGATTGCAATACCACCGGGATCGAGCCGGAGTTGGCGCTCGTGAAGTACAAAAAGCTTGTGGGAGGTGGCACGCTCAAGCTCGTGAACGCGCAAGTGCCCGCGGCGTTGCGCCAGCTCGGCTACAACGAGCAGGAGATTTCCGATATTGCCGCCTATCTGGTAGAAAAAGAAACCGTCGAGGGGGCGCCGAACATAAAGGAAGAGCACCTCCCGGTCTTTGATTGCTCCTTCAAGGCGGCCAATGGCTCGCGCACGATTGGCTACATGGGGCATGTCAAAATGATGGGCGCGGCTCAGCCGTTTATCTCGGGAGCAATTTCAAAGACCGTCAATCTTCCCACTGAGGCTACGGTGGATGATATCCGCAACGTATTTATCGAGTCTTGGAAACTGGGCCTCAAGGCCGTGGCGGTCTATCGTGACGGATCCAAGTCAGTCCAGCCGATGAGTACCACCGAAGCCAAAGACAAAAAACTGGTGGAGCATGCCAACGGCTATACACGTATCAAGCTTCCCGATGAGCGCCCGTCGATCACGCACAAATTTGCCATCGGCAATCACGAAGGCTACCTCCATGTCGGTATGTATCCTGACACCAAGAAGGTAGGAGAGACGTTTATCACGATTGCGAAAGAGGGGAGTACGATCTCGGGACTCTTGGATGTTGTCGCGACGCTTGCCTCGATGTGCTTGCAGTCCGGCGTACCCCTCAAAGTGCTGGTCAAGAAATTCAAAGACATGCGATTCGAGCCATCAGGCATCACGACCAATGCCGATATCCCGTTTGCCAAGTCATTCATGGACTATATCTTCAGGTATCTCGGGATGAAGTTTTTGAACGAAAAAGACCGCGAAGAAATCTTTGGGCCCTCGGAAACGCCGGTTGACACGGTGGCCGCCCCGGCAGTCACTCCTGCCATCACTCCAGCACCCGCCCCCGTCAATTCCGGATGGGATGACGTAAAAGAAGCTCACACTGACGCGCCACTGTGCAGTGAGTGCGGCACGATGATGTTTCGAGCCGGCTCCTGTTTCTCGTGTCCCAATTGTTTCGCCACCACCGGCGTTTGCAACTAAAGCGAAACGTGCTATACCCAAGGCATGGACATGCGAGGCGATGAAGATGAACTGAAGTACCAGGTCATCTACGGCCATGCGAATTCTCCGAACTATTATGGCGATATCGTCAGAGGACTTTTCGTCGCCGCTGATGTAATTATTCTATTAGCCCTGCCATTTTTTTATCCGAGGCTCCATGTTCCCGTCATCGTTCCGGTGACTGGCGTGATTATTTCAGGCCTCGCGGCGGGGTTAACGAGCGCCAGATTTAAATGGACCCTTGGTGCCAATACGCTGATCTCTGTCGTGGCATTGGCGCTTCTCGAATACTGCGCGCTCATGAATTATCGATCACCGTCGATGAGTACGGTGTATCTATTTTTGAATCAGGTCCTCGTACTGCTCTATTTTTTCGCGCTCTATTATAGCGTGCAGACACTGCGAAAGTGGATGAAATAAGCTGGGCGGGGACGACGGGACTCGAACCCGCGACCTCTTCCGTGACAGGGAAGCGCTCTAACCAATTGAGCTACGTCCCCAGCACCGATATCCTAGCGTATTTTTTGACAGAACGCTAGTCGGGGATAATCAGTGACCCGATGGATTCACCCTGGAGGGCCTTGGCGATGTTGCCTTTCTTGAGAATATTGAGAACACGAATTGGCATTTTATTTTCTCCGGCAAGGGTCACGGCGGTGCGATCAAGGATACCGAGCTTTTGAGTGATGAAATCGTGTTGAGAAATTTGTTCGATGAACACCGAATCCTGGTGCGCGTTCGGATCCTTACTGTAGACTCCGTCCACTTTGGTGCCTTTGATGACGATTTCAGCTTCAAGCTCAATGGCGCGCAAGACAGCGGCAGTATCGGTGGTAAAGCGGGGATTGGCGCTACCTCCGGCAAGCACCACAATCCGGCCCTTATCCATGTGAGCCATCGCGCGGCGGCGGATGTAGGGCTCGGTGAATGCGCGAACCTCCACGGCGCTCATCACGCGGATTTCGAGGCCATGTGTTTTTTCAAGAAAATCCTGCAAGATAATGCCGTTGATCACGGTCGCGAGCATTCCCGCCTGGTCGGCGATGATGGGGCTGCTCCCGATGTCTCCCACGAGACGAGAGCCGCGAATCAGATTACCTCCGCCGATCACGATCGCGATCTGACAGTCGGTGGTTTTCACCGCATCATGAATCTCATGAGCGATAAACTGGATCGCCTCCTTATCAAACCCCGTCTTGCCGTTGCCGCTCATCACTTCGCCGCTGATCTTCAAAAGTACCCGCTTCAGAGCCGATGTTTGTTTTTTCATAGTGCCGGCGAAAAGAGTCGAACTTTTGTCTGGTCGTTATGAGTGACCTGTTCTAACCGTTGAACTACGCCGGCTTTCGTGCATCTAAAAACCCCGATATTAGCCCTAGTATTCTATACAATAAATCGGTTCCTTTCAACATTCGAAGCCGAAAGGTACCAAAATATTCGTCGTGGTTTTCGTAGCGCTTGTTTTGTTTTGATTGTAAGAAAACAGTACTCTGGAAACGATCAAGAGGAAGTTTAAGATATGTGGCCCAATATTCCTTGATCTTGCGATCGCGAGATTTGTGAATTTTATTAATGGAAACCCTGAAGGTAAAGTTGTTGGGCGAAAGAGAAAAAAATCTATAAAACCAATGCAACATGAACTTGATGACTTCAGGATCGGAATTCACAAAATCAATATTGCGATTCTTCTTCGATCCCTCGGCTAAATACAGCATCAAACCTGCGACAAAGTATTCTTCCTTGGAAATATTTTGAAAAACTTCTTTTCCTTCTTGGCGATATAATTCTATTCTCGCAAGTCGCTTCTTCTTATTAACTAAAGCGCCATTGAGTTGTCCTTGCCGGACCGCGCCCTGTTTAAGTTGCGTGAGTGCTTCATTTTGTTCTTTAGTTAGTTCAATATCCCTACACCAATAACTAATCGTGCTCTTGGGCATCTTGAGTAGGCGAGCTATGTCTTTGATGCTTCTGCCGTTTTTGCGTAATTTCCTTGCTTGAATTCTTATCTGTGATTTTGCCATACCCTAGAGTTATTATACTGATGTTAGTATAGCACGGGTACAGAAATAGATAAAGTTGATAACTTTCTGGGGTGTGCTATGCTGTAACCAGTTACCAATCCCGGGGTGGAGCAGCCCGGTAGCTCGTTGGGCTCATAAGAAATTGTGACCTATCATAGCAATATGATATGGAAAAACTCTCTAAATTGCTGGAAACCCTAATCCCGCCGTGGCGGGATGGGCAATCAGCAGCGAAACCCGAAAGGGGACGTTCAGAGACTATAATGGGAGGGTCCTCACCAAGTTAAATTGGCGGATCGTGGTATAGTCCGACACTGCGAGTAATCGCAGACAACAGAAAGAACCCAAAGGTCGCAGGTTCAAATCCTGCCCCCGGAACAGTCGTTTAACAATTCCTGCAAGGTGAAGTGGGTGAAATTCCCACGCTGTCGCGCAACGGTTATAGCCCGGTCCCATGCAGTGGTAATTATACCGCCCGCGTCAGGCACTTAGGTTTTTTATAACACAAGGATCCCGCCGCGGCGGGATTTATCGTTATGGTGAAGTATCTTCTTGGCTGGTTAGTGGTATTCGCGATTCGTCTCATGCCGTTTCGTCCGGCTAATGTCGAGCCGCTCATGGCGACGCTGATGCCGTATTCCAAAAAATATGGCTGGATCGGTGGATTTGTTTTCGCGTTTTTCGGCATCGTACTGTTCGACGTGGCCACCGGCAACGTCGGCCTCTGGACGTGGATCACGGGGGGAGTCTATGGGCTCATCGGTACCGGCGCGTACTTCTACTTCAGGAATCGCCCCGCCACCGCAAAGAATTTTGTCATCTTCAGCGTCCTCGGCACACTCGTCTTTGACGCGATCACGGGACTTGGCATCGGGCCGATCTTTTACGGCCAGCCTTTCATGCAGGCGCTGACAGGGCAGATCCCATTTACGCTCAGGCACCTTTTGGGTAACGTTGTGTTGGCGCTGTTCGTCGCTCCGGCAATCTATCGCTGGGTCGTTGAAAATCCCATATTCGCGACGCGGTTGCTCTGGAATCGGTTGGCACATCATGCTACCATACGGTAATGCGGTGGTATGTGGTAAGCCTGATCAGCACCGCACTCGCAGCGGGTATTGGGCTTGTGCTGATTATCTTAAATACGACGCCTGATAGCGCAGGAAACGGCATCAAAGCGCTTTTTTTCGTTACCCTGATACTTACCGTCGGTAGCATCATAGCACTGATCATCAATTCACTGTATGCGCACTTCTATCACCATTAAATTACCTGAAACTGACACTTTGGTGTCATCCCTGGCGCGACGCACCGATGCTGACAGCAAGCGGATGGCTCGTTTTTTAGCTATGCCCGATTTGACACGTACGCCGGGCAATCCGCTCCACGACATGGTACATCGGATTCTCGCGATCCCGGCCTATGCCGATATGGACGTCATTGAGGTCCCCGAGATTGTCCCTGCCGACATCAGTTTCGACCTCTTTGATTTTCCCAAAGACCATCCCGCCCGCTCCACGTCCGATACCTATTACGTGGACACGAGCAATATTCTCCGCACCCACACGACCGTCATGTGGTACTACTATCTACAGGATCAAAATGTAAAAAGCAAAATGCAAAACGGGGAGGCGGTAGGATGCTTTAGTTTTGGCAAAGTGTATCGCAAAGATGAAATCGACCGGCGACATATGAACGTCTTTCATCAGCTTGATGGGTGGTATCTTGCTCCGAAAAGCAAAACAACAATCGGCCTGGAGGATCTTAAAGAAGTGTTGACCAACATCGCGCACGCGGTGTTCGGCGACGATGTCGAGATCCGTTTCAATCCCGATACATTTCCGTATACCGATCCGTCCCTTGAGATGGAAGTCTTCGTCAACGGCCGCTGGGTTGAGGTTTTGGGAAGCGGTGTCGTAAAGGGCAGCGTCCTGGAAAAGTTCGGTGTTGACTCTTCGAATTACACCGGCTGGGCGTTTGGTTTTGGGCTCGAGCGTCTTGCGATCGTAAGCATGGACTTACCCGACATTAGGTTGCTGTGGTCCACCGACCCTCGCGTGACCAACCAGCTCAAGTTGGGACATAAATTTGAAGACGTAAGCAAGTATCCGCAAATTACGCGTGATATTTCGTTTGTCGTACCGAAGACATTCGTGCCGAATCTCTACTTTGATCTCATTCGTGACCTGGGCGGTGATCTTGTGGAAGAAGTAAAGCTCCTCGATACGTACACGGACCCTAAGAAATTCGGCGATCGGGTAAGCTATACGTATCGGGTAATATATCGTAGTATGGATCGGACCCTGACCAGTGAAGAAGTTGACGTCATCCAAAAGAAGATTTACGAAGAAACCAAAAAGCAATTTAACGCAGAACTACGTTAATGGCTGACAAAGAAAAAAAACCAAACGGCTATACCGCCTCCGACATCTTCGTGCTCGAGGGGCTCGAGCCGGTACGCAAGCGTCCCGGTATGTATATCGGCAGTACGGGAATCGACGGCCTACATCATCTGATCTGGGAAGTTTTTGATAATTCGCTTGACGAGGCGATGGGCGGTCATGCCAACCGTATCGAGGTTACTCTGCATGCCGGCAATCGTATCAGTGTGCGCGACAATGGCCGTGGTATTCCGGTGGACGTCCACAAGCAAACCAAAGTAAGCGCGCTTGAAACGGTCATGACGACCCTTCATGCCGGAGGAAAATTCGGCGGCGAATCCTACAAAGTGTCGACGGGGCTTCATGGCGTCGGCGTATCCGTGGTGAATGCACTCTCTAGTTATCTTCGTGTCGAGGTTAATCGCGACGGAGGAGTCTACGAACAAGAGTATGAGCGAGGCAAACCGAAAAAAGCAGTTAAGAAAATTGGCGCCAGTAAAACTCATGGTACGATGGTGACCTTTGAGCCTGACCCGGAGATTTTCAAAGAAATCAGTTTTGATTGGACTCGAGTCCTGACCCGCCTGCGCCAGCAAGCATACCTGACGCGCGGTGTGTTGATCGATATTCGCGACGAGCGGACCAAGCTCGCGCCGTCACATACCTTTTATTTCGAAGGCGGCATTTTGTCCTATGTCAGTTTCCTCAATCGTCATGAGGAAGCGATCCATCCCATTGTTTTCTATGTGGGGAAAGAACACGAGCGCATCATGGTAGAGGTGGCGCTCCAGTATACCCACTCGATCCAGGGCCACGAGCTTTCATTTGCCAACAACGTCCATACGCTTGAAGGCGGCAGTCATTTGACGGGATTTCGCACTTCGATCACTCGCGTACTCAATGACTACGCCCGCAAAAACGGCTTCCTCAAAGAAAAAGAAGAAAACCTCACCGGAGAGGACGTGCGCGAAGGATTAACCGTCGTCGTCTCGGTGCGACTTCAGGAGGCGCAGTTTGAAGGACAGACCAAGGCCAAGCTCGGCACGCCCGAGGCCCGCAACGCGGTAGAAGCGGTTTTTGGAGCGGAGTTCGCCGATTGGCTTGAGCGCAATCCCACCGACGGCCGCAGCATCATGGGCAAAGTCATCCTTGCCGCCAAGGCTCGTATGGCCGCCAAAGCAGCTCGCGATACGGTCATTCGCAAGGGCGCGCTGGAAGGATTCACGCTCCCAGGTAAATTGGCTGACTGTTCATCAAAAGACCCTGCCGAGTCGGAAATATTCATCGTTGAGGGAGAATCTGCAGGCGGAAGTAGCAAACAAGGCCGCAACCGCCGCACCCAAGCGATCCTTCCCCTAAAAGGCAAGATTCTCAACGTCGAAAAATCACGCATTGACAAGATGCTCGCCTCCGATGAAATCCGCGCGCTGGTCATTGCCATGGGGACGGCGATTGCCGAAGAGTTTGATATTACGAAGCTTCGCTACCACAAGATCGTCATCATGACCGATGCCGATGTTGACGGCTCGCATATCCGCACGCTTTTACTTACGCTCTTTTATCGTTACTTCCCGAAGGTGATAGAGAACGGCCACCTGTATATCGCACAGCCACCCCTCTATCAAATCCGAAAGTCAGGCGCGATACAGTATGTCTATAGCGACGAAGAAAAAGAAAAGGCCTTGGACCTCCTGCGCAAGGACCAAAAGATTGAAAAGAAAGAGAAGAAAAAGAAAGACGAATCCGCCGATGGTTTTGTGGTAACCGCGCTCAATGAAAACAATCTTCCTGAAGACCGCGTGGTTCAAGACGACGATGACAAGATCGCCGGGGTCTCGATCCAGCGCTACAAGGGCTTGGGAGAAATGAACCCCGAGCAGTTGTGGGAAACCACCATGAATCCAGAAAATCGCGTCTTACTGCAAGTGACGGTTGACGATGCCGAAGCGGCTGATAATATCTTTGATGTCCTGATGGGCCAAGAAGTCCTGCCCCGCAAAAAATTTATCCAGACGCATGCCAAAAACGTGAAGAACCTTGATATATAAGACCGAGTATGGTAGCTTGTAGGTAGCCCTTCGGGGGCTTTTTAGAACCAAGCAATGTCAAAATTCATAGCATTTTTGAAAGACGTGCGTGTGGAACTCGCCAAAGTAACCTGGCCAACACGCCAAGAGACGGTACGCTATACCCTGATTGTCATCGGGAGTAGTATCGCGGTGGCGATCTTTTTGGGTGCATGCGATCTGCTGTTCCAGTACCTTTTAAAAACTTTTGTTTTAAAATAAATGTCAAAACAAACAACAAGCGGTGAACGAAACTGGTACGCCCTCCACACCTACTCGGGCTACGAGGACAATGTTTCCCGCAACCTCAAGCAGCGCATCGAGTCGCTCGGGTATGAAGATAAGATTTTCAATGTGCTCGTTCCCAAAGAAAAGAAAATCAAGATCCGTGGCGGGAAGCGGGAAGTCTATGAAGAAAAAATCTACCCCGGGTATGTCCTGGTTGAGATGGTCGTGAGCGATGATTCATGGTACGTCGTGCGCAATACGCCCAACGTCACGGGCTTCATCGGCGCCGGCGTCATCCCTACGCCGCTTTCCAACGAAGAAGTCGAAGGGCTCATGAAGCGCATGGGTGTCGATGAGCCCAAGTACAAGATTGAGATTGCGGTGGGGGATAATGTGAAGATCATGGACGGCCCATTCAAAGACTTTGACGGGCGCATTTCCGAGATTGACGAGGAGCGCGGACGTGTTAAGGTGTTAGTCACGATGTTCGGCCGCGAAACCCCCGTAGAGCTCGATTTCCTCCAAGTTAAAAAACTATAACCATGGCAAAAGCAATCAAAACAATTATCAAGCTGCAGTTGGAAGCCGGCAAAGCGACTCCGGCTCCTCCCGTTGGTACGGCGCTCGGGCCACACGGGCTCAATATCGCCGACTTCGTAAAGAAGTTCAATGAGGCGACGCAGGAGAAGTTGGGGGAGATCGTCCCGATCGAGATTACGGTTTTCGAAGACCGCTCGTTTACGTTTATCATGAAGACGCCACCGGCGGCTTTCTTGATCCGCAAAGCCGCGGGACTCGAAAAAGGCTCAGCGGTACCCAATAAGAACAAAGTCGGCAAGATTACCAAGGATCAAGTCCGTGCGATCGCCGAGCAAAAAATGCCCGACCTCAACGCCAACGATGTCGAGCAAGCCATGAAAATCATCGAGGGAACTGCACGAAGTATGGGAGTTGAAATAAAATAATCTGACATGGGAGTTAAAAACGATCGCTGGATACGAGAAATGGCTAAAAAGGGGATGATCAAGCCCTATGCCGAAAAGCAGGTTGGAAAAGGCAAGGTTTCATATGGCGTTTCATCCTATGGCTACGATGCGCGTATTGACCGCCAGTATAAAATTGCGACTGATATCAATACAACCATCATAGATCCCAAGCATAGCGATCCAAAATCGTTTGTCGATTACGAAGGAAACTTTTGTCTCATTCCGCCACATTCGTTTGTGCTTGCGAAGACCGTAGAATATTTCAAAATTCCACGCGACGTACTAGTTATTTGTCTCGGCAAATCCACCTATGCGCGCTGTGGCCTCATTGTAAATGTCACTCCACTTGAGCCAGAATGGGAAGGCTATGTAACCATGGAGATTTCCAATACCACGGCCCTGCCGGCGAAAATTTACAGCAACGAAGGCATTGCACAGTTTCTTTTTCTGGGCGCCGAGGAAATTTGTGAAGAGTCCTATGCGGATAAAAAAGGGAAGTACCAAAAACAACAAGGCATTGTAATGGCAAAGGTGCTCAAGAAGTAAGCCGCTCCAATGTGACGAATGAATACTCGAAAGGATTCTCGGCATCGGCTGGGAATTTTTTTTCTTCCGTGACGCGCCACTGAGCGGCCTCATAACTAGGAAAATGGGCATCCCCGGGAAAATCTTTTTCAATCAAGGTCAAATACATCCGATTTGCAAGCGGCAGTGCTTGCTCAAAAATTTGCGCCCCGCCAATTATAAAAACCTCTTGTTCTTCTTGGACAAGCCGCAGCGCATCTTCAAGTGAGCTTACAACCTCGCATCCCGGAATTACCAAATCCGCTTGTCGGGTAATGACCATGTTGCGACGCTGGGGAAGCGGCCTGCCAATTGAATCGTACGTCTTGCGACCCATGATAATTGGGTGACCGGAAGTAATTTCTTTAAAATGCTTTAGGTCCGCCGGAAGATTCCAGGGAAGCCTGTTATGATCTCCAATAACACGATTAGCGCCAAGAGCCGCAATAAGCGAAATTATCATATTGCAATAGGCGCTTTAATAGAGGGGAGTGGATCGTAATTTTCTAACGTGAAATCCTCATATCTAAAATCAAAAATTGATTTTACTGCTGGATTTATCTTCATCGTGGGCAAGGCACGGGGAGTACGGCTCAATTGCTCATCAACCTGCTCAACGTGATTGAGGTAGATATGCACATCACCAAACGTGTGAACAAATTCTCCGAGCTTGAGTCCTGTGACTTGTGCCATCATCATCGTCAGCAGTGAATAGGAAGCAATGTTAAATGGAACTCCAAGAAAGACATCAGCGCTGCGTTGATACAGCTGACAAGAAAGCCTGCCGTTCACGACATAAAACTGGAACATGGTATGACAAGGCGGGGGAGCCGTCTTCGTGCCGCCAATGAGCTGTTGAAGGTCCGCCACATTCCAGCCGCTCACCATAAGTCGCCTGGAGTCTGGATCTTTTTTTATCATTTCCTCTACCTGTGCGATTTGATTGATAGCGGTGCCATCGTACCCTTGCCATCGGATCCACTGTTTGCCGTAAATTGGACCGAGTTCGCCATGCTCATCCGCCCACTCATCCCAAATATGGACTCCGTGGTCGGTTAGGTATTTGATATTCGTATCACCCCTCAAAAACCATAGGAGCTCATAGATAATACCTTTCATAAAGACCTTTTTTGTCGTCATGAGCGGAAAGCCTTTTGAAAGATCATAGCGAACCTGGCGTCCAAACACGCTTATGGTTCCGGTGCCTGTGCGATCTTCTTTTTTTACACCATGTGCCTTTATATCGTTCAATAAATCAAGGTATTGTTGCATGGTTGGAGTATACCAAAGATCGTGATAAGCTCAAATCTATGCAAAGTGGCAAATTCATTGTCCTCGAAGGCATCGACGGCTGCGGCAAGACCACGGTCGCCAAGCTCCTGGCACCGCGCCTCAAGGCGCTCGTCACCCGAGAGCCTACATCGATCGGAGCGGGAAGAAAAATTCACAACATCCTGCGCCATCGAGTCAAAGCACCGAGTCCTTTGGAATTTCAAAAGCTCTATATTGCCGACCGTGGCGAACATCTCAAGCGTGTCATCACCCCCGCCCTGGCCCAGGGCAAGAACGTGATTTGTCAGCGCTACTCGCTTTCTACCTTCGCTTTCGGCATGGCATTTGGTGTTGCCTATGATGATCTCAAGCATCGAGTACCTAAGCCGGATGTTACGTTTCTTCTTGATCTGCCAGCGAAAGAAGCGATGAAGCGCATCGCCAAGCGTAACCGGAGCAATGAGTATTTTGAAAAAACAAAAAAACTCGAAAAAGTGCGACGGCAGTATCGACTACTTGCTAAGCGCAAAGAATTTGGGGAAATTGTCGTCCTCAACGCCCTACAAACGCCACGCATGTTGATATCGCAGATTGACGCAGTACTCTCGCGTAGATCATAATGAGTTGGTGAATACCAATAAATTATTAGCAGCATTTGCTTTTGCGCTGGCGGCATGCGGGACGTTTTGGTACGGAGTTGCCACGCAGGGGATTGCCGACCAGGCTTTCAATGAAACGGGACTCCAAGTTAGCTTTAGTAATTCGGAAGCCCAGGAGCCGGAAGAATCATGCATGCCCATGAGTGTTTCGATAACGAGAACTCTTAAAAAAGGCTCGCAGGGAGATGATGTAAGGCAACTCCAGCGCTTCCTCACGCGAGACTATGCACTCGATCCCGAAGAGATCATGACTGGATACTTTGGTGACCAGACGGTGCGCTGGGTGAAAGAATTCCAGCTTGACCAGCGACTCCCGCAAACCGGCATCCTGGATGCCGCAACCAATCAGGCGATCCAGCGGGAACTTGCGCTTGAATGCACGTATTAATATGAAATATGTTTTTGCAATCCTCGGTGCACTACTGATAGGAGTAATCCCTCTTTATGCCAAAACAGTCCAGGCAGATTACTTCGAAGGCCATGCGGGGCCGATTCAAACTGTCCCTGCCAACAGCGCCATCACCGGCGTTGGATACGGTTCTGACGATGAATATTCCATTATCGGGATCCGACAAGGAAAAATAAATCAGGATGGGACGATATCATTCGATCCGGCTCCCTGGAAAATTGCAACATTTGATTGCATCCGTTATACCAACGGCAATTGCGTAGAAGACGGTGTGCGTACGGGCTACGCTGCTGTTGCGCCAAGTTACAAGATTCTTTTTTCGGCTCCTAATAACAAGTATCTAACCGGTTGGTCATGGAGAAGTAATACCAGCGGCGGAAGACCGGGGGATAGCGGCTATCCTCGCCAAGCTTGTTTCTATCAGGAATACACCGATTATGATCCGGTAACAAAAGTCCTGGGCCAAAAACATGGTTGGGGAGATTCGTTCACAGGCACATGTGTTGACCGAGGATACCATCCCACAGATATTCGAGGAAAAGTATCGGCGGATCCCGGATATGTCATCACGGCATTGGCATTTAGAATTTCCAATGATGCAGACGGGGTATATAAAGTCAGCGAATTGCCAGTCTATGAGTCGTTTGGGACGGCGTATGGTATGGCGACTCCCACCCCAACTCCCACCCCAACCCCTACGCCCACTGTTCCGCCACCTTCTGCGGAGCCTTTGACTTGCACTCCAAAGATCCAAAACGCGAAGATTGGCCAGCAAATCCAGCTCCGCGCCTGGGGTGGAACGGGAAATTATAATTGGTTCGCCGCGGGAGGGTCTCCGCAGAGCGGTCATGAGAGAACATTTAGTGTTTCATATCAAAAAGCGGGGAATAAAGAAATTGCGGTACAAAGTGGAAGCGGAGCAAACTTAAAAACAGCTCGCTGTAAGGTCACGATTACGGCGACTGCTACCCCGACGCCAACTCCCACGGCGACCCCAACTGCCACGCCAACTATGACTCCCACCCCCACTCCGACACAAACCGCCATTCCTACACCGACCAGGACACCGACGCCAACGCCGGTCCCGCCGCAAAGTCTTCGTGAAGGCGACGTGATTACTTCCTTTGTATATGACGGCAACCCCGATATCTTCATCATCAACGGGTTTTCCTATAAACGGCTTTTCTTGAATGAGATTATCTTCAGCTTTTACGGTCATCTCACCGGAGGATACCGGAATGTTAAGCAAGTATCTCCGTCCGTCCAGCGTGCCTATGTCTCCTCCGTGCTGTACCGAAATTGTGAAACCAATGATGCGCGCATCTGGGCCCTTGAAGTAACGGGCGATGATACCGGCAAGCTGCACCACGTCAACATGTCGGGAACAAGCGCTACCCAGCAGGATCCGAATTTCTTTAGAAAAATCTTTTGTATCAATACCCGGGAATACAACTGGTACCCCAAAAGCTCCACGGCATACACCTCACTCTCACAGATTCCAAATTATCGATAGGAGTGCTAAGCTAATAGTATGGACTATGAACCGACCATCGGCCTGGAGATTCATGCCGAGCTCAAAACACGCACCAAGATGTTTTGCTCGTGCAAGAACGATCCTGACGAAAAACGCCCCAATACCAATGTCTGTCCCATCTGCATGGGGCATCCAGGTACTCTGCCTACCATTAACAGTGAAGCAATCCGACAAATCGTCCGCGTCGGCTTGGCGCTTGATTGCGAGATTAGCGAACACTCCAAGTTTGACCGCAAGAGCTATTTTTATCCCGACCTTCCCAAGGGCTATCAGATTTCGCAGTACGATCTGCCGGTGTGCAACGCGGGGATGCTTGTAGGCGTGCGCCTCGAGCGCATTCACATGGAGGAGGACGCAGGCAAGCTCATGCATGCTTCTGATGACCAACATAGCCTCGTTGATTACAATCGCGCAGGTCTGCCGCTCATGGAGCTCGTTACGAAGCCCGACATCACGTCCAGCGAACAAGTCGGGCAGTTTGCCAAAGAGCTCCAGCTCATTTTGCGCTACCTTGGCGCGTCGGATGCCGATATGGAAAAAGGTCAGATGCGGGTAGAGGTAAATATTTCTATAAAAAAAATAGGCGAAAAAGAACTTGGCACCAAAGTCGAGGTCAAAAACATCAACTCGATGAGCGCGGCGATGAAAGCCGCGGAGTATGAATTCAAGCGCCAGGTTGAGGCACTCGAAAAAGGCGAGAAAATTATCCAAGAGACCCGCGGCTGGGACGATACCAACAACACGACGTATAGCCAGCGCACCAAAGAGGGGAGCGCGGACTATCGCTATTTTCCGGAGCCGGACTTGCCCCCAATGCGTTTCACGCCGGAACATGTGGAAACAATCCGCGCCACGCTGCCGGAACTGCCGAGTCAGCGCCGCGTCCGCTTCAAGCTCGAGTACGGCCTGACTGACGCGCAGATTGAGATTTTTACCGTCACTAAAGAATTTGGAGATTTTTTTGAAGAAGTGGCCAGTGAGCTTGGCGATCCCACGCTCAATATTCTGGCGGCAAACTATATTGTCACTGAGCAACCAAGCAAGATTTCGCCGGAAAACTTCGCCGAGCTCATCAAGAAAATTGCAAATAAAGAGCTCTCCTCCACAGCCGCCAAGACCGTCCTTGATGAGATGGCAGTCTCGGGCCGCGATCCTGATGAGATTATCAAAGAAAAAGATTTGGGCCAGATCTCCGATGCGGGCGATCTTGCAAATGCCGTAGATGACGTCATCACCGCCAATCCCAAGCCCGTGGAACAATACAAAGCCGGCAAAGTCGAAGTCCTCAAGTTCCTCGTCGGCAAAGTCATGGCCGCGACGAAGGGAAAAGCCAATCCTGAAGTCGTGATGGAATTGCTGAAACAGAAACTAACATGAAACCAAAAGCAACACTGACTAATTTTGAGACTACTCCGGAGCAGCAACTACACCCTGAGACATTGCGGCATTTTGCAGAAAAACAACAATTTCAGGCAACTGTCGGCGAATCAGTTGACCCGCAAATTCGACGGCGTGTAAAACAGAAAGTAAAAGAGATCACGGGAGAAGATGTTGATCAGATGCTAGAAAATTTTGGACCAAAAGAAGAGCATCGTTCACAGTAGTAATCCATCGGATATTTTTATTTCGCTTAAACCACGTCATCTGACGCTTGGCGTATTGGCGGATGGCGGTGGCAAGCTGGGTGACCATCTCGTCGTAGCTTAGTTTTTCTTGCAGGTACTGACTGATCAAGCGATACTCCAGGCCAAAGGCATCCAGTCGTCCCCATGACACACCCGCGTCATGGAGT
>ERZ1292623.334-Hain-H51-01um-R1-334-length-51420-cov-15_pt1 | contig 51420 bp, 50 predicted proteins | sample MGYA00564398_ERZ1292623 | MGnify/ENA primary metagenome ERZ1292623 (study PRJEB36523, sample SAMEA6512633) | groundwater metagenome | collected 2019-01-07 | study: AquaDiva: Metagenomics assemblies of 32 groundwater samples
TATCTCATTTTTGAGATTCTCAATCTGATGATAGTTCGAATCCTGCACTCTAAGATTCAAGATTCAAGACTTATACTATCCAGAAACGCATTGATTAAACAGGTTTACCTCATTATTATACTGTAAAATGAGATTTTTAGTATCTTGAACCAAGGCATTATAATTATTTACCAACTGATTGTAATTTTGTACTAATTGATTGTACTCAGGTGATCTTTTATTTGTATTATCAATCTCGTTTTTTAACTCATTAATTTGCAAGGATAATTGGCTTAACTGGCTTTGATTAATGTCAATCTGGTCCCTTAAGTTTAAGCTTGGCTGATCACAGCTTGAAAGCGGAAGTCCAAATTCCTGCACCCCGATCCAAGTTGTTTGCCCGTTGTATGTACCTTTTATAACTGCCACCCCAATTTCTGTAAACCTTTCATTTAAAATATTGGCCCTGTGACCGAGACTGTTCATCCAAAGTTGCACAACCTCTTTTTCATTTTTAAAGTTACCTAAAATTAAGTTTTCCCCCGTAACTACATAGTCATAACTATAAGTTTTTACCAAGTCACCCGGCCCCACTCCAATTGGAGAGATGTGCTCAAAATATTGTTTCAAAAACATATCATTAGCTTTTGCCAAAGCAGCCTGGTTAAGCATTGTATTTTCAATTAATGGCAGCAACATTCCATTGTTATACCTTTGAATATTTGTCTCTGCAATTACTTTTGACCTAACTAAAACAACTTGGTTTGACTGTCCTCCAACATTCAGCGGAACTGGTGCTAAAACTTCTCTTTTAATTTCATTTATAATATTTCCTAAATCCGTCTTTTCAAATTTCTGCAAATTATCATTATAGCTTTTCAAAATTACGTCACGAAAAAAATAAACAAAACCTGCAGTAACCAAAATTAAAATAATTATTCTTATTAATACTTTTAAAAATTTACTCATATTTACAAAAAATTCTTCAGAATTTTGAAGTCCTCAAACATTTGCTGTTTCAAGCTGTTTTGATATAAAGCCACAGCGGGGTGATATAATGTTACGATTTTCACCCGGTCAAATTGTCTGACTGTGCCAGACACCGCTTCGCTTTGCGAAGCGGATTTGACTGGGTTAATGTCCCCATACCACCAAGCTTCTGCATCAAAAACTTTCCCATGAATTTGGCTGATTGGTTTTAATTCCCAAAGAAGTTTGAATTTTTGCATAATATAAGCCATAGAATATCTCCCGAGGGTAGCAATAATTTTGGGCTGGATAATTTCAATTTGCCTGTCCAAAAAAGGAGCATATGTTCTTATTTCGCTTGGCAACGGGTCTCTGTTATTGGGCGGCCTGTCTTTTATAATGTTGGTAATATAAACATCTTCGCGCCTTAAACTAATTGACTCTACTAGTTCAGTCAATATATCTCCCGCCGCTCCGCAAAAAGGCCTGCCAGTTTCCGCTTCATTTTTTCCCGGACCCTCTCCAACAAACACAACTTTTGCATCGTGGCTTCCTTCTCCAATTACGGGAAAAGCTCTATTCTTTATCCTTTCCTTATAAAGCGGTGAATCTTTTAAATTCACTATCTCTTCCTTGATTTGCCTTAAAAGTTCGTATTTTTCACTATTTGTCATGTTATTTGCCATACAAACTATAATTCTTTATTAATCCACTCTAAATATTCTTGACTTCCTTCAATAATTGGCAGAGCAATAATTTCTGGCAATTCATAAGGATGAATTATCTTAATTTCCTTTTCTACTTTTTTATAATTACTCATTTTTGTTTTTATAATACATAAAAATTCTCTTGATTTCTCAATTTTGCCATGCCAACGGTAAACACTTTCAATTGGTCCTGTGATTTGGACACAGGCAGAAAGTTTTTTATTTACTAAAGTTTTGGCAATTTTATACGCATCATTTTTCTTTGTCGTTGTTGTAAAAATTTGTATGTATTTCTGCCTGTTTTTCATAATATTTTATAATGATATAATTAATCAAAGGTCTCTATTCACTAAAATTATGTTAATTCAACAAAAAACTTATTTTACTGTGGTTTCCACAATCTTTCTTATCATTGCTGTATTACATCTACTAAGAATAGTTTTAGGGTGGTACGCTGAAATCGGAGGATGGAGTGTCCCAATTTGGCTAAGCTGGATTGCTTTGATTATTTCTGGATACTTAGCTTTCGCTGGTTTTAAATTAGCAAAAAAATGATGAAATGATGAATATATTTAAATCCTTCACCTTAAAATAGTGGCAGGGTAGTTTGTTTAAAATAGCTTTGCTTTCTCTCGGCATTGCCATTGGTGCCAATTGGCCTGAATTATTTGTTGATTGGACGGGTGTTTTTCTTATTCTATTTATAGTATTATCCGGTTACGTTACAATAGTATGGTGGAAACAGTAAACTAAATAGTGCCTTCCAACTATCCCATCTTTTTTGCAATTGCAAAAAAGATGGGATAGTTTTATTCTAGCGAAATAATTTGCAATCCTTTTCCTTTAATTTCTTGTTCTGACCAGAATGACTCATCAATTTTTAATTTAAAAACATACGTCGCCTTTTTCTCAACCTTTCTGCCGGTATACTCTTTTGTTTTTGGATCCCACTCTTCTAATACCAATGTATCGCCTTCTCTTATATCAAAATCATTCAATCTTAAATCAAACTTCTTTTTTCCTGAAACAATATCGTCAAAATATCCCGGCCAAACTTTCTTCTTAGTTACTGCCATATTTTTTATTAGATAATAATGTACTGCTACTCTTTACCATGACATTTCTTATAATAGGGAGAGCCTTTGGGAAAATTATACATTTGCCGAACATCTTCTAAGTCGGTGGATCTTGCAACAATGGATTTATAACCTATTAACTCATCTCTGTTAACAACTGGTAAACACATCTCGTAAATAAGAAACATTTTTGATCTAGAAAAATCGGTAGGATAGTTAATCCATTCGCCCGTTTTTGCATCATGTATTTTAACTTTATATGCACCCCCCAAATCAATTGGCTGATTATGATAATTTAACGTTAATAACATTAAGTTAAAGTGATCAGATTTATGTAGATAAGGACCTTTAACTATGAATCTCCTAACATAATCAGTTAATACATCGAACCTGTCCTCTGGTATATCTATGTCTATATCGTATAAGGGGCGAGTTGAACATAAATACGAGCAGCAAAACCAGCTGTTATCTGATAAGGGATTCTGTGGCTTTTTAGAATACTGCTTATCCAGACTAAAGCATTTTTCACTTTACAATCATTTCCCATGGCATTTTTTAAACTTTTTACCACCCCCACACCAGCATGGGTCGTTTCGGCCAATTTGGGTGTTGGTTGTTTGATTTTGGGTATTAGATATTTGACTTTGATTCGCTAAGTTTTCGACAATCCTTGGTTGCCGTTGTGGTTGTACTTGCGTCCCTGCTCTCAAAATATTATCCACAACTTCAAAATCTATCTGATTTAATAGTTGTTGAAATAATCTTCTGCCCTCGTTTTTGTACTCAACTAAAGGATCTTTACCACCGTAAGCTCTTAATCTTACTGAATCTCTCATATGGTCCATATTGGTAAGATGTTCCTGCCATAGCATATCTAAAACCCTCAAGTTTATAAACTTAGCGGTCTGATAAAAGTTTTCTTCGCCTAATTCTTTTTTCTTTTTTACTAACTCTTCGGCATTTTGTAAATTGTTTATTGTATATTGTTTATTTTCTAGGATTTCTGGTTTAGAGTTTTCAAGAAGTGCCTTGCGCTTCTTGTATATAATTTCCCTGTGCTTATTCATTACGTCGTCATATTCTAGCAAGTGATGTCTTGCGTCAAAGTTAAATCCTTCAATTTTTGCCTGTGCAGATTCTAGAGCCCCTGAAATCATTTTTGCCTGAATTGGCTCGTCTTCTGGCACCTTTAAAGCAGACATTAACCCTTTAATCCTGTCCCCACCAAAAACTCTCATTAAGTCATCTTCAACAGAAACAAAAAATTGGGTTGACCCCGGATCTCCCTGCCTTCCAGACCTTCCTCTTAGCTGATTATCAATTCTTCTTGCCTCGTGTCGTTCGGTTCCAATGACATACAAACCACCTAATCCCAAAACCCTTAGACTTTGCTCAGGGTCCTGGGGGTTGCCCCCCAGAATAATATCAACCCCGCGGCCTGCCATATTGGTTGCGATAGTTACTGCCCCCTTTTTTCCGGCTTGAGCTATAATTTCTCCCTCCTTTTCATGGTTTTTAGCATTTAAAATTTGGTGTGGAACGCCTTCTAAATCCAGAAGTTTTCCCAAATACTCATTTTTTTCAACGGATCTCGTACCTACCAATACTGGCTGGCCTTTTTGGTTTAGTTCTTTAATTTCTCTTACTACTGCTTTTAACTTTCCGGCTTCCGTTTTAAAAATCTTATCCTCCAAATCTTTTCTTATCATGGGTTTGTTAGTTAAAACTACAGCAACATCTAATTTGTAAACTTTATCAAACTCTTCAGCTGAAGTTAAAGCGGTCCCTGTCATACCTGAAAGCTTTTTATAAAGTCGGAAATAATTTTGAAAAGTAATGGTTGCCAATGTTACAGATTCTGGCTGTATTTTCACGTCCTCTTTTGCCTCAACTGCTTGGTGCAGTCCCTGTGACCAGCGGCGCCCCGGCAGCATTCTGCCAGTGAACTCATCAATAATTATTATTTCGTCGTTTTTTACAACATAATCTCTGTCTTTTTGAAACAAAGATTTTGCTCTTAATGCAGATTCTAACTGATGAGTTGACGTTATGTCGTTTTCTGCCCAAGGGTCAGCCCCCAGATTTTTTACAACTTTATCTTGGCCGACCTCGGTAAAATGGACTGCTTTTAATTTTTCGTCAACTGTATAATCTTCATCTCTAACTAAGGGAGCTACAACTTTTGTGAATTGATGGTATTTTTCCGTTGGATCTTCTGCCTGCCCTGAAATAATTAGAGGAACTCGTGCTTCATCAATTAAAATAGAGTCCACTTCGTCAACAATGACAAAGTTATGCCCTCTTTGCGATTGCTGGCCCAAATCATAAACCATGTTATCTCTCAAATAGTCAAAACCAAACTCATGGTTGGTCCCGTAAGTTATATCAGCTTCATATGCTTCTTTTTTACTAACGGGCCTTAAATAATCCTCCACTACCTTAAAACCACCCACCGTGTCTCTTTTTTTATCCAAATCGTTCCTTTCTAAATTTTCATTTTGATTTTTGATTTTTGATTTTTGATTTTCGTATACGTATCCTCCTTCATGAGTTATACAACTCACAGACAATCCCAAGGCAGTGTAAATTTGTCCCATCCAAACAGCGTCTCTTTTTGCCAAGTAGTCGTTAACCGTTACAATATGAACTCCTTTTCCCTCCAAAGCATTTATATAGGCAGGCAGAGTGGCAGTTAAAGTTTTTCCTTCTCCCGTTCTCATTTCAGCAATTTTTCCCTGATGCAAGATAATTCCACCCATCAACTGTACATCGAAATGGCGCTGATTTAGAGTACGCAGTGCCGCTTCGCGAACCAATGCAAAAGCCTCTGATAAAATATCATCTAAAGTTCCTCCTTTTGCCAATCTTTCCTTTAATTCTTTTGTTTTTTCTTTTAATTGATCCTCCGATAACTTCTGAATTTCTGGCTCAAGAGAATTTATTTTTTCAGTAATTGGCTGCAGGCTTTTGGCAACTTTTTGGTTAGAATCCCCAAAAATTTTAGTAAAAATAGACATAGAATTATACTTCACTCTACATAAAAATGACACTTTTAGCAATAAAAAGGCTCGAGATCCGCGGATCACGAGCCATGAATTGATCAGTTGAAGCTCAGCTCAACAGCTGAGGCTTCGGGATGTTCACCGTGCCCGATGTGGGGTTGGTAATCTTTCTCATCCCGCCATTTGAGAACAGCAGATATGCCACTGCTCTCGTACAGCCGTCCCAACTCATCCTTGTATCCTGGCCGGAAGTGACGATGCAAGAGGCCATCAGTACCAATGAGTACCCATAACACCTGATGGAGGTGGTCGATGTGCACCATTGTTCGATATTGAAGAACGGTTGGATCCCCGTTTAGCGTGGCCCAGCCGCCCTTGCCGATGTTCTTGTTGGCGTAACGCACGCGCTTTTCCTGGTAGTGCGGGTAGTACAGATTCCAGGCTTCGCCTTTGTTGCCACCAGCTTGCTCGAGGCACTTGCCATAGGCATTAATGTCCTGCTCCTCGACTTCGTGAGCGGCTTGGTCGAAACCAGACACGAAGTGGTACCCTTCCAAATCCTTCCAGAGCTGGAAGCAATCTCCCCCTAGAAATGTGAGAGCGACGTTATCGAAAATCCGACAGATGGCGAAGCTTGCTCCGCCCACATCGTCTCCATTGCAAGGATCTTTGCCGATGCTCTGGTGCATTCGGCGGACTCCATCGTTTGTCTGGCGGAGAAAAGAGTAGAGATCAATAGGGCCATTCAAGGCTGCCGCATTGGCAGTGAGTACTATTGAGGCCATTTGCCCTCCCGTAAGCCCGCAACACGGGTAACGCACGGGTGGGTGCTTTGGGCAGTAGGCTGCCGAGTCGCCATCCGCAGTGGCATAGACCTGAGCTTCGTCGTTGCAGGATACCGCATCCTCCCTGATAGCCCTCTCATCCGACGGTGGACGGGAGAAGGGTTTGGCAGAAAATCTCATGCATCTCTCCACTGAAATGTGCTACTGCAGAAACCAAATCCCCCGCAGTATGGGTGCTAAGCAGAAATGCAAAGCATAGTAAATATATTATGACAAAGATTATATACTGTCAAACTAAAAAACCGCTACACCGGAGTTTTTAGTTTTTTATTTTTAGATAATTTCTCTCTTTGTTTTTCTGTACTTGCGGCGGGGCAGCTCAACTGTTTTTGACTTATACTTTCTTATTTCTCTTTCCATCTCGCTCTTTACTTTTGTAATTACCCTGCCTAGATTTTCCCCATGAGACCTTGCCACCAGGTTGGTTCCGGGTAGATTAATCATTGCTTCTGATTTAAAAATATCTCCTTTACGATGGTGCTTTGTCTCTTTTTCTACCTCAAATAATAATTCTGAACTTTCCTGCAAATTTTTAACCAACTTTTTGAGACTTACCATTTTCTTATTAATTAAATTTTCTAGCGAATCAGTAAGCTCTAAATTTTTGGTCTTAATAATTATATTCATATTTTCTCTTTAGAGATTTAAAGGCCAATGAATTGCACTTCTATCTCTAATTCTATATTATATTTATTCTTAACCTTTTTCTTAATCAGTTCAACTAATTTTAAAACATCTTTTGCTTTTGCTCCGCCTAAATTTACAATGTAATTTGAGTGCTTTTTTGAAATCTGGGCCTGGCCGATCTTTTTACCTGCCAAACCGGCCCCAATAATAAACCAGGCTGAAGGTATAATCAAGAAAGGATCTTTTTTTACTTTGTCTAAAAAAAGTTTCTGTATTTTCAGCGTAACTTTTCTAAAGTCTACATTCTTAAATATGCTGCCTGCATTCGGGTATTCCAAGGGATGCTTTTCTTTCCGATATTCAATGTGAGAATTTGCGATATTTTTTAAATTCTTTTTAATTCCCTTAACTAGCTTTAACTCTGCTGAAATCACAGCCCAATTTTTTTCCTTGAAAATTGACGACCTATAAGAAAATCTGCATTGTTCATTAGATAATTTCCTTAATCTCAATTTATTGTCTAATGCCTCAACTGTTAAAATTGAATCCTTTATTTCTCCGCCAAAAGCACCGGCGTTCCCCCTTATAGCTCCTCCAAATGTTCCGGGTAATCCCCCTGACCATTCTAGTCCCTGCAGGGATTTATCTATTGAAAACTGGACAACTTTACCCAGTTGAATGCCGGCTGGGGTCTGAATAATATTTCTCCTTTTTAAAATTATCGGCTCCTTATTTTGTAACTTAACTACCAATCCCTTTATTCCATTATCTGAAACTAAGAGATTACTTCCTCCGCCTAATACAAAAACCGGTAATTTTAACTTTTTAGCTATTCTTATGGCCCTTAAAAGATCTCTTCTTTTTCTTGCAAATAAAAAATACTCGGCAGGGCCGCCGATTTTAAAAGTTGTATGGTTTTTCATCAAAACATTTCTTTTTATACCTGTGAACTCCTTTTTAAGAATCAAAAAAGCATTATCGCCTCGTTTCATGTTTCATGTTTCCCGCCTTCGCCAACCTGTCTGCGTGCGGATACGCACAGGCAGGAGCTATGGCGGGCAGGCATGTTTCATAACTTCAATAATTGATTAATTTTTGCTCTTGTTAAAACCCCCGCAAAGCCTGTTGATGAGATTTGGTACTTTTGTTGAAAACGAATTACTGCAGCTTTTGTAAGATTGCCAAAATACCCAGTTATAAGGCCTTCGGGATAAATATTTGAATCCTGGACTTTTAAAAATTGCTGCAGACACTTTACTTGGTCGCTTGCTTTAACACCAATATAAAGATTAACGCTTATTAAAGAGCAAAAAGAATTTGCGCTACTCCCTGCTTGTAAAGTGGCGATTTGTTTTTTTAAATAATCAATTTGCGCCAAGAGTTTTTGGATTACAAGCTGGTCTTCCTCTGGTACAGCCCCCGTAATTGAAACTTTAAAGGTATAAGGATAAGTAAACTCAAATCCGTCAAATCCTGAAGTTTTGGTATGTAAAAAAGGCATAATAACCAGAGAATTATATTTACTTCCAAAATTTTTAATGCTGATTTCTCCTTTTTCTTTTTGGTCTAACTGTATGAAATTTATTGAATAATTGTTATCCTTGTCAAAAATTATGTAGGGAACTGTAAAATCGAGTCCGGGTATGCTTTCAAATTCAAGCTTTAAGTCTCCATTGCCACCAATAATTTTTTGCCAGTTCCCTGACCAATTTTTCGTAACATTAGTAACTGACAAAGAACTATTTCCAGATAAAGGCAAGAAATTAAGAATTGGATTTATTCTTAAATTAGAAAGATTTTTATTTAAAAAGCAATATTTTAAATCAGGAGAACAGTAATTAAGTGTCATGGCTATAGTCCAATTTGTAAAAATCTGTTTGAAATCCTCTTTATATCCATTTTTCAAAAGGAGTTCATTTATACTGGCTATACCAATCAGCTTAGATTTTAACGAATCAGCTAAAATATTTATTCCGTAATGGTCTACTAAATAATGAAAAAAAACATTTACCACTCCGTAGTCATGTTTTGTTTCCTGCCATTCAGTTAAAGAATCTGAGGGTTTTTCCAAAAAATCTTTAACTCTTTTTGCAAGATTACTACTATCGTAAATATTATTGTATCCTAAAATGGTTGAAGCATAGTCTGCCCTTGCTTCATTCAACCAAACTTCTTCTTGCACACCATGCACTCTGTCTTTTTGATTAAAAGTTATCAAGTGAACAAACTCATGAGCTAAAGCAACTTTTAGCCTGGGGAAATTATCAATGTGAGCAATTGGCAAATAAAGCATCTCTCTTTCATTTGAGATTGGAGTTTGCAGTTTTATGTGTTCGTCTGCCGAACGGAAGTATCCGCCAACTCCATCTTTCATTGAATGGAACAAAATGGTAATTCTTTTGTCGCCATCAACTCCAGGATTCCATTCAGATCCAAAAACAGAAGTTAGGATTGGATATATAGTACTGCCAAACTCCAGAGATAGGGCGTCTATATAAGCTAAGATTTCACTCTGTTTTGCCGGTAATTGCGCTTCCCACCAGTTTTTTTCAACATAAAAATAAAGATTGGGGTAAGTTTTTACTAAAGTTGCTGAAATTTGTGATTTTTCACTAACTTCGAAGTTTTTATCCACATTAAAGTTTACGTAATCACTTGCATTGGCGATTTTGGCGAACGAGAAACTAAAAAAGACAAAAACTAATCCTATAACAAAAAAAACAATTCTATATTTTTTCTTAGGCATCTTAAAATACATATTTAACTCTAACATATAAACAAAAAAACCTCTAAGCAACAGGTCTATTGGGTCTTATAATAGGGTGTAATATTTTTTAGGCCGGCAATAATTTCCTTGCTATTGCCTTTGTATAGTATATTTCTTAGTTTATTGAGATCTTCCTTTATTGCATTAAAATTTACATCAGACATTTTTGCTATAAAAATCTTTTGGTTCTGCGTTACAACGGTTCCTTCTTCTGCCGTTAAAATTTCTTCGAATAATTTTTCCCCGGGTCTTATACCAGTAAAAACAATCGGTATATCCTTATCTGGTTTGTAACCTGATTGTTTAATCATTTCTTTTGCCAAGTTCAAAATTTTTATGGGTTTTCCCATATCTAAAACAAAAACTTCTCCTCCTTGGCCCATAGCTCCTGCCTGCATAACTAAAAGGCAGGCTTCAGAATTCAACATAAAATATCTTTTCATTTCGGGATCCGTTACAGTAACTTCTTCTCCCCTTCTTATTTGCTCCCTGAATATCGGTATTACACTGCCCCTGCTATCCAAAACGTTTCCGAATCTTACTGAAATAAATTTCGTCTGATTTTTCTGATTATATGCCTGGCAAATCATTTCTCCGATTCTTTTGGTAGCCCCCATGACTGATATTGGGTTCACTGCTTTATCGGTGGAGATGAAAACAAGTTTCTCCACATCGCTTTGCAAGCTGGCTTTAACTAATATCTCAGTTCCAAAAATATTATTTTTAACAGCTTGATCCGGCTGCATTTCCATTAAGGGTACGTGTTTGTAGGCCGCTGCGTGAAAAATTATCTGAGGCTTAAGGCTACTAAAAACATTTCTTATCTTTATTTCATCTTTGATATCTGCAACGAATGATTTTATATCCAAACCGGAAAAATTTTTCTTGATTTCGCTTTCTACATTAAATATGCCTGTTTCATCTTGATCCAAAAGTACTAACAAAGAAGGGTTAAACTTTGCAACTTGGCGTGACAGTTCAGAACCGATAGAGCCTGCGGCTCCAGTAATTAATACTCTTTTATCTCTTATAAAATTTTCAACTTGGCTTTTATCCAATGAAATCGGCTCCCTGCCTAATAAATTGCTGACATCAACATCTTTTAAGTTCTTTAAAGAAAGCTGGCTCTTGATAATAGCAAACACAGAAGGAACAATTTTTATTTTATACAAGCCGGCCTGTCGGCCTAGTTCAACTGCCTTTTTTATGAAATTATCGCCAGCCGAGGGAATGGCAATAATCAACTGCTTTATTTGGTGATTTTTGACAATATGGGGAATGTCTTGAATCTTGCCTAAAACCTTAATACCGTGGATTTTTACGCCTCTTTTAATAGGACTATCATCAACAAAACCAACAGGCAAGTAAGGATTTATTTTGGAAGATGAAATGTTTCTTAATATTTGCTCGCCGGCATCGCCAGCCCCAACAATTAATGTCCTTTCTTTATTGGCCTTGCCACCTCTGCCTTTAATATTGAGATAAATCCTTTTAGAAAAACGAATCGCGCCACATAAGATAAAAACAAGAATATAACTTATAAAAATTGTTGATCGGGGAAAATTTTGAAAAAGGGGAAAATACTTGGAAATATAAATAGCAATAGCCCAAAAAATGAAGGCAATGGTGGTAGCTTTAAACAAAGATAAAGCCTCATTGACCGACACATAAGACCAGGAAAAAGAATACAATCTTTGGAAATAAAATATCGGTATAATAAAAACAACTGCCAGAATAGATAATCTCTCAATCAAAAAGTAATACCCGGGGGGAATCTCTCCCTCAAATCTTATAAAAAAAGAAAGCCAAATTGCCAAGGCAATAAAGATAACATCGGCTAAAACAAAAAATAAAAATTTGATTATTGGATTTTCTTCAATTAAGTCCTTCATTTTATAATATTAAGCACTGCTTTTAATTGCCTAACCACAAAGTCAATTTGGTTTTCCCGTAAGTCGTTAAAAAATGGCAGAGCAATGGTTCTTTTGCTGATATCCTCACACACGGGAAAATCACCTTCTTTAAACCCAAGTATTTCTTTATAAAACGGCTGTAAATGTATTGACTTATAATAATCTCTGGATTCTATTCCCCTTTCTTTAAGTTTTTCCATCACAATATCTCTTTTACCAGCAGCGTTTCCGATTAACTTAATAACATATATCCACCAATGTAATTTAACATCTTTGGCAACATAGGGGATTTCTATATCTTTGATATATTTTAATTTTTTATTGTATAACGATGCGGCTTTCTGCCGTTTTCTCATTGTATCTTTTATTCTTCTTAGCTGAGATAGTCCTACCGCACAGCTCATTTCGTTTAACCGATAGTTATAACCTAATCTTATGTGCTCTAACCATTTGCCGCCTTCAATTTTTCTCCCTTGGCTAGCTGAGCTTCTGCAAAAGTTAGCAATCTCTTCATTATCAGTTAAGACCATTCCGCCTTCACCGATTGTAATTTGCTTGTTGGGCGAAAAAGCAAAAATACTAGCATCCCCAAAGTTTCCGCATCTTTTTCCCCTATACTCACTGCCGACGGATTCAGCTGAATCTTCAATTAAAAATAGGTTATGTTTTTTGGCGATTTTACTTAAGGCATCCCAGTCGGCTGGATGAGCAAACATGTCGGGCGCTAAAATTGCCTTGGTCTTTTGAGTAATACGTCTTTGGATAAGCTCAGGGTTGATATTAAGGGTATCACCCTTAATATCAACAAATACCGGTTTGGCTCTTTCAAATAAAATGCAATTAGCAGAGGCAATAAATGAAAAAGGACTGGTAATGACTTCATCACCGTCTTTAATGCCCAGTGCTCTTATAATTAAATGCAAGGCGCTGGTTCCGGAGTTTACAGCAACGGCATACTTTACGCCCGCAAAACCAGCCAATTTTTCCTCAAATTCTTTTACCTTGGGACCTATGGAAAGTTTTTGCGATCTCAAAACTTCTAAAACTTCTTTTATTTCTTTATTGGTAATATCCGCCTGAAAAAGAGGTACATTCATTAATTTAGGATTTATGATTTATTTTACGAACGACTTTTGCTGGAATCCCAAAAGCCACAACATTATCTGGAATGTCTTTGTTCACAAAACTAAAAGCTCCAACGATTGAATTTTTCCCGATAGCAACGCCTGGCATAACTACCGAGTGGCTCCCTATTTTGCAATTTTCTTTTAAAACAACTTTGGCATTTTTTTCTCCTATGCTGGAATAAGAATATATTGAGCAATGAGATCCTATTTGAACATAATCTTCAATTACAACACCGTTCTTGGCATTAATGTAAGTAAAAATTCCTATATCTGTTTTATATCCTAATTTTAGATTTTTTACATGCTGAACAACCCAGCCATATTTGGTTGGTTTCATTTCTTTAATCACCGGCTTTTTCCAATTTTTGAATCGTTCCATAGAAGTCACGGAGGCAGGTCGCTCGCCTTATCGTCCTCGCTTCGCTCGGACTAGCTCCTCGACCCGCTTAGCGGGTCTTCGGTTCCGGCTCGCTCCTTAGAAACCCACGGTTTCTAACGTGTCCGCTTCGCGGCACTGTTTTCCTACACGGGGAAACCGAAGTTTCCCCGACCCCCTTCCAGTTGTATTAATAATAGTTAATCTAATATGAATTACTTATTAATTTCTCTTATTAACATAAACGCTTCAGCATATTCTAAGCCAGCTTCTATTCCCCTCTTCTTTGCTAAAATTTCTATTCCCTCCAGTGACCGGGGATGAGGATACTCTTTCAATTCGCTTTTGTAACAAGCCATGGCTTCTTTTTTGGCATCAACAAAACCTGAAATATCTTCGTAGTAATTTGGCACGAACACGCTATCTCTGGGCATATTCCATTCAGTTTCAGATAACACTTCATAAGCAAATATTTTTTTTACTAATGATCCGGGTTTAGGACGAGCGGCAACCAAACCAGCTCTGGAAACTATTTGATGGTCGTGGTTAATGTCGCCAAAAAATGGAATGTATAAAATTTGCGGTTTTAACTTTTCGCAAATTTTAATAAGCTGGTCGTTCAAGTCTTTTTGGGCAATAGTGTCCAGTCTCAAGGCTGGCAAATCCAAAAAGAAGGTTTCTTTAAAACCTAATGCCTTATTTGAGGCTTCTATTTCCTTCTGTTTACTTGCAATATACTCCTCTGACCAATCGGGAACTCGAGGTTTTGTTATAATACAAAGATAAACCTCATCTCCGGATTCCACATATTTTTTAATTGTTCCTCCGCAACCCAAAACCTCGTCGTCTGGATGCGGAGCAATTACTAAGATTTTGCTCATCTTTTGCGAGCTTTAGCGAGCATAAAAGTGAGCACCCCGCTCAAATTTTGCCATCGCAATTACTCTTCTTACGATAAATCTGGCTAAAAAATTTGGACTCTTACAACCTGCGTGGGGCGAATAGCCCCATCCCTTGTTGAGCGAAGCGGGTTGCCACCCAGCGTCTTGCAAAATTTGAGCTGGGGTCATAATCATTTAATATATTTAATTTCTTTAATACTATCAGATTTTTTCCTTAAAGCAATAATTTAAATAAAAAATCCGCTGCAGCTTCCTGCAACGGATATGTTTAGTTGTCTAACTAAGCACAAGCGACAAGACTCCTTTTTTGTTCGTCAGAAAAATCTATCACAGAGTCTTACCCTTTCTTATAGAGTAACCCTTGATCCAATCAAAGAACCTTTTTAAGGATACCATACTATTATAAATAGTCAATACTTTTCTTAATTACTTCAAGACTCTTCGGCCCTTCATTAAATAATAAATCAATTGCGGAAAGATTTTCCATAAATGGCTCAAATCTTTGGGGGTAAATTGGGTGTTTGAAGTCCGAAAAAACGAGCTTTAGATTATTATCTTTAAACTTTTCTATTTCAATATAGGATTTTCCACCTGATCCCGAAAGATAGCTGTTTGCCTTGAATTCCTTGCATAATTCAATTATTAAATCTGTTCTTTCCAGAACGGGATTTTTCGCTTCGCGAATAAATCTCGCGTTCAGACCTTTAAAATCGTAATCAGAACTTTTGATAAGGGTGGTTTTAATGCCTAATTCCCTCTTGATATATTGAATGATAGTCTCGTTCAAATCCACCAATTTTTGCCATTTTTTTGAATAAAGCTTTTCAAAGAACCCGCTGTATTTGTCAAAAAATGGAGTTCTCTTGTAATTAAAATAAATAAGTTGCCAATGGTGTTTTGCCCAGGGAGTAGAATTGTCTATTTGAACTTCATTTATCTTTTGGTATCCCTTTTTGTTGGCAAGAACTGGCACTGTCAGCCAAACCCAGCCCTGAGAATTAGAGTTAGTTCTAATTCGGTTACGATTTTGAAATCCCTTTCTAGAGAATTGAAGATGGTCAACCAAAATAAATTCATCGGCTTTAGCCATCTTATAAAAAAAGCCGAGGTAAGGAAGGTATTCTGGCTGATGAGCAGAAATAGTCATAAACATGACACAAATCTACAAATTTAATGCAAATTTACAGATATGCGAATACGTATTTGCATATTCGTAGATTGGCATTATTTGCATCGTATTCGTATCTTACAATTTATTCGGGGGGCTTGTTTACGCCCTCTTTACCATAAACTCCGCGTCTTGACAAAACCGCAAAAAAACCTAAAAATAATATTTTAAAATCCAGCCAAAAAGACCGATTTTCAACATACCAGACATCTAATTCTAACCTTTCCCGCCAAGATGATACAAAACCTCTTCCTTTAATATCCACTAAACATATTAGGCCAGGTTTTACTGATACTCTCTTTTGCCAAAGTGTAGCTGGAAGAATATTTTGGTTAGGATACTGAGGTAGAGGCCTTGGCCCAACTAGACTCATTTCTCCTTTTAAAATATTAATAAATTGGGGCAGCTCATCAAGCGTCCATTCTCTTAAAAATCTGCCTACTCTTGTAATGCGGAAATCATCTTTTGAAACTCCAAGACCTAAACCAATTTTTTCTGCATTTTCTACCATTGTTCTGAACTTTAAAAACTTAAATAACTTTCCATTCTTTCCTACTCTGTCTTGAATAAAAAAAATCGGGCCTTTAGAGTCCAACTTTATTAATAAGGCAATAAGTAAAAACAGAGGCATTAAAAAAACAAAGGCAATTAAAGTTATCGTGAAGTCAATTATATTTTTTACCCCGTTAAATAATTTTGCCTTTGGTAAAATTACCGCCCTGCGGTATTTAACTGGGTGAATTTTTTCCTTCATCTGAGTTAAATATTATCTGTTTGCTCTCAGGACCCTTATTAAATAATAAATCGATTGATGACATGTTTGGCACGAATGGTTCATATTTTTGTTTGTAAATAGGGTGTTTGAATTCGCAATATTGATGAGAAAGCCCTGCTTTTTTAAACTTTGATTCATCAACATAAAGCTTGCCACCCTGTCCTGACAAATAACCTTCAGCCCCTATCTTTTTGCACATGTCCAAGAGCATATCTGTTTTTTCGCCGACAATATTGTAATCAGAGTTTCTTAAAATTTTAATATCAGTGTCCAATATTTTAAAAATAGTCCTTAAAATAGTTTCGTTTAAATCTACAAGTTTTTCCCATTTTTTTGAATATATTTCTTCAAAAAAGGGAATGTAATTTTCAAAAAAGGGAGTGCTTTTATAAGAGTAATATATTGATTTAAAATGTTTTTCCCTCCATTTTAATTTGTTATTTATTAAAACATCTTTTATCTTTTGATGGAAACGCCCATGTGTTATAACAGGAACTGTTAGCCAAATCCAGCCATCGGGCCCATTTGAAGTTCTTATTCTATTTCTATTTTGAAACGATTTTTTGGCATATTGGGTATTGTCAACAAAAACAAAAGTATCGGCATGCATTGCCTTACAAATAAGGCCTATATAAGGGAGATATTCTGGCTGATGTCCTGCGATTATCATATTTAGATATTGGGTGTTTGGTGTTAGGTTTTGGCTTATAACGATTCCCCGTTATCTAATACCTAACACCTAAAACCCATCACCTAGCGCCTACTCATAATCTTTAGAAATTCCGTCTTTGTCATACTGCAAATTGGTCAGCAGAATCATAAAGGGGGTTAAAAATAATATCTTAGAATCCAGCCACAAAGACCAATGTTCTATGTACCAAATGTCCCATATTATCCTTTGTTTCCAGGGGAGATTATTGCCTCCCTTTATTATATCCATATTTGTAATCCCAGGTTTCGCCAAAAGTCTTTTCTTTTCGAGCTCTGTATATTTGACCACTTGGTGGGGCGAAGCCGGCCTAGGGCCCACCAAAGACATGCCATCAAAAATAACATTTATAAGCTGAGGAATTTCATCTAGTCCAACTCTTCTTATAACTTTCCCAACTCTTGTGACTCTTGGGTCGTCTTTAGATGTTTCATATCTCATGCCAATATGTTCTGTGTTTTGCTGCATTGTTCTAAATTTTAGCATTATAAATTCTTTTCCATTCCTACCTACCCTTTTTTGCTTAAAAATCACGGGGCCTTTTGAATCAAGCTTTATCAAGATAGCTATAACTAAACATAATGGACTCAATAATATAAGCAAAAAAATAGAAAATAAAAGATCTATTATATCTTTTATAACGTACTGAATAGTTAGGCTTTTTTTCACGCCGTTAGAAGTCTGTTCTTATGGTACTTTAAAGTTATTTTGAACAGATATGTTACTTTAATATTAATTTGTTAGTACGTAACAGGAAAATTTCAATGAAATTTTCCTGTCTAACGGGGTTCATCTTACTTTTCTTGCTTCCAAATAAAAGTTATGTGAAAAAATAATAAACAATGGTAAAAAAAGATTAAAAAAACGGTGAATTCTAAGCTTTATAATAACATCTGCCATAAAATCCAAAAAACTTGGCATAACATAAACACCTTTTAAATTAAATCTATCAAAACCATTTTGCCTCATCAAGCCTTTGAATCTGTAGGGATTGTATCTTATTAACTTTTCTTTCTGTAATAAAATATCTAAAGCAAAAACATTTAAAGTAACAATAATTAAAAGTCCGTCTTTTTTTAAAACTCTTTTTAATTCACCAATAGCTCTTTCTGAATCAGATAAAACTTGAAGAACTCCTTTACAAATAACAATATCAAAAAAACCATCTTCAAACGGCAAATTATAAGCATCAGCCACTTGGAAATTTATACTTTTGTCTTTATTTTTTGCAGCTTCAATAATTTCTGGAATATAATCGACTCCATAGCATTGAAAACCTAATTCTAATAAGGGCATCAGGGTGTCTCCAAAACCACAGCCGACATCAAGTATTTTATTTTTTAAATTATAATCTCTACTTCCAATATGCTTTTTAAAATAATCAAAAAAATAAACATTATCATTTCTAAATCCGGTTTTAGAATGAAACATTATTTCATGCTCTTTTTTCCCGTCCCTGGCAGCCCGACTGTATTTTGAAAACCATTCATCTTCAAGTCTAGTATTAAGTTTTTTCTTGATTAACTCTTCATAGGCAGAACCCAATCTTTCAAGAACTATTTTTTTGCTGAATTTTTGAATAACTTTTTTTCTCCCCATGATTCCCATCTCTCTTGCTATTTCTGGGTTATCTAAAAGATAACCTATGGCACTCACGATTTTGTTCGGGTTATTTACGGGAATTAATATGCCTGTTTTGCCATCATCAACTGCCTCAAGAATTCCTCCGGTATTAGTGGCTATGACCGGCCTCTCCATTGACGAAGCTTCTAATATTACTGCTCCCAAACCTTCCCTGCGAGACGGCAAAACAAAAATATCCATCACCGAATACAGCTCCTGAACATCAGTCCTATCTCCCAGGAAAATAACATTACTGCCAAAGCCATAGGATTTAATTGTTTCAAGGTTAATGGGATCTTTTTTTTCCGGCTCAAGGGGCCCTACAACCAAAAGCACGACATTATCGTATTTCTTTAAAATTTCCTGAAAAGCTTCGAATAATTCCAAGTACCCTTTTTCAACTACTAATCTGGCAACAATTCCAACTATTCTTTTATCATCAGGTATACTTAATTCTTTTTTCTTCCTCTTTTTGAATTCATCGTTAAAGTTTTGAGGATTGAATCTATCAGTATCTATATCCCTCCCCAGGTACAAAAGAACATCGGCAGAGAATATTTTATGTTCTTTGGCTTTGTTAATTATATCGTCACTTATTGAAAAAACTACTGATGAATATTTTCCAGTTATCTTTTGGAGCAACAGGTAAAGTTTTTTCTGCCAATAAGGAAGAGATCTGGGTAAGTCAGATCCAAATCCATGTAAAGTATTTAAAATAATGGGAACTCCCGCCAAGTAAGCTGATAACTGGCCGTAAATTTCAGCTTTGGGAGTATGAACATGAACAATATCAAACTTTTCTTTCTTGAAATAAAAAAATAACCTTATAAAAGCCAGTAAATCAGAAAATGGACTTATCATTCTTCTAGATAGTTTTATTGTTTTAACTTTAATGCCTTCGTTTTCTAGGCTCTGAATCCACTTTCCAGGGCTACAAACAGCATGAACATCATAATCTTGAGATCGCAAAAACTTTAACTGGTCAAACAGCATAAATCTTAAGGTAAAGTCGGAGCTGACAACTTGGCAGATTTTGACATTTCTTTCTTTATTGTTCATTCTTTAACATTTTATTGATAAATAATAAGTACATCCAACCAAAAAAATAAGTCAGCATAAGAACGGTGACCGCCCCCATAAGTGAAAACCTAGGGATTAAATACCAATTCAGTAAAATATTAATAAGAAACATGGATAATGAGAATACCATAATCAGTCTAGCCTCCTTAAGGCTTTTTGAATATAAAAGCCAATTATAAACGTTATAAATGAAAAATAATATTGACGCCAAGGCAAATAAAAACATCAAAAGATAATCAGTCGGGTAATCTTTGCCAAAAAGTTTTAAAACTATCAATTCAAATAAAAACAAAGCAACTAGGCCAAACACGAACAAGGGTAAGGTTGATTTTCTAATTATTCTCAAAATCTTAACTTTAGAAACGTATTGGGAGGCAGTTGGGAAAAAAACGGCAACAAAAATAGTACTGGCAAACATCATTAAGTTAAGCGACGAAAAATAATAAGCATTGTAAATGCCAACTTCAGATACGGTTAAAAACTTATTGATCATTAGTTTGCTTAATGGCGGAAGAAGGAAAAACAGGAAACTTCCGCCGGTAGCATAAAGCCCGTACTCAAGGACTTTCTTTAACCAATTTTTGTCAATTTGAAAAGAAAGATATTTAGCAATATTAATGAGTACTAACACAAAAACAGCTAGGTAACTAAAACAAGCTATTAAAATTACTGTTATAAAGGAAATGCTATTTTTAAGTAAAAAAAGCGACAAGAGTAAAACCACAAAAAATCCGAACAAAGCTCTAATTAGCGATAAACTCTTCATCTTATGCAAACCCCGTAAAGTATCAGTAGCCAACATATACAAGGCGTAACAAACTGCAAAAATAATAGACAAATAAAATACTGTCAGAGAAACTTTAATTGTCTTTGACAAGGGGCCTGCAAAAACAAAGAACAAAACAGTAATGATAATTAAAAAAACAGCTACTACTAAATAAGATGTTGAGATTATTTTTTTTGAGGTAAGATAATCTTTTGTTTGGGCAGTATAGCGCACCAAGGCCATGCTAATGCCAAGAGTCATCAAAAGGTATAAAAAAGTTGCTATTGAATCTACTAAGGCATACTTGCCGTATTCCTCCGGCCCCAAAATTCTACCAGCTAAAACCTGAAATAAAAGGAGCAGAACTGCTGAAATACCGTAGCCAAACACCAAGCTCTGGAAGTTATCGAAAAAAATTTTAATTGCAGGGGTAACTCTTTCTCTAAAAATTATTTCGTATATTTTTATGAGTAATTTTTGTAAGAACATTATTTATAAAACTTAGTAATTAGAGTGCAGGATTCCAATCCTGCACTCTTATTTCTCATGTTGCTTTTTGAACCAATCTACTGTTGAAGACAATCCCTTATCTAAGTTGTATTGAGGCTGCCATCTAATAGCTCGTTTTGCCTTCTTAATAGACAAAGCTCCCCTTTTTAATACGCCTGTTGGCAAGGGAATATGTTTGGCTTCTTTTTTAAATCCGGTAATCTTCTTTAATTTATTAAAGATTTCCATAACTGAAGTTTCTCTGCCTGTGGCTACATTAATAATTCCATTGATATTTTTATTGCAAGCAGCCATAGTAACTTTTATAGCATCATCAATAAAAATATAATCTTTTGTCTGCTTGCCGCTACCGTGGATAACACATTGTTTGCCCTGCAGCATATTGTTAGCAAAAATTGCAACTACGCCCGCTTCTCCAAATGGATTCTGCCTGGGCCCATAAACATTACCGTAGCGCAGTGCCAAATAGCCTATGTTGTACATCATAAAATAAGAATCCAAGTATTTCTCAAAAGCCAATTTGGCAACGCCGTAAGGAGATAAGGGACAAGGAAGATAATCTTCAGGTGTTGGCATGACCTTTGCCCGGCCATATATTTCTCCTCCGCTAGAAGCAAAAACTATTTTTTTAACCCCAACACTGCGGCAGTTTTCCAAGATATTTAAACTTCCCAAAATATTTGCTTTGGCATCAAAAATTGGATCTTTGACTGACTGCCTAGCTTCAATATGGGCGGCAAAATGAAAAACCATTTCCGGTTTTTCTTTCCTAAAAATATTACCAATTTTAAAATCCGTAATGTCTTTTTTATAGAATTTAGCTCTCGCATTTATATTTTCCTTTTTACCGGCGGAAAGGTTATCAATAATAACTACTTTGTGGCCTTGTTCAAGCAGATTATCAACAAGATGGCTACCTATGAATCCGGCTCCACCAGTAACTAAGATATTTTTTTTGCTAAAACTTTTCATCTTATTTATAATTTTAGATACTTCTCTAAAAGTGGCACTTTGACGTTCTTTAATCTATCAAGTCCGAAGGGTAGTAGGCATAAAAGGGCTAAAAATGCCGGCATTCTAATTCTAGTTATCATGCCAAAATTATTTATGTAAAGAGACAAAACTCCAAAAATAAGAAGACTGAAAATAATTAAAGGCAAGATAACTTTGTAATTTACTTTTATGGATTTTAGCATACCCTTTATAATAAAGAATAGCAGAAAATACCAGGGGATTACTTCTGGCAAAACAAAAAGGTGTTTGGCTTTTTTTAACTGCCAGGGGAAGGGACCCAAAATAGAGTAAACAAAAGATAAGGAATTGCTTTTAAGAAATGAAATGGGATTGTCAAAACCAGCATCTATTACAATTGAGGAATCTTGAGCTATTGTACTTTTACCCTCTGGCAGAGGTATGGTTTCTTCTGCTTTTTTGGTTTCTTGAAGCTGAGATTTTGGGGGATAAGCTAGTTCTCTATAACCAACAATTGTTTGGGGATTTAAAAAATTTTTAATAGCTTTTACACCCATATATCCTTGAGTAGCTCCGTCTAATGGAGCAATTCTCGGCAAAAAACCAAGAAGAAGAATCATTATAATTCCATAAATAACTCTTTTTTTAATTCTTAAATCACAAAAGCTAAACCAACAAATTATGAAACTTAAAATAAGTGCATAACCAATATAAAAACGGAAATGGGTCACTCCAGCCAACACAATATAGAAAATCAAAAAATTTAACCAGGAGAATTTTTTAATTATCTTTAAGGTCAACAACAACCCAATAACGCTCAGTAAAACAACTAAAGCATCTTTTAATAACAAACTTCCGTAGAACGCCAAAGAGGGGTAAAAACAAACAATTAATCCCACAATGAAACCTTCTTTTTTTGAACGACCTATTTGACAAACCAATAAAAAAACAAATACGGCTATGAGGGCAACTATCCAAGCGTTAAGCAACTGACCCATCAGCATGCTGGGAACTGTTAGAAGATAAACATAACCAATAGCAAGCGGATAGTAGTGGACCAGCGGCAAACCTAAGAATGGTAAACCTTCTAAAGAAAAATTTCCCGCAGAAACTCTTTTTGATATTTCTAGTGCAATTGCATGATATTCATTGAAATCTCCCCTTCCCTCACTGAATGGTTGAAAATCTGCATAATATACAAAAACAACCATTACGATATGAATCAAAAAAACAATTAAAAAGAGTAGGGTTAAAAACTTTACCGTTTCCCCGCCCGCATCGCTATGCCAGCCTGCATTACCTGCGTTATTATGTCTGGCAGGCGAAGCATTGCGGGCAGGCTTTTCTTTTACCCAGTTAGAAAGCTCTGCTTCTTTTTTCTCTTTTTCTAAAAAAGGACTATTGTTTGTTAAAATATTGCCCTTTCTAACGGGGTTTATTGTGTTAATAAAAAATAAAGCAATAGAAGATAAAAAAACAACAAATATAGCTCCTACAGCCAAATCTTTGTCAATCAAGGAAAGCAAAGCTAATATAATACAGATTAATATAACTTTATGATACCTTGAAAATGATTCTAAAAAATCCACCTCGTTAGAAGTTATGGGCAAAATGTCATATGGGACATTTTGCTTACTCTTTGTTAATTTTTATTATTTACCTTATTTTAACCCATTGAAGTTTTAATTATCCTCATACAAACCCCGTTAGGGGTTTGTTTCTTTTGCATTTACCTTAAAACTCCTTGACCTCTAACGGGGCAAACTTCTAACGGAGTTCATCTTAAAACGTTATTGATTAAATCCAGCCATTCTTGGTTAAACCTTTCTATAGTAAAATCTTTGGCGTAATTATAACCTATCTGACCGATTTTTTTTCTTTCCTCTGAATTATTCAGTAAATATTCCACCTTCTGTTTTAATTCCTTAAAATCGGTGCAAATTATCTGTCCCCCATTCTCCAATAACTCTCTCATTCCACCCATTCCAGAACCAATTGTAGGCACTTTCAAAAGCATTGCCTCATGAGTGGTCATAGACCAACCCTCTTTAAATTTAGACATCGTTACAACAACGGAAGATGCTTTCAGCAAGATTAAATAATTTTTATAATCTAAATCAAGATTTAGCGTTGGGACTTCAACTTCTTTTCTGCCAGAGGTAACAAGATAAACATCTAAGTCTTTAAGCGCTTCATAAGCATCAACGACACCTTTTGGTTTTTGACAGTTTCCAAGATATACTATCGGTTTTCCTTCTAACTTATATTTTTTCTTAAACTCTGAAACTTCTTCTGCTGTAATGTTAAAATTATTCATACTAAACCCGCAATAAATTTTGCAGACATTTTTGTATCCTTTCTCTAAAAAATAATTCTTCCAGTATTCAGATATTACAACAGTAGCATCTGCTCTTTTTACCTGAATGTAAAAAAAAGTTTTTTCTAATAAGGGTAACAGCAATCTTGGAATTAAACGAAACCCCGAAAAATCAATGTGAAAAATCAAAGTTAAGTTTTTGCCTCTTGTATTTTTTTTATTTAATGTGATTGTTGAATAAAAATCTCTTATCCAAAGGTCTTTTTTGCCTCTAAAAAACAAAAGCTTTATAAAAGACTCTAAACTTTTAAGGTATCTGTTTTTAAAATAATTTGCCTCTAAATTTACGTACTCTACATCAAAAGTTCCAGATAAGGTGTTAATAACTTGATTTTTGTAAATATTCCCCCCAGATCTTTTTGAAAAAATGTTAATCAAACCGATAGTTTCCATGATAGTTATACTGTTTCCCTCCAATAATTAAGCGTGTCCTCTAGGGTTTTTTCAAAAGGAATCTGTAGTTCCCATCCAGTCGCAGCTTTGAATTTATGGCAATCACCCAAAAGAATCTGCACGTCCGAAGGCCTCATTCTGGCAGGATCTTGCCTTACCTCAATGTGTTTCTTTGTGCTTTTGCTAAGCAGTAAATCCAAAACTTCTTGAATCTTCCATGCTCTGCCAGAACAAACATTATAGGGCTCGCCAAAATTGCATTTTTCGGTTGCCAGCCAATAAGCATGAACAATATCCCGAACATCTAAGTAGTCTCTTTGTGCCTCTAAATTTCCCACATAAATTACCGGCTCCTTTTTACCCTTTTCAATTTCTGCTATCTGTTTTGCAAAGTTAGAAGTAACAAAGGCTTCTCCTCTTCTTGGCCCCTCATGGTTAAAGCCCCGCGTAACTACTGTCTTTAGTCCATAGCTATAATGGTATTGGCAAGCCAAGGTATCTTGAGCTACCTTGGAAACGCCATAAGGAGACAGGGGTCTTAAAGGATTTGATTCTTTTATCGGCAACTCACCTTCTTTTACCAACCCATACTCTTCTGATGATCCGGCAATATGGATTACCGGGTGTATTCTCATTTCCCTGACCGCTTCAAAAATGTTCAACTCTGAAATAATATTATTGGTTAGGGTATCTTCGGGAGACTGCCATGAAACAGGCACGAAACTCTGGGCAGCCAAATGGAAAATTTTATCCGGCTTTACTTTTTCCATTACCCGCTGGACTGCAACCCTATTTTGTAGGTTGCACTCCAAAAGCTCTATTTTATCCTTAAGATGCTCAACTCTTTTGAGCTCATCCCCTAAGTGATGTGAAAAAACCGTCCCATAGACTTTTACGTCCGGCTTTGATAGGCAATATTCCGCTAAATGGCTGCCAACAAACCCCGTGATACCCGTAATCAAAACTTTCATTTATAATAATTTTAATAAAAATTGAAAGGCATAACATCATAGCTCTGATTAATAGACCTTACCACAAAAATCAGCTTATTTTCAAGTATTTATATTGTGAGCTTGGTGAATAATGCCATATTGGCGTCTTTATCTAAAATATCGGCTGCAAATTGGTAAAGATTATTCAACGATGCCCTCTGGCATCGCCTCATAATCTTTACCAATTTTCGCTGTGATATTTTAAACAAATCCATCCAAAGAGCATTATTCACCAAGCTCACGTTATAATGTACAAACATGGCGCGCACAGACACCGGGTGTCTGTGAGGCTGGGTGTCTGTGAGGCTCACTATTTTTAAAATCAGGCATTAACAATAAAAAAAGCTGCTAGTTTCCTAACAGCCTTTGGTGATGTTGGCTAGATTTAAATATTTTTTAATTCTAGTTTCATAATCACCTGTTTGAGAACGCCGATGATTTGCCTGATCGTCGGATTAGGTTCAGGAAAACTTACCGATACCACAGCCCCATACAGAGTCTCAAAGGAACGTTTATAGCCTTTTTCTTTGCGGGGTCTTCCGCTGCGTTCTTTACGCTCTTCCTTACCCCTGTCTTTTGCATTATGCAACTGCTCGCGAAGTCTGCCACCAGGAATTTTTTCATCAATTACCTCTTGAAGAACCTTTGGCTGCTCCTTTTCGGGAATTCCTGATACTTGGTAAAGATTTTCCATTCCAACCTTGCTCGCTCCTGCTGAAGATGCGATCTTTTTAGCTTTTGGGCCAAGATTCTTAGCAACACTAAGCACCTTGCTAACCCATGATTCGCTTTTATGAACCATTGCTGCAATCTCTATTAAAGTTTTCTTGCGTTCTTCTTTATGAGCTAGCAACTCTTCTGCTAATTCTATGGGCGACAGATCTTCCCTATGAAGATTTTCGATCAGCCGGATTTTGCTAATGTTGCCATCGCTGATGTCAGCAACAATTACCGGAATGGCATGCAAGTTGGCTAATTTGGCCGCTCGTCTGCGACGATCGCCGCATACGGTTTCATATCTCAAACTGCCCTTTTTAGGACGCGCTAACACCGGCTGAATTATGCCGACATCGGCGATACTCTGAGACAATTCCCTTAGGGAAGAGTCTCCCTTTGTAGGATCAACTGTCCTCAATGCTTTGGCCGGCGGCTCTAAATGTTTGACTTTCATCATCAAAAACTGAGGATTCCATTTTTCGATTCCGATGACAGCCATAGGTGACCTCCATGGAAAAAGTGTTTGTTAAGGTTCAGAACAACAGTTTTATCATACAATAGTTTCGCTTAATTTACAAATTAGCATAACCAAGCAAGTGTATTATTTTTATGGTTTTTTAAAATATACTCCTGTATAATCTATTTTTATTAAATCCGGCCTTACATTTCGCTTTAAAAAAAATTCTTCTAAAGCCTTTTTCGCCCCTTCCCAGTGGCCATAATCATCAATTATTATATATCCTCCAACTATAACATTGTCGTATAAATTATCAAGGCAACATTTCGTGGATTCATACCAGTCCCCGTCTAACCTTAGGATGGAAATTTTCCCTATTTTTTCTCTCGCTTTTGGCAAAGTGTTCTGAAACCAGCCTTTTTCAATAACTATGTTATCTTTTTTTAACCTCAACACTTCAAAAAGCACTTCTTTTACATCTTTTAAAGATGCTACGCATTGCTCTATTGTTTGAAGTTTGCCTTCTGTTTTATTGCCAGCATACTCTTTTGCTACAAGCCCGTCTTCTTTAGTTGGCTCCGGTAAACCTTCAAAAGAGTCAAAAAGCCATGTTTTGCGATTTGAATTATATTTTTTTGCCACAAAAGCCATTATTGCTGAACATCCTCCTTTCCATACCCCACATTCAACAAAAGCACCATTTATTTTCTTTCCCTCTATTTTTTTTGCCAATTGGTAGACATTGGACAGTCTTTTGTAGCCAGACATAGTATAGGGATAAACTTTCAAGAACAGCCACAATTTTTCAAAGTTAAAAAAATCTTGCGGTGAAATTCCGCTCCAAAATCTTAACTTTTGGTATAATTGACTTTCTCTTATTAAATTTTTAATTATTTGCATTTTCTAGAAACTGCCACTCTTTAATAATATTTTTAATATCAAAATCCAATGCTCTTTTTATTGATTTTTCTTTAAGTTCATTTAATAAATTTTCATCTGAAAGGAGTTTTACCGCGGCCTCGCTTAATTTATCTTTATCCCTTGGCCTTACCAATGTCCCGTATTCTGCATATTCAATATCTTCTGTTTCAAAACCGAAATTAGTATCGGGAGCTAAAATCTCCCTTGGTCCAGATTTACAATCAAAAGAAACAATGGGTAGACTGCAAACCATTGCCTCTAACAGAACATAGGGCAAACCCTCCCACAAAGAAGATAATAAAAAAAGTTTTGACCTTGCAAGAAATTTAAATGGGTTTTTCTGCCACCCAAGAAAGTAAATATCTTTATCTAAACCTAATCTTTTTGAAAGTTCTTTTAATTCTCTCTCCAGCTCTCCCTGTCCGAGAATCACTAATTTTACATTTTTTATTTCCTTCTTTATCTTTAAAAATGCTTCTATTAGGCTTTTTTGATTCTTTTGAAAAGTAAGTCTGCCCACATTTATAATAACAGGATTATCAAATATTTCTTGATACTTTGTTTCAAGAGGTTCTTCTGCTAATTTTTCAATTTCTTTTACATTTAAGGGGTTGTAAATTACTTTGATTTTATTAGCTTTTACCCCAAAATTCTCAATTAAATCTTTAGCGGAAGCTTTTGACACATCAATAACAAAATATGCTTTGTTAAAAAACCTCTTAATAAAAAATTTATAAATTCTGCCGCCTAAATCATAACAAGAATTGGACAAAAATCCTTCTACTCTGACAATAGCTCTTTGCTCCCTGCCTGCCGGCAGGCAGGCGGAAAGAATATTGATGACGTTGGCAGGATGCCCGAAGCTTATTACATAGTCTGGATTCTCTGTTTTAACTATTTTCCTAAACTTCAGTAAACCCAGTAAATAATGGAAAATCTTGGAAAACGGATTTTTTAGCGGTAAGGGAATATTTAAGGAAATTAAATTTCCTTTATAAGGATAAGAAACTTCTTTTTTAAATAAAACAATAACCCTCTCCATGGACTCGGGCAAATTTAAAGAAAGTTCTGAAACTACCCTTTCTCCCCCGCCAATGCTTAGAGTTGGTATTAAAAATAAAACCTTCTTCATGAAATATCGATGCTTAGAGTGCAGGATTCGAACTATCATCAATTGATAGTTCGAATCCTGCACTCTTTAGCGAATAGGCACATACGAATTATTGGCTGCATTAGTATGCATTTGCCTGCCTGCCGGCAGGCAGGTATATTGGTATCGCGGTTTATTTGTAGTTCAACAAACATTATTCCGTTATTGCGACCCGTTAATCTTCCAAACGTCCACAAAAAAAACGCCGGGACAAATCCTATTAAATACATCTTAATCTTTGCCAGAATATACAGTACCTTGGCAAGCAGAGAAGATTTTTTGTTTTCAATAGAATTGCTAGCCGTCCTAGCTGCTAATCCTGACCTAAATCTGCCGTCTATTGCGCCCATTATCATTTTAAACTGCTCTACATAGCAAAAATCCGATATTTCAAAGTTAATTTTTGAAAATAAATTAGAAATTGCCTCTTTATTCCACCTTGTGAGGTGATGTGGGGGGAAATCCCAATTATTCCAATTTGCCAGCATGCGTTCCCTAGATGGAGTGCTTATTATCATCTTTCCCCCCGGTTTTAACAACTTCTTTGCGCTTTTGATGAATTTCAAAGGATCTTGGACGTGCTCTATCACTTCAAAAAAGACAACATAATCAAACAAGGGCAAATTTTGCCTTTTAAAAAAACCTTCAAATGGTTCAGCAAATACATTTTTTAAGCCAAAATATTTTTTGGCTAATTCAATGCCTTTTCGGTCAAAATCAACTCCAAAAACCGTATATCCTCTTTTTTCCAGTTCAGCAATAAACTCTCCCGAGCCGCAACCTAGTTCAAGTACGGCAGTACCTGCTGGAAACTGCAAATACTTCTGTAAAAACTTTTTGTGGGACCCGCGATATATCTTTGGGCCTATTACATTTTTTATTTCGTAATCGCTTGTCTCTTCATACCAATGAGCTCCTGGGTTTTTCGCGCCCCAAAAGAATTGCACCTTACAATCTTTGCATTGGTACATAAAAAACTCATTATATTTCATGATGGGTATTAGTTCTCTGCTTTCTTTACAAATTGGGCAAACATTGGGATTCATTTTTGTGATGTCAAAAACCTTTTTATTTCCTTGCAGATAAACTGGTAATTATTTTTATCATTTGGGTCTTTCGCATAAAGGATATCTGCCAAGATACTGTTCCTCAAATAAGAAATAATGAATCTCATATTAATTTCCTCCAAATTCACCCCGTTAGAGGTTTGCTTTGTTTCATTTTCTCTCAAGACTCCCTGATCTCTAATGGGGTTGGGTAAATCCCAATTTATTTGAAGGTCTCTTTTTATTTTTTCCTTTAAGTCTTCAAAGTTTACTACCTTTTGGCATAAAGGATGATAAGAATAAAATACGTTTCCCAAAACATAGACTGGTTTTCCCTGTATTGCCGCTTCCATGCCAACCGTGCTGGTCATGGTAATTACGCCTATTGAATTAGCAATAACGTTTGGCGTTGATTCTTCTGAAGACAACAATACAGCATTGGGTATTTTTTTTATCTCTTCGTAAAACTGATTGGTCCTTGAGCCAATAGAGCCCGGATGCTCTTTTAAACATAATTTATAAGGAAATGGCAGGGTGGCTGAAACATATTTTATGGTAGCTAACTGGTTTGAATAATAGGTTGCTAAAACTAAAGTTGAAGCTTCCGGCTCGTATTGAATAGGAAAAAAGAAATATTTGTCTTTTGAGCTAAGCTTATTAAATATATTTCCCTGGAGTTTGATTTTAATATTTTTTTTAATGGTTCTAAATGGAGCCATAAGGCTTCTCCTTAACACTGCCTCGCTTTCGTAGTCAAATCTCTTAACTTTGGACCTATCCAAAAAATACCTGAAGAAAACGTAGCTGGATTCTTTAAGTCTTCTTAAGTAATGTCTAATATAATCAAATAAACTAAATCTTACTTTGACTATATAATAAGAAGAATAAATGGTTTTGTGAGATATGAACTTTTTTATGAAATTTTTGGCAAATTCTGTTTCGCCCGGCAAAAAATCTTCCTTTTTCAAATTTTTGAAATTATCTTCAAATTTTGAGCAGGTCCATTCTAAGTCCCAAATATCTATCCTACCCGGGAAGCGCGATTCGGCGATGCCACAAAAAGGAATATTATTTTTTTTAGTAAAATAGTAAGCCACCTCGCCAAAAAGCCCTGGCGGCGGTTCCCCAATTACAATATCTGGCTTTTCATAACTAAAAATGTAGTCAAAAAATTGATAAAGTTGATTTACTATATCCAAAGATTGATTGTAATTGTACCTATTATAAAGATTAAACCTTTCAAAAACAGTAAAAAGCTCTCTCCAGCTCAAATTCCCAAAGTCTTTTTTTGAAGAATCGTAGTTTTTAATGCACCAATCTATTTTTGATAAAAACTTGGAATTTTTAGGAAAAAACTTGCCCTTTTCATACTCAGCAATCTTGCTGTTAAAAACAACCAAACATTCATCTCCTTCTTTTGTAAGCTGATGGGAAATCTTGCCTAAAAATTCAAATAAATATGACGCATCATTTATTAAAAATAGCCATTTCATGGATTAAACTCTTTAAAAATATAAATTCCTTACTACTAAAACCTTTTAATAATGCCATTAATGCTAAATAAACAATAATGCTAAATACTATTGATAGTATTAATCCCGGCAATCCCTGCAAATCAATCAAAAGAATAAAAAAAGCTATAAAAATAGAGGCTATTGTGGTTTTTAAAACAAAAGCCCATTCTACCTTGAAACGGAATTCTCTAAAAGCAAAATAATGCATCAATAAGAGGGCGCATAAATAAGCTAAAAATGTGGTGATGGCAGCCCCCAAAATACCTAAAAAGGGAATGAAAATAATGTTTAACCCTAAATTTAAAAAAGCGGCTGCAGCCCAAATAGATGCAATGATTTTTGTTTTTTTTGCCAAAACCAAAATTTGGCTGAAAAAATAAGTAAGGCCGTACAGGAAAATACCCGCAGCTATAAAAGGAACAACAAAATAAGCGTTATTGGCAATTTCTCTTGTGGAAAAAAGTATAAGCAGCTTTCTTGAAAGCACCGATATGACAAAGGCAGCAGGAAGTACAATCCCCCAAAAATATTTTAGTGAATTTCTCAAATAGTTTTGGACTTGGACCATATTGTCTTCATCAAAAAACTTGGGTAAAATCACCGATAGCATAAAAGAGAGAGGAAAAATAAAAGTGGTAAGAAGATAAGCAATTGAGTAAGCAGGCACGTAATAACCCACAAAAATTATGCCCAAAAAAAACGCTATTAAATATCTGTCTGAAGAGGTAACTATCCAGTAAAAAAGGCCGTCAGCCATAGTGGGAAGCCCAAAAGACAAATATTTTTTAACCAGTGAAAAATCAGGAAACTTAAACCCGATTTTTTTAATTATGTAAAAAAGCAAAGATATGAAAAAAAGAATTTTAACCAATAAATAAGAAATTACCACCCCGAGAATACCGTACCCCAAGAAGATAACAATCGTTAACAGTATTATTTCGGAAGTCATTTTTGAGGCCATAAACCAAAAGTATTTCCCTATTTCTCTTTTTGCCCTGATTGCAACCAAAAAAATGCTGTTTAATGACTCAAAAATAACTATCAAAGACAGTATTTTGACAAAAGTTTGGCTAATTTTTAAAAATGAAGCCACGTAATCAGAAAACGCCATCAAAAACAAAGATATTGCCAAATTGATACAAAACATCAAAAAAACCGAAGAATAAACTCCTTCTTTAACATTTTTTTCGTCTTTATCCCCCGGGATAAATCTTATCAGGGCTTCGTGCATTCCTAAAAAGGCAACAGAAACCACCAATCCTACAGTAACCCTTATTTGAGACCAAATACCATAATCTACTGCACCCAAGGTTTTTGTTATTAAAGATAAAAAAATTAAACCTTGAGCCATCCCTAAAAAATCAAGGAATCCGACAGTAAATATATTTTTTGCAAATTTAATGTACGACATTTATTATTTTACCATTGTTATTCGCGCTTTTTTTTATGGCAAACAAAACTTTTAGAACTTCCAATCCGTCCTGCCCCGTGCTTTGAGGCCGTTCTCTTTTTTCTAAGCAAGAGACAATATGCCAAACCATTTGAGCCATTAAACTTCTCTGGCTTCCTATTTTTAAATTATTGTAACTTATCTGCATCCCTAATTTTTTAAGAAATAATTTATTCTTTTCACCATAGAAAGACCATTCGGTAAGTTTTTGCTTTTCGCTTACAGATTGAAGAAATGCCCTTGCTCCACTTTTAAAGAAGATTATTGCATCAACGTTTTTATCTCTTTTGGGGTTGGATGTTAAATTATTGTAAAAACCAATTACCTCCTTTACTTCGCCTAGAAACATTCTCAGTAAATCCATAATATGGGTTCCATTATTAAAAAGACCATTGTGGTAAGCCGAATAAGATTGCAACACGTTTCCCAAAATTCCATTCTTAACTTTTCTTTGCCATCTTTGTATTAAAGAATCAAAGTGCCTTGAGTGGTTTACAAACAAAAGGCATTTTTTCTGACGACACAATTTAACCATCTCTTTGGCTTCCCCAAGAGAATCAGCAATTGGTTTTTCACAAACTATTGCTTTTACTCCCAAGCCCGCTGCCATTTTAACAAACTTATAGTGGGTATTAGTATGAGTCGCTACCGAGACAATATCGGGTTTGGTTTCTTTAAGCATCTTTTTGGCTGATGAATATAAAGAGACGTCTGGAAAAAGTTTCTTAGCTTTTTTTAATTTTTCAGAATCAATATCACAAAGACCTACCAATTCAATTTTGGAGTTTTTAAAATAAGCCGCGGCGTGAGTAGCTGGCCTTACGTTTCTTGAGTAATTCCATTCTTGGGCTCCAATCCGACCGCAACCAATAACTACTGCTTTGTATTTTTTCACCCCGTTAGAAGTATGGGCAAAATGTTAATCATGAGACCTGGTCTTATCAACGAGGCCGGGTCTCGTTGTGACAATTTGCTTGCTCTTTGTTAATAATTATCATATTAAATTTTGACTCATTAAAGCTTTTTACTACCTTATCCAAACCCCGTTAGAGGTTTGTTTCTTTTGCATTTACCTTAAAGCTCCTTGACCTCTAACGGGGCAAACTTCTAACGGGGTTCATTCTTTTACACAATCAACCAAGAAAGCATTGGCCATGAAATGGCCGTACCAATCTTTTGATTTTTTTACTTCCAATTGTCTTTTAAATCTTTCTAACTTATCTTTATATTTATTTTCTATCAATCTAGGTAGGGGGAAAAAGCTATAAAAATATTTCTGCAATAACCTGAGTTTGTACTTAGCGAGTTCTTCACCAATCGTTAAGGGGTTGGTTGTTTCAACATAAATATTATCCCTAGCAATCTTAGCTGAATAATCTGGCTTGTTTGGGTGTGTTATTAGGCTCTCTAGGTCCTTAACTATGCCTTTGCCTAATAACTTTTCTAACCTCAACGGTTCAAAAAACTTCTCTTCAAAAAAATAAATGGTGTATTTATTGAAAGTGAATAAATCAAAAAGAGCGTTTTGGAAGGTAGCCATCATATGGCCTTTGGGTTTTAGTAAGCGATGAATTTTTATATACAATTGGCTTCTTTTTTTTGGAGGCAAATACTGAAATACTCCCATTAGAATAACAAAATCAAAAGAATTTTTAGGCAAGCTACCTAATTCTTTGATACTTCCCCTAATAATGCTGTCTTCACTAAAACCCGCTTCTTTGAGACGTCCTTTTGCTAATCTGAATAATTCCTTGCCTTTTTCAATTCCCTTAGCTTTAATACCGAGCTTTAGCATTTTCAATAGCAAAGCTCCCCCGCCGCATCCAAAATCTAAGACAGTAATCTTGCTTTTATTTTTTTCTCTATACTCTGGCAGGATTAACTCAAGAAATATTTCGTCTCTGGGAGCATGAGCTGAAAAATAACCTTCGGCTAAATCTTCAAAATACTTTTTTGTTTTTTTGGCATTATATTTATGAACCATTTTTTAAGATATTATTTATAAAATTTATTACTTTATAGGTTGAATTATTTCTGGTATATTTTTCAAATTCTTCTTTTTTAGCAAGGGGCTTCCTGAAAATATTTCTTAAAGCAGAATCAAGCTTTTCCTTTTTGTAAACTGGAAAAGACCAGCCGTTTTTGTTGCTTAAAAGCGTGTCGTTTTTTTTGTTTTTACCTGGCTGATAGCTAACTACTCTTTTACCCATTAAAGAAGCGTCAACAAGTGCTATGGAATTCATGCCAATTGTTAACTCAGCTTTTTGGGCCAATCTTTTACTATCTTCCTGTTTGCCTGCTTTTTTAATTTTTAATATTGAATTTTTGATTATATGATCGTACTTTTTCCTATTTTTTTCATCATTTTCCTTTGTTGGGTGGAACTTAATAATAATTTCTTTTTCAGGATAAACTCCCTCTAAAACACCGACAATGTCTCTGAAAATTTGCAATTCATGTAAATTTCTTCTTGAAAGGGGTTGGGAATAAAAAATTACCAAATTCTTCCTCTCTTTAACTTTCTTTCCACCAGACAATATGTCAAAACGGGGAGAGCCGGTGATTTTAATTATAGCCTGTGGAATTCCTAATTTCTCCAAATCATCTTTCATTTTTCTATCTATTGCCAAAATAGTATTTGGAAGGCTTGATCCTAATCTTTTTTGGTATGAATCCCATGAATCCAGAATGATAACTGTTTTTTTATTTAACTTTTTTGAGGCAACAATGAATTTTTTAGCAATGGAAAATTTAAAATCAGAATCATTGGTATCTGCAAAAACAATATCAGGATTTATTTTTTTGATTATCTTTTCAATATTTGAAAAAGAGCTGTCAGTTAGTAACCTGCATTTGATTTTTTGATTTCTTGCAAAGCGGTATATGTTTTTATTATCTGAAAAAAGGAGGACAGTAAATTTTCTATTTTTAATCTTTTCAATTATCGGCAAAAAAATGTCTAGTCCTCCCCTTTGTTCTGCGGCAAAAATAATCTTAAAGCTTTTTCTCATAATCCTTCAGTGCTTTAATGTTCAACTCAATTTTTTCTATGGCTTTAATAAATAGGTCAATTTCCTTCTTGGTTTGGTTTGGCTGGCAAATATCCGTGCATAACAGTTCTTTTTCGTACATCCTTTCAGCTACCGGACATATGCCTTTGCTATAATCTATTTGATGTGGGTAATCTTTTGAAACAAATGGAAACTGGGAGTGAGAGTACACTTCTTTCTTTTGGTACATGGGAAACAAGTAAATGGGCTCTTGGTACCCTTGGCCTAAGGGGAAACCTTCGGCTTTCATTGCTTTGGCAAAAGTTTCTCTTTTTATTCCAATCTTCCTATCCCAAAATCTGATTGGATACGTATAATAAATATGAATATTTTCTTTGGGTAGGGAAGGAACAACGAGCCAGTTAAACTTTTTCAACCTTTTGGTCAAATAATTAGCTAATATTATTTTTTTATTATTTAGTTTTTTAAGTTTTTTAAGCTGCTCTGTAACAATTACTGCCTGTAACTCTGTCATACGATAATTACTTCCCAAAACTGGCTCAAAGACACCCTTATTCTTCAAATCATTCATTACTGCCTCTCCATGATTTCTTATTAACTGGGTGCGAAAAGCGTAGTTTTTATTGTTAGTTACCAGCATACCACCCTCACCAGATTGAATGACTTTATGAACATTAAAACTAAATATTCCAATATCGCCTATCGTGGCTAAAAATTTATTTTTGTAAGTAGCTCCAGCTGATTGGGCATTATCTTCAATAATTTTTAAATTATATTTTTTAGCTATCTTTAAAATTTTACTATAATCAGCAGTTCCACCAAATAAATTAACGGTTAAAATGGCTTTGGTGTTTTTGTTTATCAATGGTTCAATTTTATCTGGATCGATACAAAAATCATTTTCATTAATATCACAAAATACGGGCAAGGCATTGTTAAAAAGAATAGCTGAAGCTGTAGCTGACATGGTAAAAGGCGTAGTAATGACTTCGTCGCCGGGCCCAATACCCAAAGCCCCAATAGCTGCCTGCAGAGCGGTTGAAGCTGAATTGAAAGAAACAGCATACTTTATTTTGAAGTATTGGCAAAACTTTTTTTCTAATTCTTTTACATAATGTCCCCCTAAAAAATACTGCCCTTCCCTGCCCAAAAAAGCAGAAAGAACTTTAGTCTTCATCACCTTTAAAGCAGCTCTTTCTTCTTCTTTTCCCAGCGAGTTGTAAGGTGGCAGTGGATTTTTCAACACCGGCCTGCCTCCAAAAATAGCGAGTTTATTTTTCATGTTTTTTAAGAATCATAAATCATTCACCCGGTTAAATAGCCCAAGGGGCTAATTTCGCAAAGCGAAATTATTTAACTGGGTAAATCGTAAATCGTAAATCAAAAATCAATCACCTTCCCACCCTCGACCAATTAAAACATATTTATCTTCCTTTTCTTTTACTCCCACTCCTTCTCTTTTGTTAATAATAAATTGACAATTATCCTTTTTAGTTAATCTAGCCGAATCAACGCCCTCATCTTTTGCATGATTGATTACAGAATCTTGGAGTTGCCACTGATTTCTTTTATTCTTTTTCCAAATTTCTGGATCTCTTTTCTTGTCAATATAAGACCAGAATTCCTTTTCTGGCATTGAAATCCAACTTAAAAATAATTGTAAGGCTTTTTTGCTTGGTTTTAAATTCTGATATTTTCTTACAAGTTCAATCCCCTTTTCCTGGGTTAGGCGCTTTAACCTAATTTCTCTAGTTGCATGATCGGTAGCTTTTCCGTAACCCCATTTTAAAAATTTAATATAATCATGTAATTCAGAATAATTAAAACAGTCTACATCGTTATATGTGTCAAAAGTTCTTGGCTGCAAAACTGTTTTGTAGCCATAAAGATTTATCATCAACTCGTGCTGTTTTTTTGAGTCCCAGCGGATATAATTTGAAAGATAAATTCCTCTGACTCCAACTTTTTCTATTTCCTTATCGTGAGGGTATTTATAGGGAGTAACATCACTTTCTGATATATTGTCATCAATCAAATCTTCCGATTCAAAACCCATCAAATCATGGTCTTTTCTATACCTTCTCGTCATTTCTACCTCGTCTAAATGGCTAAACTGACCAACTTGGTCAACTCCTTGATGAACCCCCCAAATGATAAGAGGAATTTTAAATCTAACAGCGATTTGAACCGGAAAAACAGTCTGCCCGGCAATACAATGCCAGTATACGCTGCCCATTTTTTCTATTGTATACCTCGTTATCTTCTTAACGGTTTCTGGGGAAATCGTTAAAGTAAATAAATCGCATCCAAAAATGGTTTTTAAATAGGCTAAGTTTCTTATTCCCAATTTTGTGTTGTATTGCTTGTTGTAAGTTACCAATAAAGGATGCATTTTATAAACATTTTTTACGGTATGAACTATAAAATAAGAATCTCTAGCTCCGCTAACTGGTATAATGCAGTCATAATTTTTGCCGTCTTTATTTCTATACTGCTCCAGTATTTTTTTTAATTTTTTCTCACGCTCCGACCAATTAATAACGTCTTTTTCTCCATGGATAAGACACCCGCTGCAAACACTTTTTTCATTAAAGATTATGCCAAGAGGATGATTTGCTGGGTATAAACATCTTACACAATATTTCATAATTTACTGCGATAAATTTCCTACGAATAGCGAATATTTTCGAATTACGAATTATTACGTGTGATTTTTTTTATTCGTAATTCGTTGCATTCGTAATTCGTAGGGCCTTTATATAATTTCTTCTTTAATATATTCGAATCTAAGCTTATCTAAATAATTTTCCGGCCTTTTTGCTATTCTCCCGTTTTCCACAAAATTTATCTCTTGGTAATTGGCATAGGTATCTAATCTAACATCTACCCCTTTTTTAATTAAAAATGATTTTAACGTTATCGGACTATGTTCTGTAAAATGGAAAAAGTTTCCTGCAGCCGAGGCCAAAGCGCTAGTTTTAGTGAAAACTTCCAAGAAATGTTTGGGCTGCCCAGCTCCTCCGCAGGCAATGACAGGGATTGAAACAGCTTTACTTATTTTTTTAATTATCTGCAGGTCATAGCCTCGTTTTGAGCCATCCCTATCAATAGAATTAAGCAATATTTCTCCGGCCCCCAAATTTTCAACTTCTCTTGCCCATTTTACGGGATCCAATCCAGTAGGATTTTTGCCATTGTCAGAATAAACTTCATATTTGCCGTTTTTTCTTTTTACATCCATGGAAACTACGATGCACTGGTTTCCAAAAATTTCTGCTGCCTTTTTAATGATACTTGGATTTTTTAATGCCAATGCATTGATTGAAATTTTATCTGCCCCTTCTCGTATGATTTTCCTCATATCATCCAAGTTTCTTATTCCTCCTCCTACAGTTAATGGCACGAAACTTTTTTTAGAAACTTCTGTTATCAATTTAAAATCTGGTCCCTTACCCTGCCTCGTTTTATCAATGTCAAGCAAAATTATCTCGTCTATGCCCCACTTATTTAAAAATTCAATACAAACACCAATGCTTCCAATCGGCAAATACTTTTTAAATCCTACGCTTTGCACAACAATTCCGTCTTTAATGATTAATGTAGCGACAATTCTTTTTTTAAGCATAGTAATTTATTCCCTTGCGCTTTTTAACGCACTATAAAATGTTTCGTATTCTTTTACTAATTGGTAGTCATCAACATTCGCAACAAGATCATCATATTTTTGTGCATTTATAGTTTTTAAAGACTGACGTATTTTCTCAAAAACACCCTTGATTTTTTCTTCGGACGGATTTCTGGTGTCGACTATATATTCATAATGGCTTAATATGGGCGATTTGCTTAATAAGTATTTTAGTTCCGTAGCATCTTCTTCTTTTGTTCCAGGTGAAAAATCAAAGAATAATTCTGGCATAGCTTCCCTCATTTTTACTCTAAATCTTGGACTCTCTTTGAGGAGTTTCTCAAAATCTTTATGAGATTTTAATTCTTCAAACACTTCCCTTTGTAGGTTGTTATCTAAAAAAATCAACGATTGTGCATGGTAATCTGAAAGTGTTTTATTTTTTAAGTAATTTTTAAGAATACCCCTAAAATCTAGTTCAGAATTTGTTTGCGAAATCTTATATAGCGTTTCAATTTCAGTCCTGTCTGCACTCTCTGCAATTTTTAAGTATTCTTGTCCAATTGCTTTAATAAATGGTTTTGGTAGTCCCTGCGGCACTCCTTGTTTTTTCATCAGTTCCAATGCTCTTGATACATAAAACTGCTTTTCTTCTTCTGGGCTTACATGACCTCCTACATCACCAGGTTTTTCCATTTTCAAGGCATAAAAAGACAGAATGTGTTTTAATTGTTCTTCCTTATTTGGAGCAGTATCTTTAAGGTCTTTTCCAATTGCATTAACCACAGGCTCCATTCTGGTGAGCGTATAATCTAAACCTTCTATCTCTTTAGTATCTAAATTTCTCTTTGCCCACGTAGTATCAATGATAACCGCATTTGCAGCACCCCCTCTTGAAACAGTAACGAATGTATTCCAAGCATGTCCGCTCTTATTCATTTGTTGCTTGTTCCAATCCTCTCTTTTGGGAGCAAAAGTTTCTGTGCCTTTTTCATATAGGCAATAAGTATCACGAAGTTGACTGAACTGCGTTTGGTTTTCCTTTAATGCTTCAAAAACTGCTTTAATAGCACTGGCAAAATTTCTGCAGACTCCATTACCCTTCCAATCTTTATTATCTCTTTTTTTCTTTCCTTCTTTCAAAAGTTCCAAGGTAGTGCTTTCATCTGCCTCTGTTTTTTCTGGCTCACCCGTATAAATTCCTTTGTATTTTTTTACATCACTCCACTTATATTTCGTTAAATCAATAACTATTTGAGTTGCTAACTCTATTGCTTGTTTTGGAGTAAGTGCATCTAAATGTTCAATTTTTAACTGCTTCAAAATGTCTTGACCATCCTTTTGGAGATGTTCAGAAACAAAAGCAAAGAGCTTTTTCTCCCAATCTTTTTCTTTAATTGTTTCTTGATACGTTGAAGCTCCCGGTTCAGTTCCGTCCAGTCTTCCTTCCCCTATTAAATACTTTTTAATGGAATCTGGTATTTCGTGAGTCTCTTTTGACGGGGCAACATTTGGATTAAATGCGGTAAGTTCTTCAAAGGCAATCTTTTCATTTTCAGCTGTTTTAATTTCAAGCAAGGGATTACGTGTTAACTTTTCCTCATCTTTTCTCCTTTCTAAAAAATAATCCTTAGCTTCGTTCCAGGTATCAAATTCTTTATAGGTTGTGCCAATATAATGACCTGTTTTTGTATCAACTAATCCCGGAAGCATAACTCTAAATTTGCCCTCTGGATTTTCATCAATTCTGAAGAAATATTTTGAATATGTTTTTTCCAGCGAGGCTCTTTCAAATTGCTCTTTCACATCTTCTTTTACTTGTTCTACGGCTGTCTCAGCTTCTTGTCTTGTTTCAAAAATTTTCTTGGTTGTTCCAAAAATCAACCTTTTATTTTTATCCAAAAGACCGGGCATATTAACTTCAAAACCATTTTCAACTGGACTTATTTCATACAAACCTATCACAGATTTCTTTTTTTCTGGCTTTAACCGTTCTTTATTATCTTGTGATTGTTGTTGTGACTGCTCATTTTTTTTTGACATAAGTTCAATATCTGACCAATCATCTGCGAGATGGACAAATTACTCACTATGAAATGCTTAGATGATTGAAGAATGACCTAAACAACTTCAAGCCGTTGTTTTGTGATTTCTCGGGGTGAAATTGGACTCCAAAAATATTATCTTTTTGCACCGCCACCGCCATCTCTTGGCCATAATTACAAGTTGCCGCAGTATATTTTCTATTACACTCTAAATAGTAGCTATGGTCAAAATAAAAATTTGAACCATCTGATAATTTTGAGAATAAAGGCTCTTTTTTAAAAATATTTATTGTATTCCATCCAACGTGAGGTATTCTAAATCCCTTTTTTTCTTTAAACCTTACAACATTCCCGCTTATAAAACCCAATCCCCTGTGAAATCCGTTTTCTTCTGACCAGTCAGCAAACACCTGGAATCCCAGGCAAATTCCTAAAATCGGCTTTTTCTTTTTTAAAACTTGTTGCTTTAACAATTGAGTGATTTTAAACTTTTCAAGATTCTTCATTGCTTCGCCAAAAGCGCCAACACCGGGTAAAATAAGAACCTTGGCATTTTCAATGTCCTTTTTTTTATTTGAAACCAAAAAATCATATCCTAAGGATTCAAGCGCGTTTATCACCGATTGATCATTTCCAACCCCATAATCAATAATAAGAATGGGTTTGTTCATTTTAACTCTACTTTTAATTTAAATTTCTCATTTCTATCTTTTTTCCAGATGTTTTTATTACGATATGATTCAGCAACTTTCCAAAATTTCTTTTCTGAAATTCCAAGGTATTTACAAAATCTTTTAATAAATCTATCAGCGCATTTGCCATCGTACTTTTTAACAAACTCTATTGCTTTTTTTCTTGTTATCATTTTGAGTCTCACTGCTTCAGCTATCTGGTCGGTAACTTGGCCAAAACCAAATTTTAAATATTTTAGCATCTGGTTTACCACTACATAGTCTTCGTCTAAGGCGCCGAAGCCATAAATATCTCCAATATCTTCAGGCGGATCGTCCCGCACCATCAAACCTCTTTTAACAGCAAATTCAGCATTTTTAAACCTTGTGAAATCTTTTATATAGTAACCCAAATAAACAATTCTCAATTTTGCCCACTCTAATTCTTCATCTTCAGGATATTTGTATAAAATAAGATCTTGGTCCTCCATTTCTTCAGTCACTAAATTATTTTTTCTTGGATCTCCCCCTTGCAACGTATGATAATATTTCATTTTGTTTGCATCTCCTGTTAAAGATCCGACACCCGTATCTCCCATGGCGATAGCTGGATTTTCTCCTAAAAATATAAGAGGGATATGATAGGCAATAGCAACCTTAGGAGCCGACGCGTAAAGAGCCATCTCTGTTGATTTACACCAATTTCCATATTTCAAAAACCCTTGCAACATTAATTTTTTCCATACTTTAGGATTTGGAGCCGTTGTAATACAGTCAAAACCCAGGGAAATGAGATTTGATATGTTGCGAGCTCCCCTTTCTGCAAGCTGCTCTGGTGGGTATTGGCAAGAAACCAATAACGGCTTTAATCCTAGCTCATCTCTAACAAATATGGACTGGCGAGTACTGTCTTTTCCTCCGCTCACCCCAATAATACAATCGTATCCTGAAACATTATGTTTCTTCCCATATTCAGCAATTTCCTTTAATTCCCTAGCTCTTTCCCCCCAATCAATTGCTTGGGTCTGTTTAGCAAAAAAACAGGCCAGGCAAACCCCATTTTTATCAAATTGAATGCCAGGCCTGGTATCTGGTTGAACACATTCTTTGCAATATTTCATTTATTATTAATTTCGGTTAAATTTAACTTGATTTTCTAGCGTCTTCAATAAATATAGCCACTCCCTCTTTGGATTTTGCCGATACTAAGGATTTAGCAAGGGCTTCCGGAGGAATAGTTATGGCGTGGCCTCCAGCTCTTGAAAAGTATTCAACGTTTTCTGGACTCCTTACGGAAGCTATTAAAATTTCAACACCATTAATCTGATAACAATCAAGCCAATCGCGCGTATTTTTAATTGCGTTAAAAGCGACTTGAACTCCGTGCTCTTCTGCGATTCTACCCGCAAAAATGCTGATGAAATGAGGTTTTTTTGCATTTGCAGATTGTAAACCATTGGCAAGAGTTTTTGCTGTCAATATTGCCTGATTATAGGTCATCACTGAGGTCACGTTTATAATTATTCCCTCTTTGACCAATTGATTAATCGCTGAAAGCAAAGAGTTGCCATTTCTGTCAATTACAGTCACTTTCACTACTATATTTAGAGCCCAGTTGGTAAATTCTCTTGCCTGGCTTATAATTTCTTCTGGGTTTTCTGATGTTACTTCAACACTTAGTGGTCTTGGATCAATTAATTTTGCAATTTCCAGGATTCTTTCCTTAACTTTTTCCTTGTCCAAAATTCCCGCTTTTACAAAAGTTGTGGGATTGGTAGTAACCCCGTCGCAAAGCCCTTCTGCAAGATATTTTTTAATTTCCTCTATGCTGGCTGTGTCTATAAATATTTTCATATTTTGTTCTTTTTAATTTAACTTTGTTTTACGAGATTGCCAATCCAATTAATTCTTTTGGGGACCGAGGTACTTTCTGCTTTTGTAGATACATAGTTTACTAAATCAAAATATCTGTTTGTCGAATTTTCATTGTCAAAATAACCATGCAAATATAAATTATTGTTCAACATACGAACATTATCCTCAATAAAGACGGCTGAATGCGTTGTAAACTTATGCTCTTCTGGTCCCTTATCAGAATCTTGAAAAAGGTAAAGATTTTTCAGTTCTCCTTCTTTAAAGGCTCTTTTAAGGTCTTCAAGAACTTGCTCTTTAGAGACATTATTTGTAAGCTTGAACCTAAAATCAAGCATTGAAACTCCGTCGTAGGGAACGACGGTGTAATTTACCGTAAAATTATTTTTGTTAATGAAATCTAAAAGATTAGGTCCTGATTTTTCAAGAGTACAAAATTTTCTGTTCATAGTATTAAAATCTTTAAGTTTGTAATTGGGAACACTGTGTACAAAGTTAGCATCGCTTTCCAAAACGCCGTACTTTTTATTGATATAATTTGTTAAAGGAACATATGAGTTGACTGTGCAAGAACCGTAAGAAATTACCTTCATGTCTTTATTGTATTCAAGATGATTAAAACCATAAATTAAATTTTTAGCGTCCCATGAAGTTGCAGAAATTACTACTAATTTTGTGTTGTCTAGAATATACTTTTCACAGTCTTTGGCAATATTGTTTTTACCAGAGCATTCCAAAAATATATTAGGCTTTCCTACCCAAGGTATTTGGTCTTTTAATTTGTTTGTATACTCTATAGTAACCTTTGCGGCATCTGAGTCAGAAAAAACCAAATTACTTTGCAATATACTCACCTTATAATCTTTAAAAGAAACGTAAGAGTCATTATTAATGATAGAAAGCGCATCTTCAATTGAAAGAAAATTATCGTTAATGTAATTAATTTCAAAATTAGCGCTGTTTTTCCTATCAAGCCAATACCTTAAAAGGTGAAGTCCGAACCTGCCAAATCCATTTATTCCAGTAGTTGTTATAGGCCTTGTTTTAATAATGAGGGTTTCTTGTATTTTATCTTCTATTTTCAGTAAATCTTCAAGTGTATCTGCAGAACTTATAATTTGATTGGTCCTTGCAGCTGAATGTACCAGGGGTTTTACTCTATCTCCAATTTTAGACCTGAAATAGACATCTCGCACCCCCCTTATATTTTTAAGTTCTTCTGCCCCTTGAATATCAACAATGATTCCTGAATCATGGATTACCGAAATGGTAGAAGACCATTTCACCCATTTGGGCACCAAGTCAACCGGATCTAATGGAAGCCCACAGGCAATATCTATTGTAGCTTTTAAGATATCCATGCCAAAGCTATAGGGTTTTCTCAGTTGTGAATCAAATCCTCCGGAAGTTCTGGCAGTTACTTCAAGAATTCTTACATTTCCCTCTTCATCTACTAATAAATCTCCCTTAAATGCTCCATCCGTGACACCCAAGACCTTGGCAGCTTTATCCATTTTTTCATACATGGCGCTCTGCACGCTTTCTGGCAGTAAAGAGGGAGTGCGGGAGCCAATATGCACCGCATATTTTTCCTTTGGCAGGAAAATCCTGTCTGAAACGCCAGCGGGATATAATTTACCCTGATACAAAACTGTGTCCACACTATATTCTTCACCTTTTAATTCTTCTTCAATTAAAACTTCTTTTGTAAAGTTGCAAAAACTTAACGCTAAGTTAAATGCTTGCTCTAACTGGTCTTCGCTAGTTATTTTAGTTATCCCCTTACAAGCCCAGCTGTCTGCTGGCTTTACATAACAGGGGAAACCAACATCTTTTACTGCTTCCTCAACTTCCTGTAGGTTCTTAGCCGTGGCGAAGCGGACATTTTCTACGCCAGCCCCCGAAAGAATGTGACGCATTCTAATTTTACTCTTGCAATTTAAAGCAGCTTCGGGGTCTATGCCGGGCAAACCAGCTTCTTTTGCAGCATAAGCTACGGTGTAAGCGACATCATGTCCTTGAGTGTATACTGCAATGATTTTGCCTTCTGACTTTAACTGCTTTGCCACTTTAGCTGCTCCACCTAAGTCATTTATATCAACGCAATAGAAAAAGTCAGCGTATTCTCTTGCAACACAGTTTTCTGAACCATCTAAAAGATAGGTGGTAAAACCAAGCTCTTTTGCCTTCTTCAAACCCGGTATCTGCAGCTCACCCCCCCCAATAATTAAAATTCCTTTTTCCATATTATAGACTTGCTTTGTAATAATTTTTCGTGACGAAAAATTATTACGCAGTAAGTTTTTTTTCTAATTCTTTTAAACTTTTAACTATTATTAAATTGTCTTTAACTAAATTTTCTTTGTTATTCGTTATCCAACAAACTTTAGCTCCCATATTAAGAAATCCCTCAACATCATTTTTAAAATTATCACCTATATAAAGAAACTCTTCTGGAAATTTTACTGATATTTTATTCAAATATTTATTAAGACTTTCAAGTATTTTTTTGGTTGGTTTTTTATCTTTCTTGCCTTTTCCGTAAATAACGAAGTCAAAATAATCATAAATTCCGGCCTTTTTTATTCTTCCTTCCTGGTACGACCGTTTTCCATCTGTAATAATTCCCATTTTAAATACAGTTTTCTTTATTGATTCCAATAAATCTTTTGCGCCATTTAGGAGTTTTTCGTCTTGGAAAGTTTTTCTTAGTTCTAATAAAATCTCTTCTTTAAATTCCTTGCCAATTTTAAGCTCGGCTAAAGTATCATCTAAGTGAAATTTGTAATTTGGTCCCTTCTTATTATATATCTCAAAAAACCTTTTTTCCAAATTTGGTGATAAAAAACTGTAATCTCTTAAAACTTTTTGCCACCTTTGTCTTATTGAATACTGCCCGTCAATCAAAGTATCATCAAAATCAAATCCAATTGCTCTTATGTTTCCAAAAAATTTAGTATTTCCTGATTTTTTCTGTAATTTTGCCATATTTTTTCCTTAGCTGGCTAATTCCTTTTTCTACAACTTTTTCATCAAAAGTCAAACTGCCTTCTGTTCTTATGTAGACATATAGGGGAATGGGTAGGTGTTTGCCTATTTTTTTGGCTTTCATCATTCTCAACAAAAAGTCATATTCTGCAAATACAAAATCTTTGTTGTAAAGCCCTAATTCTTTGAATAATTCTTTCTTAAACATTATTGCAGTAGCCAAGCTGTTAAATATGTTTTTTTTTAAAGAAACCTTTTTCCTTTTTACGCCATAAAAAGGCTTTTCAAAATAATCACAATAAACAAAGTCCGCAAATTTATCCTTTTCAAATTCCTTCAACATTTTTTCTAAAGTATAGGGAAGAAACTGGTCATCTGAATCAAGTAAAGTTACATATTTGCCCCGGCTTTCCAAAATACCTCTATTGGTTGCAGGAGTACCTCCCAAGTGTTCTTGATGAATTAATCTTATTTTCCCTTTGTAATTTTTTAGGATATCCAGTGTATTGTCTTCTGACCCATCATCTATTACCAGGATTTCGTAAAGTTCTTTATTTAATGTTTGACGAAGAGCGCTGTCAATAGCTTTTTTCACGAATTTCCCTGAGTTATAAGTACGTATTATAACGCTTATTTTTGGTTTGTTATTTTTCATTTCAAATTTTCATTTTGAAAGCACGTGTTCCCAACTTATGCTCCGATATTTTTGCAGATTTTTTGTTGCTTTATATCCCCCAACCAGCAATTCGTAATACTTAGGGTCCAATCCTCTTCTATGATTGCCCGGTCTTAAAACGGCAATATTTTCCCTGCTGAATTTTTCCCCCTTTTTAATGTTTTTTATGGCAAAGACGCATCTTTGAGCAAAGGATCTAGGAATCATTTCATTTTTATAAGCTTTTCTTTCTGGACTCCCTAGTAATTGGTTTTGAATCTTTATTTTCCTGCCTATTTTCATCTCTTTTTCTGTTCGCCTTATGGTTTTTACCATTAAAGTAAGCTCTTTGGGCTCTAGGGCAAAAAAGTGATCAGGCCCTGGCATATTTTTATCTAGTGTTATATGTTTTTCAATGATTTTTGCTCCCAATGCCACGGCTGCCCTTGGCGCAATTATTGGGTCAGCTGAATGGTCTGAATATCCTATCACTATATCAGGAAAAGCTGTCTTTAGGGCGTAAATCACAGAAAGATTAAGTCTATTCAGGGGTGCTCCGTATTCGGCAATGCAATGCAGAAGGGCTATTCTATTGTTTTTTTCCTCTTTAAATATTTCCAGTGCCTCTGCTATCTCTTTTATTTCAGCTGCCCCACAGGAAAATATAATTGGCTTCTGGAATCTAGCCACATATCTTAAAAGTGGAATGTGGGTTATTTCATACGAGGCAAACTTAAAAGCTGGCATTTTGTATTTTTTTAAGATATCCGCCCCCTTCTCTTCGCAGACAGTGCAAAAAAATTCTAACCCCTTACTTTCAGCATATTTCTTTAATTTGGGAATCCAACTTTGGGGCAATTGGGCACTTTTGACTATTTGATATATATTCTTCTTCCTGCCTTGACCGCTTTTATCATTTCCGGCGCTAGGAGGATACATTTTTTTAGCAAAAAACAGTTGAAATTTTACCGCATCGCAACCGGCCCTTGCCGCTGAATCTATCAATTTTAAGGCATTTTCGTATTCTCCATTAAAGTTAATACCAACTTCAGCAACTATAAAACAGGGGTTGCTGCCTCCAATTTTAGTTTTTCCAATGTTAAACTCTTTTGCCATAAATTATAATTTTGATATTTATCCCGCACTTAAAAATATATCTCAGCTACAAAATCATAATTTTTAAGTGCGGGATTCCGCTCGTAATTTAAGCTTCCTATAAGTAAGCAAAAACTTGTTAATAGGGCTTGAATTACTCGCTTCATTTTCTGTAATATGCAATAATTTTTATTACGGCCCTAACAACATCCTCTGCATCTTTCTTGCCTAAATCAGGATGCATAGGCAAGGAAATTATTCTGTCAAAAATATATTCTGCATTGGGAAAATTACCTCGTCTAAATCCAAATTTTTCCTTATAATAAGGGTGCAAATGGACAGGAATAAAATGAACGCTGGCTCCAATATTTTCTGCGTCCAAAGCAATGAAAAACTGATTTCTGTCTACTTTTAATTTATCAATGTCAATTAAAATTGAGTACAGGTGCCTAGCGTGCTTTATGTACTTTCTTGGAGTAGGAATAGTGATTTCTTTAACATGTTTAAAATTCTTGTTATAAAACTGGGCTATTTTTTCTCTCTTCCTAATAAAACCCTCCAATTTTTTAATTTGATGCATGCCCATAGAGGCCTGGATGTCTGTCATATTATATTTAAATCCAGGATACTTTATCTCATAATACCAATATCCTTTCTTAGAATACCTTTTCCAGGCATCCCTATTCATACCGTGTAGACTCATTACTCTTATCTTTTCTTCTGCGTTATTATCTTTTAAGCAAACCATTCCACCTTCGGCAGTCGTTATATTTTTTGTTGCGTAAAAGCTGAAGGTTGTATAATCACTGATTGTTCCTATATTTCTGCCTTTATACTTAGCTCCTATGGCGTGAGCCGCGTCCTCTATTACTACTAAGTTATGCTTCTTGGCAATCTTTAAAATTTCATCCATATCGCAGGGATGTCCTCCGTAGTGCACGGGCATTATGGCTTTGGTTTTCTTTGTTATAGCTCTTTCAATTAAACTAGGATCAATATTATAGGTATCTTTTTGAATATCAACGAAAACCGGTTTTGCTCCAACATGCAAAATGACATTAGAAGTAGCCGCAAAAGTAAACGGGGTTGTAATAACTTCATCCCCGAACCCAATACCAGCTGCAATTAGTGATAAATGTAGCCCGGCAGTACAGGAATTTAAAGCTACGGTATATTTGCAACCCACATATTTTCTAAGTATCTGTTCAAATTTATGTGTTTTTGGACCAGTGGTTATCCAGCCCGATTTTAAAGTATCAACTACTTCACTAACTTCCTCCTTGCCAAAAGAATAAGGGAAGGGAGATAGTTGACTTTTTCTTACTTTTTTACCACCGGCAATAGCTGGTTTCTCTATCATATTCTATTTCTTTGAACTATATGAGCGTTAATTTCTTTTAATTCCGGCTTTTGATTAATAAACTCTAAAACTTCTTCTGTTCCAAAAAATTCTCCTTTCTTATACAAATTTTCGTAAATTTTAGTTATTAATTCCAAGTCTTCTTTAGTATCAAGAGTTAAGCGCAAATCAGGATTTTGGAAGTATTTGGGAAGTTCTACCTTGCTAATCTTAAAAATATTGGGGTTTTCTTGAAAATAAGATGTAAGGTTTTCTCTGTTATAGGTGTCTCCTGCCTTTTTATAAGCCAAATCTAATGCTTGAAAATTCAAAACTGCTACATCTAATCCCAAAGGCAGAAGCCTTGAGGGATAAGAGGTGTCAGTATAGTCAGAATTTCTGTCTATGTGTTGTTTAATTGTTAAATCAATTATCTCTGGATCAATTAGGGGCTTATCAGCCGGAACTTCTACAACAACGTCACAGCCATTTTCTTTAGCCGCTAAATAAACCCTTTCTAGAACTTCTTTTTCGCTGCCTCGGTAATAGGAAATCGAGTTTTCCAAGGCAAATTTCTCTAAAATATCATTCTCTTTTGTATTAGGAATCGCTAAAATAATCTGGCTCATCAATTTTGAAAACCTTAAGCGCTCAATGATGTGCTGCAGTACAGATTGGCCAAAAATAGGAAGTAAAACTTTTCCTGGCAATCTTTCAGAGCTCATTCTTGCTTGAATAATTGCAGATATTTTTTTTTGCTCCGAGTTTACCATTTCTCAATTACTTTTTTAGTTTTTTCCCGGAGGTTCTTATAAATTTTATAGACCTTAACATCAAGCTTTGGAGAAACAAGCTTTAATATTTCATGCCCCCAAATTCTGTACTGGCCCGAAACTTTATAAGCTTCAATAATACCGTTTTTTAGCATTCTTTTCATTGTACTCTCGCTAATCTTTAAAAAATCGCGGGTTTCCTTTGAGGTATATATTTTATCTGGTTTAATTTGTTCTACCATTTTCTTTATGTTTCATGATCTATGTTAAACCCCTATTGACGGGGTGTCAATAGGGGTCAAAATAGGTCAAATTGATTATAGAACAGTTGGCTTTGCTGTATCTTTTTTTCGTAATCCAAAATTAAATCAATGATTTTACTTAAAGAGTGCAGGATTCGAACTATCATCAATTGAGCGTCGGGTCTCTGGCTTTT
>ERZ1292623.335-Hain-H51-01um-R1-335-length-51416-cov-6_pt1 | contig 51416 bp, 32 predicted proteins | sample MGYA00564398_ERZ1292623 | MGnify/ENA primary metagenome ERZ1292623 (study PRJEB36523, sample SAMEA6512633) | groundwater metagenome | collected 2019-01-07 | study: AquaDiva: Metagenomics assemblies of 32 groundwater samples
ATTGCGTAAATCATATCCGCGGGTACTTGGCTGTTCTGCAAACTCGTTATCAGGCTGCCGTACTGGGTGCGAACCCCGGTGGTACCATCCAGCCAGTCACGCGTGAGTGTAGCCGCACCAATGGCTGCGCCCCGCGCCCCATCTGAAACTTCACCTTCGGCAAAGACTTGCTCGATAGGTTTCACCGGCTTGAGCGTGAGACTGGTGAACTTGACCAACTTGGGGCTAATGGTAAGCAGCAACAGGTAGGCCGACAACGCCAGGATGACCCCGATAATAGCCGAGCTGATGGTCTCTTTTGCTTCCTGAATTTTCCCGCGGTCGCCAGCGGCCAGCACCCAGCGCAGGCCGCCATACATTGTCATGACTGTTGCCAAAATGCCAATAGCACCCACCATGAACACGTAGAGCGCGGCAATGTACTCGCCCAGGGTATTGCCGGTAATAATAATGCTCTCGCCGGCAATAAACTTTGAGCCTGGCAACGTGAGCTGGGGTTTAAACGCAATACCCACTGGAGCCGGTTGGGCCTGCTCGCTGCGGCAAGAGAGCGCCGTGCACGGCAATGTCGAAGGGCTGCTAAAGGCCGTGGTGCACGCTCCCGAAGCCGTCGGTTGCTCACACATGCCGTTGAAGAGCACACAGCACTGCGTGGTTGCGGCAGCCACGGTCGGGCAAGTACAACTCGTCGCATAAACTCCTGCATAACTGGCGCAAATTTTATCCTGCGTCCAGCCCCCGGGTGGCGGCTCGCCCGCCGGGGCTATGAGCTCCGCATCGGTAAAGCACTTGTTGGGTGTGGTAACCGAAATGTTGCAGCAGCCCGCCTCTGCACGCAACGGCACCAGGATGCTTGTCAAAAACAGCAGACTGAGCAGGACAGATCGAATCTTCACAAGTGCTTTTGGATTACCTGCCGAAGGTCAGCATCTTCGACTAACCCAGTAATCTGCTCGTCATTGACGAACATGGTCGGCACTTCTTGAATGCCAAGTCGTTTGCCTTCCGCAATAGCCGCATTCACGCGAGCCACGGCTTGGCCGCTCTCCAGGCACTGCTGTAGCTGCGCGGCATTGGTCCCGCTCTGCTGCGCCAGCACTTCTAGCGAGATGGTTGCAAGCTCGGTCTGGTGGTCGAAAAGCGTATCATGCATTTGCCAGAATTCGCCCTGGTCTTGGGCACAGCGGGCAATCTGCGAAGCGCGGTTGCTATTGGGGTGCAAGGGTAACGGAAAATCTTTAAACACCAAACGCACGTCATTTTGGTACGCACCAAGTGCAGACTTCAAAATTTGCACTTCGGCCTTGCAGAACTCGCACTCGAAATCGGTAAACACCACCAGCGTTACCTTACCGCGTTCGGCCCCAATTTTTGGGTCGGTGCTCTCCACCCGCGGCCGCACCGCAGCAGTGCTGCCCGCGCCAAGCAGCGAGAGGCCATAGGTAACTATAATAAGCACGGCAAAACCGCCGATGATCGACAGAAGGACATTCTCGTGCCGCGTCATAGGCTAGCGAATTTTCAGCGTCAGCACGCGGCCGGTGGGTGCGTCGGTGAAGTAGAGCGTCCGCTCGTCGGGCGAGAGGGTCATGTTGACGGCCGAGAAACGCCGGCTACCGTCGGTGCCCACCGGGTTGGCCAGCAAGGTTTTCGAACCTGTCGTCAGGTCCACCACATAGAAGCTATCGGGCGCGCTGGCCGCCTGGTCGCGATAAATACCGCTGCCCGAAGGGAGCGTACCGGCGTCGGGCACGGCACAGTAGAGTGTTGTACCGGCTTTGCTAAACGTGCATTTATCCGACCACGTGGCCAAATCGAGCGGCCGGTTGTTAGCGCCTATGGTATCGCCGTTGGCGTCTACTATGTGCAAGCTAGGGTTGTAGCTAGAGCCGGCGGAGTACGTGCTATACAGCATGCGCTGGCCGTCAGGCGACCACGACCCCTCGAACCCACGGCCGTCGGTGACCGCGGACTTAAAGTTCTCGCCGTTCTTGCCCACGAAGAATACTTCTTGCTTCGAGCCATCCAACCCCGGGCTGTACGTTGCCACCACCTGGTTGTTCGGCGACCACTGTACTGCAACCTTGCTGCCGTTCTCGCCCAACGGCTCGATAGGGGTAATATTCGTGCCGTCCGGGCTACTCACCACCAAAAACCGGTCGGCAACATTCGTGGCATTGTACTTAAACGCAATTTGCCCGCCGGCCGGGGCAAAGCTAAAGTCGTCGCCTTGCTTGGGCAGGGTGGCTTGCTTCTTGGTGTCGAAGTTGTAGTAGACCTTGGAATCGTCCGGGAAGCTGACAATGACTTCGTTCTTCTGGCCCGACCACACCACTTCTTCGGCCTCGGGAAACTTGACTGTGGAGAGCGGAACGACATTGCCATTAGCGTCGAGCTTGTAGAACTGGCCGGTGGCTTTGTCGTAGTAACGCAGGTTGCCGCTGCTGTCGATGACGATGTCGCTGGCATTGCCAGAGACGAGCGTACCCACAGTCGTATCGCCGCCGCCCGCAACGCTGCTGGGCGCGGTGTTCGTCACCCCTGTGCCTCGATTGATATTCGAAGCATTTACGTTTGGCAGAACGCCATTAACATTCGTGGCTCGGTTTACATTGCCATTCAGGTCGGGTAGCGAGCCATTGAGATTGCCGTTCTGGTTGCCGTTAACGTTACCCGCTGGGCTGCTGCGGAAGAACGAAATGTACAGCAAAAAGCCCAGGACAAGGACGCCGAGGACGAATGCAACAATGAGAATTATGCGACGGTTCATGCCTTATATTCTACACGATTTTCTATATCTCTGCCTATTCTGAAACGTGGCACGTCAGGTCTACAGCAGTTGCGGTTGTTGCGTTTGCTGTTGCTTTCATGCAGCAAATACCACGAACTTGTAAGGCCTGAAATAATCCTTTTTCTTTTCGCCACTCGCACTGGGAGGTAATAATTTTTCCAGTTGATGCAAGCGTCCCATCGTAAATTTCTTCAGCCGCGGATGCATCGTAACAACTGCCCGATACGCCGGTAAATTGAATGGATGGATTTACCTTTGTTCCAAAATTAATCGAACCAGTAGCATCTGGTTCTTGGGCCCGACGGCACGCCTCGCCGCCAACACGCACCGGAAAGTCCGATGGACAAGTGAGTACTGGCCAAGATTTGCAATAGTCAGTCACGGTCACATCGCCACATTCAGTTAAACCACCAGCGGCATACCAGCTGCACTGGCGAGAACCCGGTTGGCTCAAAGGTGCACAGAGTACATCATGACGCCCCAAGCCGACATTTGCCAACGTATCATCCACCTGCTCGCACGCCAAAATTTTATCCATGCAGCCGTATTTTGTGCCATTCACAGGATCAGAACGCAAGAATGTTTGCCCACTCAGTCCATCACGAAAATCACTCCCAAGGCCGCAAGTCTTGGTCGTATCTGCACATACCGTTCCACGACACGTGGCCGCACCCGTGCTCCCAGCGGTGTACGGGTATTCTGTTCCGCAAAGCGGTTGCGTGTCACCACCAAGTTCTATTGGATACCCGCACGCTCCTGCGCCAGATCCGCAATCAGCATCTAACGTGCACTTCGTGCCGGCTTTCGCACCGCTCAAGCACGTCCGCGATGTCGGACAGGTTGCAAAACGCTGTTCAATCGGTTTTACCACAGTCAATGACGGCGGACGAAGGTTAACCAGATTGGGGTTGATGACGTACAGCAACATGTACGACCCCAGCGAAATGACCACCGCGATGAGCGCGGAAAAAATTGCTTCTTTGGCCTCTTTAATTTTGCTGGGGTTGCCGGCCGCGGCCACCCACTTAATGCCCCCGTAAAAAATCATGACCGTGGCAATAATGCCAATGGCCCCGGAGAAAAATTTATACAGACCGCCAATGTACGCGCCCATGTCCTGAATGTAGTCGCGTGTTGCACCGGCACTATCGGTGCAGGTCGTGGTGACGCCGGGAATAGGCACGGCAACGCTAATCCACTTTTGCTCAATATCGCTCAATACCACCCCGGTGGGGAGTTTGGAACACGTGAACGCAGCCTGGGTAGACCCGGCGGCGAAAAGGCCGATGAGGAGTATGAGTATGAAAAGTGTTCGTCGCATAGGCATTAAAAAGTGCCGCTCGCCCCTGCCCCACCGGAACTACCGCCGGAAAAAAGGTCCCAAACGGCTTTTAACGCACCACTGGAAAGATCGAGAAATACCTGTGATTGGGTAATCGGATCCGCGGTAATAATCCACACAATGAACATGAGGAAGAACACAATAATTGCCAGGATGGTGAGAATGACGAATGCAGCGGCCAGGTGAGAGATGAACACGCCAATGCCGACCAGACCCAGGCTGTACTTTGGAAAAATGACTATACCTTTCATGCGCAGCGGCACGATTGCTGCCATGATGCGCATAAAAAAAATGCTTAGGAAGAGCCACGGCGAAACAATTATTTCTAAAGCGAGCGCATTGCCAATGAGCTCGGACTGAAAACTGTTCAAAACCCGGGTGTAGGCGGCATTCGCTTTGGCCAGGGCCTGGCCCGAGGCTACTGCTTGAGCCGCCTGCTTACGCATTTCACCAATGTGCCGCAACCGGGCAATTGGACCCGAGTCATTCTGGCCAGCCGCTGCCTGGGCTGGGCCGGCATCCTGCGATAATGCTGGCGCCCCGGCGGTCTGGAGCGAAGAGTTGCTATTGATGCTATCTAAACTCGTGCCCAAGCCCGAGGCTTGCCGCCGGATGTACTCCCCTGCGTCGGGCTGCTGGGCTTGCCGCTGCGCAAAAGTATCCGCGTAGAGTGCGCGCTGCTGCTGGGCTTCGAGGGTGGAGGCCGAATCGGCCATAGGTGTGTTTACTGCTTAGCCCCCCAGGCCAAACGCCAAACTTTCCACGCCCCGTCCAGGCGCTGGAAGCTTAGGGTAATATCCTGGAAGTACGTGGTGGATTCCGTGCTGCTGCCCGACGTTTCGGTGCGCTGCAGAGTCACGCGCACTTCGGCCGTGCCGTCGTTTTCATCAAACGCCTCGACGTTAACAATCCGCGGTTCCGACGTAAAACCGGTGTACAGGGAGGTGTCGGCACGCTTGGCCTGCTCTACGCCTACGAACGCCTCCTGCTGGGCCTTAAGGGCCGGGGCCATGAGCGGGTACAAGCTGGTAATATTCTCAAAGCTGTTCTGGTTCGAGAAGCTGCCGTAAATGCTGGCAAAGCTCCGCGCCGTGCTCTCCACAATTGCCCGGGCCGTCAGGGCGCTGCCGTTAACCGCGGTGTTGCTGTTGCCGGCCTGATTGGTGTTGAGCACAACGGTGTTCACGTTGGGCAGGTTGCCGTTGGTGTTGCTGGCATTCGTGTTCGAATTGGCATCGCGGCGCTGCAGGAAGAAAAACACCCCCAGCGCCAGCAAGGCGAGGAGCAGAGCACCGGCAATAATGAGGAGGATGCGTCGGGACATAGGGCGGTGGGGTTAGGAGCCGGGTTGGCTGGTCTCGTTGAATTCTTTCTTGGCGGCTTCAATTTCCAGCAGCTGGCGCGGGTCCGAGGTAATAATTTGATCTTCGGTGTACGAAGCTACAACTTTAATGGCCGCGTGCTTGGGCCCGGCAAAGAAAATGCCTTCACCCACCGCGGCTTCGAGCAGCAGGTATTTCTCCCCTTGCGTGAGCAAAAAGGTCTTGGCCACCATGTCCACCCCGGCCGGCGATTGCTTCATAAGCAGCTGCAAGGCGGAGTTCGTAACAATGGCCTGGCCGTACGGGCTGCGCAAAAAGTCGTTCACATCCTGCGTGATGGTGGTAACCCCCAGGTAGTACTTGCGGCAGCGTTTGACCAGGGCGTAAATAAACCGCGCCGAGTCTTCGTTCTGCATCAGCCACCAGGCTTCGTCAATTACCAGGATGCGCTTCTTGAGGCTGGAGCGCACCACATTCCAGATGTACGAAACAATGATAGAAATGCCAATGGGTCGCAGCTCGTCTTCCAGATCGCGGACCGAGAACGTGACGAGCTGGTTGGTGAGCTCGATATTCGTGGGGCTATTGAAGAGCCCGGCAAACGTGCCTTCGGTGTACTTCTTCAGGCGCTCCACAATCCCTTCCGCCCCCACCATGCCGGCCAGTACCTCTTGGAAATCCGCCATCAGCGGCGGCTCCACTTTGGTCAAATCGCTCTCGGCGGTTATGTCTTTCTTGTTGTAGGTTTCAATAAGTCCGCGGTCGATAATGGAATCTTCTTCTGGAGAGAGCGCGCCCAGCATAAGGCGCAGCATGCTCTTAAGCGTGATAACCGCAGCGCGAATAATGTCGGCCGGCTTCTCGGCGCCGCCCACGGGCCGCGGCAAGTCGAAGGGGTTTATCTTGGAATCCGAATTGAGCGAGATGTTAATGTACGTCCCGCCCACGGCATCCGAGAGGTACTTGTACTCGCGTTCGGGGTCGATGACGATAACATCCGTACCCACCATGAGCGAGCGCAAGATTTCGAGCTTTACCGCGTAGCTCTTGCCCGCGCCCGACGTGGCGAAGACCACGAAGTTAGCATTCTGCAAGCTAAACCGGTCAAAGAGAATGAGCGAGTTGTTGTGCCGGTTAATGCCGTAGAGAATGCCGTTGTCCGAAGACACATCCGAAGAAATGAACGGGAAGCTGCTGGCGGCGGGCGAGGAATTCATGTTAAAGCTCACCTGGATTTCATCCTTGCCAATGGGCAGGGTGGAGTTGAACCCCTGCTCGGCCTGGTAGAGCACGCGCTTGCTAAACACCAGCTTCTGGCCGAACATGGCCTCGACCTTGTCCGAGAGCTTGTCCAGCTGGTCTTTGGCGTCGGCGTACAGGGTAACGTACAAGGCCACCTGGAAGAATTTCTCCGTCCCTTGCGTCAGGTTATCGCGCAGTTGCTCGATGTCTCGCAGCGCAGTTTCTCGAATGGGATCGCGCGGGGCGCCCTTCTCGGCATCAGAGAGAATTTGCGCTTCGAGTTGGCCGACCTTGTTGCGGAGTTGCTTGAGCACGACTTCGGACCCGACCGGGTAGAAGAACATGGCCACATCCAAAGGCACGTTGAGGTTGATGATGGGCGCAAACCAGCCCACGGCAATGTAGCGCGGGTAGGTAACCACGAACATGGTGCGCGCCAGCTTGCCGCCAATTTCCACTTCCTTGGGCGAAATTTTAAACGAGGCGGGCGCAATAAAGTCCCGCACCGAAACCACGCCGCGGCGGTAGATGCGCTCGGCTTCGAGCAGCTCGCGCTTGCGTTGCAGCTCCATAGCGGCCGCTTGCTGCTGCTCTTCTTGCGAGAGCATTTGCATGGGCAACGGGGTTTCCGCTGGTTGCGACTTTGGCTTACGTGATAAGTTGATTGCCATTAGCGTTCAATAGTGACGTTATCTACGCCGCCGACTTTTTCCTGGTCAGAGGTTTGGGGGTTGTAGGTAGTGTAGAACAGTTCAATGAGCCCCTGCGTGTCCAGCGGGATTGCCTTGAGCCCCAAGCTCGAGAGGCCGTCGGCGACAAAGTCTACCCGCTTTAGCAATTCTTCGCGGTACTCGTCGAAACGTTTTTGCTTAATGTGGATGACGTTAGTCGGCGAGAGCACGCCCGCCAAGCGCTTGAAAAAGCCTTGCCGCTTGTTTGACCCCGGCTGGTAGGGCACCACCACGTAGAAATGTTTTGACATAATATCGGCCAGCTCCACCAGCTCGCGCACGTAGGTAATGTACTCTTGCGTCTGCATCTTCAGCAGTTCGTTCGACTGCGTCTTCTCGATGAGCTTGAGATTTTCCAAGTACGGATCGATATTGAGTTTGCGGGACTGTATAACAATCTGCAGCGGAAAATCCAGCGTGTTGAGAAACTGCGTGTACGCCTGGATGACCGCGGCTTGCTCTTCGTCCGACTTCAAGGCAAAATTCATGGACGAAACCAGGAGCACCGAACGGATGGTGCCGTTGCGCAGGATAACCACGTCATCTTTAATCTCCCACACGTCCATAAACTTCTGGGCGGAAGGGGCTTTGAGCTTGGGTTGGCGGGATTGGTCGGCCATATGCTACTGCTTGAGCGAACCAGCCACGATGTCGCCTTCTTCGGTGTACGCTCCGCCCGTATCGACGACCAGGGATAGTTCGGTAAGGCGGGAGGCAGTGAGTGCTTGCTTGGTGGCCATGGGTGCCTTGGGCTTGGCGGCCGGCGGGGCGGCAAAACGGTATTCGTATTCCGTGTCTTCCTTGTGCCAGAGGCGCAGCTTGGGCAGGCGCGTGGTTTGCAAAATTGAGAGAATAAAATAGTGGAACGGCCGGCCGTTAATTTTTACAAAGGCGAGCAGGAACATGAAGCCGGACCAGAAAATAAACAGGAAAATAAAAGTGAGCATGCTGAAAATTTTCAACTGCAAGAAAGACATAATGCCCCAGAACAAAATGAGGATGAACTGGCGAACCGTGAAGGGTCCTAAAATTTTATCCTCGACATCGATAAATTGTGGAACAACGAACTGCATCATACGAATTGCAGGCAAGGCTTAGTAACGGAATTGGCGCATGAGCGCCCCGATCGCTTCGAATTCTTCGGGGGTGAGCGTGGGCGTGTGCTGCACTTTCAGCAAGTCTATAATTTCGGCTACTTCTTCTTTGCGTTCCATGGCCATTTGCCCCAGCTGCAGGTAGGCCTTAAACGTGGGTGACTGGCGGAATGCCGCAATGCCGGCGGCCCGCTGGGCAAACGAATCGCGCGTGAGGGCGTCCATTTCTTCGGCAATCTTGCCGATGCGCGCACCCGCGCTGTCGCCCAGGCGGCGAAAATCATCCAAAGAAAGGTTGCCAAGGACTTCCACCGGGCCCATTACACGTGATGGCGCGCGCACATCGGTAACCATTTCGCGGTAGCTGGGTTCGGGCCGGGCGGTCATGGCCGCCGGGCGCGGCGCAGCCGGGCGAGCAACAGGCGTGCTTGCCGGCCGAACCATTGCGGCAGGCGCTTGCATTGGCCGCAACCACGGCGGTGGCGCCACTGAAGGTTTGGGGGCAACCGGGGCGGTGGCGGCCTTTACTGCTATTACTGGCTTTTGTACGGATTCCCTCCCACCTGTGGGGGGAGCCGAAGGCGGGTGCGACCCATCGGAAGCACCCTGGTCGGGGAGAGGGGCCGGCATCGCTGGCGGTGGCGTTGACTTGACCACAACCTTTGGCCCGCCCGCCATCGGCTGTGCCTTAGGCGTTGCCGGGCGTGGCCTTCGATGGAGCTCTTCCACAATTTTTTCAAGTTCATTCACTATCCGGCTGGCGCGCGCCTCGTCAAAACCCATGCCGCCAATTTTCAACGAGCGCTGTAGCATGTCCGTAGTCTCGCGCTTATCCCGCACATCCACCAGCCGCGCCTCGACAATTTTCTGCAAGCGCTTTCGCTGCATGTCGTCCAAGGTCAGCTTCTCTAGCTGGATAAACTTGGCCGTGACCTGCTCGGGGTTGGTGTCTACTAATGGCGGCGGCGCACTCTGCAGGGCGGCAGCGTGTTGGGCAATGTCCTGGTGGTCATCCGGATGCACCAGGTATTGCGAGGCGCCCGCCTGCGGTTGCAAAGGCATTTTTGGCACCTCGGCAGTGAGTACGTCTTTAACATCCGGCACGTCGAGCAAGTGGAACTTAAAAAACAAATCGTCCAGCATGTGCTTGGCCAGCTCTTTGCCTTTGCCGGCCGGCACTTTGTACTGCAACTCCAGCACTTCATCCAGTTTTGCCGGGTCTACCTCTTGCACCATTACGCGCATAACCAGCTCGGCCAAGTTGACGCTGTAATCTTTCTCCAAGGTATCCAGCATACGCATAGCCGCAGGATCGGAGGCGCTAGCCTTCGCGGCATCGGGGAGCTTTTGAAATTTGAGGAGGAGGCTATCGGGCATTTTTGTGATTAAATATTTTCGTCGCTGCCACCACCGGTACCACTGAACATGTTCTGCAAGCTGCCAAACTCGCTCTTGAACTCTTCGGCATTCCCGTCCCGCACGTGCTTTTCCATGCTGCCAATGTGCTTCTGGATTTCCGAACGACCCAGGTCGCTGAGTTTCTCGGATTTCTGTATTTCGGCAGCGTTATTCTTGATGTAACTCATAAGACCGCGCCAGACAATGCTGTTCTTGAGTGCGCTGTCCAAGACGTCGGCGGTTATCCCGGTTAGTTTACCACGAATTTCCGGCGGGGCGGACTTGAAGACTTGCTGGATGTTCTGGGTGACGTTGGTAATGTTGGTGACGTTTGCTGCCGTCACGTCGGGTTCTTCAATAATGTCTCCCGTACCCCTTGTACGGCCAGCAGCGCGCGTGGAAGTTTTGACGGTACGTTGAGACTGCGTAGATTCCTCTTTGGTCGCCACCGCTTGCTGTAATGCTGCTTGCTTTTCTGCAGTATTTTTACGTGCCGCCTCGGCCTTGGCCCGGGTCGGCTCCAGCTCGGCCTGCTCTTTGGCAATATCGTTGCGGTACGCCCCCATAAGCGTGTATGCATTATCACGCTCGGCCTTACTCTTGGTACGGTCGTTATACGCAGCCTCATTCTTAGCATAATTATCCTGCAAACTCTTCAGCTTGGCATCTTTCTGTTTTCGGATGTTGGCATATTCCTGCTCGGCTTTTGCCTGCTCTTGCTGGGCAGCCTGGAATTCGTCTTTCTTTACCGACGTATCCATAACCTTCTGGGATTGCAAAATACGCTCGCGCTGTTCATCCCTGACTTTTTCGTCTTCCCGACGGCGCTGCAACGGCGCGCCAACAAAATTCTTAACGCCTTGCCAGGCCTCACCGGCATCCGCCCGCAATTTTCGGCCTGCCCCGGCTGCAGGCGGAACCACTACGTCTTCGAGTGCAGCTTCGTCTTTGGCGGTAAGTTTGAGGTCCACTCCTTTTGCTTCGGCCTTGGCTTTAAGCGCTAACGCCAAACCTGACTTGAGCTTCACAGCATCGGGCGATGTATCGGCCCAGCGACCTTGGTTGACCAAGCCCTTGGCCAAGTATTCATCAAACGCACGGTCTTCGCTCATCCCGGCGTGGTCAGACCGGTTGCGCTGGTCAGCAACAATTTCCTGGAATTCCTCGGGCGTAAATTGCGACTTCATGGCTGCGCGGATAGAGCCATCATCATCCATGGCATCCAACTGCTTGTGCATGGCTTCTTCGGCCAGAATATTGCGCGCCGCCCCGCCCGACCGATCAGCATTGATAAAGGTAATATCCTCGAGCTTCGATGGATCCTGTAACCGAGCTTGCGTTGCGCGCAAGGTGTTTTTCCGTGTTTGCAATGCAGCGCGTTGGGCTTCAATATCCTTGAGTTTTTCTGGGTCTGCCTGTGCCGGCGTCATCGGTCGGCCCGAGGCATCGAGCAGTTTACCAGCAGGCGTCTGCAATTGCTTTTCCTGCTGTGTGAGCTCAGCGAGCTCCGACTCTATCGAATCAACATCCCCTTGGATTTGCTGGTTGAGCACCCCGGCAATGCGCTTGATGGATTCTGGATTACGCGTGTACCCGCCAGCAGTCGCTTTTACGCCTGCTTGGTTAAGCAAACCTTCACTTACGGCGAGGGTGTTTGACTTACCACTGTTGAACTTGCCCAAGCTGGTAATTTCGCTAGCGCCAGCCTTACCAGCTGCCAAGCGGTCCAGCACGCGCTGCTGCTGCCGCGCATTCTGCTGGTACTGTTGCTTGCTATAGTACTTGCTTGGGTCGGCAATGTACTCGGCGCTTTTTTCAAATTCTTCTCCGTGCTGCGTGCGGAGTGCCTCGGTGCGTTGCTGCCGCTGATGATCAATGTCTTCTTGGGCAAGCACTTCGTCATCGGTATAGCGGCTGCCACGGGTAGCACCACCTCGGGCATTATCAATTGCCTCTTGCATTGATTGATTAACGTCAGAATCAAATTTACTTTTATATTTGTCATTACGAAGACGTTCATCAAGTACGGGTAGTCCAACGCTTTTCATTACCGGGTCATCCCAATCTGATTTTTGCATGTCATTAAAATCAGCAAAGCTCATGCTCTTTATCTGATCGCGAAGCTTATTCTCGTAAAATGTACGCTCATCACCTGTGCTTGAGGATGCACGTACTGCCAGTAGGCCGGGGCTTTTCTTAAACAAATCTTTACGCCCCTTCAGTCCATCAGAGTCAATCGCCGATTCTGTAAACTCTCCAGGCTCACCACCAACTTTTGGCTTCTTCGAATAACCAATGTGTGCTTCATAGGCCGAAAGAATTTGCATCTTCTCTTCATTGGAGTAGCCGGCGAGCCCATGGGTCTTCATGGCATTCTCCATAGCAGCCTTTTGGTACCCGCGGCCAGAAAGTGTTGCGGGATTCCCGAGGAGAATATCTCGCTCACCCTGTCCTTCTAAGAATTTCGCTGATGCGGCGTCCTTATCCTCCGACTTCATTCGTTGCTGTCGCAAAACGGCCTGCTGCTTTCGTGCGGCACCTTGGATTCCCAAAAAGTTCATTTTAGAGGCTAAACCCAGTGCTCCTTCACCCACACGGTACGCCGTAGGTTTTACCAAATCTGCTGCCCGCCCACCGGCAAATCCACCAAGTTTCTTCGCAATATTAAACGGCGCCATTGCACCGGCGGCGCCCAGGCGGTTAATATTCCCCATCCACTTACCGGCCACGTTACCGGCCACACCGCCGGCTTTGGTAGCCTGTTGTAACCCGGCCACCAGCATGCCCACGGCAACAATGTAATTAATAATTGAAGCAGTGGTCGTCGCCGCTCCCGCAAAGACCGGCTTATCCTGCGCGCCAGTTTGCTGGCTGGCAATCGTATCTTTAATTTGCACGTCGGGGAGTATGGTCGTATTCGAAAATGAAATGACGGTGAGCGCCAGCCACAAGAAAAAAGCGATAACCGGCCCTTTAATAAGCTGGTTCGAAAAATCCCGCCACCAGCTGCCCCACCAGCTGCCTAAGGAACCGGGCAGCACCGCCACCATGTAGGCCGTGGGCGCCAGGACAATGTAGATCCAGAGCATGACAATGCGCTGGGCCAACAGCACCACGAAGATGCCCACCACCACCAGGGCAATGAACAGCATGACTACCGCAACGAATACCGAACCGAGCACGGAGAGCGGGTTTATATCGCCACCCTGCGCACTTATATCTTGGGAAAAACTGACAATTTTATCAATGCCAAAGCCTTTCGTCAGGTTGCCGGCGGCCATGTCTTTAAAGGCGTTGACAAAAGTGAGCATGACCACCTGCGAAAGGTCGATGAAGAATGCAGCAATGGTTTTGGAGAAGTTTATCAAGATGGCCATCATAATGAGCTTCCGCAGCATGCTGGTGTAGCGGTACTCCTGAATTTGGAACACCGTACCAATAGATATCAGCAGCAAAGCCACAATGAAGAACATGTTGGCCACATCGCGCGTCACTGCCCAGCCGGTCTGCACGGCCGGGGCATTGATGAAGTCGTTGTACTGCGCTATCCACACCAAAATATCTATAAACTTAATAAGCAAGCTGCCGAGAACATTCAGGATTATCGTCAGGAACCAGCTCACTATGGACACCACGCCATTGCCGAGTGCCGAAAGTGCCTGCGCGTGTGCGCCGGCCGGCCAGATGGCCACAATCGCGATTATCCCAACGCACAGCACCACCCCCTGGCGGGGATGTGCTTTAAGGTGCTGCCAGAATTTTCGAAAGGAAAAACTCATTAGCGAATAATCACAATGTCATCCGGTAGCGGTTCCCAGTAAGAACTCTGCGTTGATGGGAACGAGTACGAGTATGGCGCGTTCGGGTTCACGCACCGCCCACCATTGCACCAATCCCAGTTATCCTGAATTTGCACACGTGGACGAGCGATGCAGTACTCCTTTCCAGCAACCGCCTGGTTAAAATCTGGAGAAAACTTGTCACCATATTTACCGGTGCCTTTATCGAAGCATTGACCAGTACCTTGCCCAAAAAGATAGACATGTGTAAAAGAATGGGGGTCAGCGGCATTGCTGCGAGGAGCAAAATTCCATCGAATAATCTCATCGCTATTACTATCACCATCCCAGTCGATTGCAATATTTTTCATGGGTAATTGCTCCTTATCTACGATGCTATTAAACTGGAGTTGTATAAGCTCGCCAGCACCAATAATAGTTACGCCAGATTCACGGTTTCCGACTTTTACACTTTCCACCAAGGGCGGAATACCACAATAGGCATTCGTGAGTGCTACTTGATTCGAGGACACTACATTTGCCTTGGCACGATCGTACACACCGCCACAAGCGGGCATTGTAAGGTAGTTATCCCGCCAACCGGTTATGCGTGAATCTGTAGCGGTAATATCGACGTAGGTTTGCGTAGCTTCATCTAGCTGCCAAGCGCCGTAGACATTCGCGAAAAGCAGTTTCAAATATGCGATACCTGTACTGGTTGCCTTGTTTGTGACAAATGCACCACCGCCTACATTTTGTGTTGAACCATAATCACATTTTTCCCCAGCAGTGCCACACTGCGCATCAGTGGTGCAGGCCTGACTTACTTTACTACCAGTCTGGCATACCTTGGCTGTACCGGCCCCAATACAGAAGCCCTTTGCTGCCGTACAGGTTGCGATTTCGGCAAGTGTATTGCACGCGCTACCTGTGATACTGCAAATACGGCGCGAGCAATTACCGCCTGCGGCACAACCATAGACGCTGCTTGCGCGCACGTCTTGAGTTGCGCTCATCACATACACACCTTGCTTACCAGGTTCAACCGTATTATCACGAGTATCCCACTGCCCAGGATCTTCCAGGTGCAATTCTGGTGGCACTATCGCGCCATACGGAGCTGTATCCTGTGAAGCCAGGTAACGTAAATCTGGCAGTGGGTAAGACTGACTACTCGTCCGATTCGACCAACTTGCATTAGTCCCGCCAGGTTGAACCACTTGGGCCACAACTTGGCAAATATCTCGTACTATAAAACGTATATCAAGCTTATAGTGGCCACCGCCACCAGAAGCATCGCACATCCCAAAGTTAATTGTTGCGGTTCTTGTATTGGGATCAGCTGGCCATTGTACGCGCAATCCCCAAAGGTTGGTGTTGTCGTCGCTACCATCCCAGTCATCGCAACCACTTGCATTAAACGCTGGACTCATGCCCGACCAAGTAAATGGCATATTACATTTTCTATCGCTCGCCGAGCCTTGGCCACCACAACCTGCGACAAACCAAGCAGGGGTTGTTCCACTGCTTGCTGGGCAATTATCTGCATCGCAATAGTACTGCCCACTGGTACGATTCATTGTGAGAACAGTACCATTACCTGGGTGCCAATCACCATCTGCTGCAGACACTACTGCCTGTATAGTTTCCACTTGATTGAGTGAGTACCCATTGACAGTATACGACCAAGTTGCGCCCTCATCTTCGGTTTCTTCCACAGTCCGCATGCTAATATTTGCACCCCGGCCGGCTGATTGTAAGCACATGTACAATGGATTTTGCCCACTATACCCCGCGGCTTCCACCCGGCCAAAAATATTTCGTTCGCCTGCGAGTAAATCAATGGGATACCAGCTCAAACACCCGGTGGGATTGCGCGGGTCTGGTTCCAAGCAGTACCCTTGCCAACCGTCGAAACGTTTTCCAGTATCATCCTGATAACCACACGAAAGTGCTGTTGAATTTGGGTACGCACGGCAAGAACGAGCAATATATGCATCATTACTTAACTGACCGGTAATGCCGCTCGTTGTAGCGGGCAGTGGATCGTCCACGTTGAGGACAGGCAGCACAGAAACATCATCAATCGCTATTGCCGTACGATTGTTACTGGGTACTAAGAAGTACACCATACCCGTGCTTTGATCGAAAGGCTGGTGCGTGCTATTCCCATTATTATCAAACGCAGTGTTCCCCTGGGCCTGTGTAGCGTTAGCACTTAACGTGAGCGGGCCAATGACGAAACGCTGCCACTGGGTGGTGGGCTTAACATTACCGTACCATGCATTGGTCGAGATGATCCCAGCAGTGGCACTGGAAGCTATACCTGCACTAATTTTCGTGTCGGTCAGTAATCGGTCTGGGCTCTGGACGTAACGAATGTTAAATGAGAGCACATACGTACGGTCGGGGGTCAAGCGGTTTGCCATGGCTGCAGTGGTGGTACGAATAACGGTCGGACGGGATCCACCAATTGATGGGGTGGCTTGCAGGAAAGGATTCACAGTCACGGGTGCGGTCGTATTGCCAACAGCTAAGGTTTGACTGGTCGTGAGAGCGAGCACACTACCATCGGTAGTTGAATCGGCTTGCAAAGTCCATCCGCTCTCACTTAAAATTTTTGATTTATTAAACGTACCGTTCAGCACGTCATCGGCCACGGCCACGCCGTCGTTGCCCACTTGCGGGGCCACCCCGAACAAATACTTGCCATTGAGAATTTGATTCCCCGCCCATTGCAAACCGGCCAGCACCAAGCCGCTCTTGTTGCGCAGGTCTTCCCGGCTGTAGGCGGCCGTGTTGCCCGTAAAGTTCATGGGCTTGCACACGCCGGCGCCGCAATCCGCATCTACCACGCAGGTTTGCTTCGCATTGTTGCTGCAGCGCATTTCGTCTACAAAGTGGTTGCACTGGCCGCTGGGGCTAAAACTGTCGCAGGTGGCTAGGCCGAGGGTAAGATTTTCTTTTTGGCCATTCGGCTTGGTGCTTTCGATGGTGGTAGTTGGCGTTAGCCACTGGCTGCACTGCCGGTCGCGCTGCACTTTTAGCAGCACGTTACTGTCGCACAGTTCGGGGTGGTCGGCGCAGGCGGCCGGGCTGCCCGTGGCATCCGGATCGGTCGGCGAACCGCCGATGGGGCTCTGGTCGACATCGTAGGCCAGTGTCGCATTCGAAAGATCGTTGAAGAGTCGGCAGCCTTGCTTGTCGCCCACCTGGCCGTTGCAGCTGGTGGAATCTACGCTCTGCCGAATAACCGACGTGTTGGTGGTGCTGTTGACTTGCAGGTTATCCAGCCAGTAGCCGGTGGTGCCGCCCACTGCGCCGGCAATGACATTGCAAGTGACGGCATTACCCGAGAAGAACCGACCGCTAACCCGGAGCGCTGCCGTGTCGCCAAAGCGGTCGGCCGGAATGCGAAGGGTGGTGCTAGTATTATCGTTAAACAAGCTGCCATCGGGCGAGCTCACCGGCGCATCGCCGCCCTGCGCATTTTTGCAGCTCACCAGGCCCAGCCGAAAGTCCTCAGTCATTGCCGCGCTGCCCTTGGCCACGTCGGCACTTACCACGTAGTACGCGTTCGCATCCAGGCTCACGGTTTGCGTAAAGGTGCCCTGGTTGGTAATAATTGCGCGCACCGCTTGCGAGCCGTTGTTGGGGACGTAGGCCTGCAGGCTCGCACTGACGCCACTCCAGCCTTGGGGCAGGCTGCCGTTGGCAACTTCGAAATTTCCATTGGTTGTCAAACTGGCGCCGGTGCCAAGTGGGTCCAAGAAGTTACCGCAGCCGTTTTGCTCGGCGGGACAGAGTCCGGCGTAGCCGCCATTAGGCACCGCGGGCGGGATGTTGTTGAGCTCGCGCACCGGGCAGGGCGTATCCGTGCCAGCAATGTACCAACCCGCGGACTTGTTGCCCGAAACATCGCGGTAGCTGCAGACTTTGCTGCCCGGGTTGCGGAAATAGGCATTGCCGCCTTCGGACAAAGTGTACTCCTCGCAGAACAGCGCTCCGCGGCCGCACATAATAGTGGTATAGGTGTCGGGGTTATCCCGCAGGTACACGGTTTCCATATTTTGCAGCTTGCCGCTGGCATCGAAATTCTCTTTGCCCAAGGCGCGGCAACCCTTCTCCTCGGCGCGGCAGGCTTTGGTCGGGTCGTTTACCCAGAATTCCACTTCGTCGGCATCGGTGTCGACTTTGTCGCCGGGGTACGGGTTGCTGCTAAACGGCGTGCCATCAGAAAGGAACTTGGTAAGCGCAGTAACATCCCCAACGTTGACATTCCCATCGGCATTCGTATCACCCGCTTCTAACGGGAAGGGCTTTGGGCCGCCAGAGAACATGTAGGCCGCTAGGTAATTAATGTCGGCGCTATCCACCTTGCCGCTGCCGTCTACGTCGCCGCGCTGGCTGGGGAAGGTAACGCTGGATGCAAACGCATCGGTAGAATTTTTAGTGTTGATGAGTGCCTCGCACCCCACCACTTCGGACTTGCAGAGTTTGCTAAAGCCGGAGTACGTGTTTACCACGTTGCTGCGGTTGCGGTATTCCTGGCAGCCTTCGAAGCCACCACACGCCGTCTGGCTGGCTTTAATGCGGTAGGTGCTGTCCGAAATCTCGGTGAGCACAAGGTTATCTATGTAGAAATCTGCACCCAGTACCGACAGGACATTGGTGCCTGCGGTTGCGAAGCTAACGTTCGTGGGTCCCAGGGTGTAGGCGTTCCAATCTGTCCTCACCGACACGGTACCCATAGACACGGCACTGCCGTTTTGCAAACGGGCTTCCACATCTACATTGGCACCGGTATTACTCTTGGCCCAGAACGCCAGGACGTAGCTCTTACCCTGCACCAAGGGCTGGTTGGTTGCCTGGGCATTGGTGGTGACGTGCAAAGAATGCCCGCCAAAGGTTATGCTCTCGGTGGTGGGGTTAGTTGGATTGCCACTGACCACCCACGGGCTGGACGAGCCGTTTTCAAATTCGCTCTTGAGAATTGTACGGGTGTTGCTGCCGGTGTTGCCCACATACTCGCGGCAACCCACAGCCGCGGCCGAGCAGGAAAGGGATTTTGTGGCATCGGCGTAGTACACGTTGCTATCCACGGTGTTGCGGTAGGGGTGGCAGTCAGCAGTGCCTTCGATAAGGCGCGAGCGCAAGCGGTAGTACACATTGCTTGGATTGAGATCATCGTAGTACTGGCCGCAGTCTGGATCGGTGCCAAAGGTCGCCTGGCAGTCGATAACTGCTGTTTGCGGGCTGGTGTTGTCTACGCAGTTGAGCGGCAAGGTCTGCCCGGTGTCCAGGTTGGTACACGGGCCGCTCCCCGCATTACTCTGCTTCAGGCGGTACTGTTTTAACTGGTAGCCGGATTCATTGTCGCCCACCCAGGAATAGTAGTTTTTCAAGCCCGGGTCGTTGGGCTGCACGCAGAGTTGGAGCTTGGTAAACTGCGCTTTGCCTTCGCCGCCCTGCGCCACCTGGTCTAGGTTGGTATACGCCTCGCAACCCACATCGGTAGCAGTGCACTGCGTACCGGTTTTGGCAATGAAAGAGACGAGCGGCTGGCAGTCTGCAGGGTTATTACTGCAAGCTGATGCCAGAGTTGGATCGCACGATGTAAACTTCGTCGGGAGGTCGCTCTTGCAGTAAAACCCGGTGCGCGTGTCGTGCGCTTTCAGCACCCCGGTGGTGGGCTGCTCGCGGAACGTGGCGCAGCCGGCTTTGTCGGCCGGGCAGCTAATGCCGCCCTTGGCTGGCACGGCTGTACCGCCCGCCGTCGGGGTGAACAAATCGCAACCCACATCCGCGGCAGTACATTTGGAAATAAACTTGCTGCATGCCGGCGGGTCCGTTGCCACATTGCCCGTACAGGCCAGGCCGTCGGCCGGCCGCTTGAGGTGCACCTGGTTTACCGCGCCATAGTCTTTGTAGTCCGTCAGTTGGCTGCCCTCTTCTACCTGCACGTTATCCAGTACGTACGTGCACGTGTCGGTTGGCTCGAAGATAAGCGAGAAATTGATTTCGGTTCGCGTGCTGTCCACGGTGGTGGTGTAGCTGTACCGCTGCCAGTCCGGGGTAATGGTTAGGGCCGGAGCCGCGCCAAGCCAGCCGCCCGCCCCCAGCTGCGTCAACGGCGAGCAAGACGCGCCTTCGGATTTTGCGTAGAAAGAGGTGGTAAACGTTCGGCCGCCAATGGGCGTGCCTGTGTAGATGGTGGTGGTAAACTTCTGGGCGCTCGGTGTGCAGTCGGGCAAATATTGCAACCGCGCGGCCTGGCTGCCGCCGAACGCCAGGGACGAGGCAAAAGTCTGCGCCCCGCAGGTGTGCGTGCCATTCCCCGTTAGCCAGCCGCTAAAGTTAGCATTACCGGCCGGGTTGACCACCGTGGACTGCTCGAAGCCGCCATTGCCCGCCAGGTTGGTACCGGTAGTCATGCGCAAAAACTGCGTGCAGCCCTCGGCATTTGCGTCGCACTCCTGGGCATCGCGGTCAAAGCGCTTGGTCGCCGTCGGCAGCGTAGCATCCGTACACGACCACTTGCCGGCCGTGTAGTCGTAAGTAGTGCAGTACTGCTGGCAACCGGCATTATCCGCACCGCAACTGTTGGGCTGTAGTGTATTCTGCAGGTAGCTCACGCTCTGGCCGCCACTGTCGGTGTAGGTCTGGCAGGATGCGTACACGTTGTTGCAGCTCTGGCCGTTGAAACGCCAAGTGTCTTTTTCTTCGGTGCAGGTGCCAAACTGCTTGCACGTGCCGTCGTCGTTTTCCAATACGCAGGTGCGTTCGTCCACGCAGGCTTCGCGGCGCTGGATTTGCTCTTGCCGGGGTGTAATGAAGGCGCAGGTGGCGAGCGCAACAGCACCATCGTCCCGCTTCTTCACGCACAGTCCCTGGCCAGGCGGGTCGGTATCATATTGCGCAATACATGGTGTGCTTGGGTCCAGTGGATCGGTCGTGCATTTACATTCCTTGCCCACATTCGCATCGGAGTCGCTATTGCAATACCGCTTAGCATAATCAATATTCTTCCGGCCGCCTTCATCGCCGTCCTCATCCACAAATTCCTGCGAGATAATATCCGAAGAAAAACCCGTGCGTAAGCAAATATTCTCTGGCGATTTCAGCACCCAGGTGGGATCAATGAGGCGGTAGTAGGGCGAGTCGGGGTTGTCGAACTGCTGCACGATTGCGCCCAGGTTTACGTTTTGCCGCTCGAAATCTCTTATGTACTGGGCGGCCAGATCCCAACCCACCGGGAGTACTCGATACTTGCGCAAAATCTTTAAGCTACGGAACGGGTAGCCGCTGCGGAAGTCTGGCTCGCGGCCGTTTGCATCGAAGCCGAACACTTTTTGGTCCGAGAGCAACTTGCGGTCCAGGGCTTGCTGCACAGTCAGGTGCTCTTCCACGGCCTGGCGAAAAGACGAATCAATCACGCAATTATTTGCAGACACCAAACCTAATGTTGTTGCGGAAACATTGGTCACATCCACTGGGCAAGCACTAAGGTCATTGAGAATATCTATGCCACCCCCCGTACCAAGGTTTACTTGGCCCAAGCTGGCAAATCGCTCTTTGGCCGCCGCCACACCGCCCGAGGAACTGCTAATGATTCCGCCATTACCAAACTGTAAACTTTTGGCCTTCGGGTCTACTATGCCTTTGCTGAAAATGCGCTCAATGAGCTTGTTCGTGAGCGTGTTAGTAAAAATGCCAAACGCATCCGCAATGGGCGATCCGGTTTGCGTGGTTTCACTCTTGGAGGCATTCTGCGTGCTCAAGCCTTCTTCAGTGGTTTTCTTGGTGAGGAATGATGGAGTTTTAATTGCCCCGCTAATGAGCGCCTTAATTGGCAACGCTCCGCCAAAGAGTTGCGTATCTTTCTCTTTTTTTTCTGCTTCGACTTTTTTTTCTTGGGCTTCGTCGTAGAGGGTCAAAAACTGCCCAAGCGGATTTTCGGTGGGTTTAAAAATTTTTGGGAGGTCGCCTTTTTCAAAAGCTTGCTGCAGCGATGCGCCGGTCGCTTGTCTGGAGCCAAGGGGCGTGCCAACCGAAATGCTGCTCTGGGCAAGACCGCTCTGTATATTGTCGCCAATTGCACTAAGTGTGCAAGAGGTGGTACGCCGAGTTTTGGCGCTGGTACACTTGTTGATACATAGTTTTAGGTTCGCGTCGGCTTGAGAACCCATTTGCACTACATCTTTAATTTTATTCCTGCATTCATTCATGGTTTTTATACATAAAAAACCATCACCGCATGCACTGCAATAGGACCAAATCGTCGGCGTTTTTTCCCGTGCTTCATTCCCACCGTAATTCATTGGTGGATCCCAGGCTGCGTCAGGATGTTCTCGACATGACGCTGCTCCTGTACTTGGGTCGGTGTACCACTCACAGCGTCCGAGATTCTGCGTCCAGGCATCCGCATCACATTCTGATTTTAAAGAAGTTGCGGCACACCGTGCGCCTTCTCTTGTAGTTATATCGCTAATGAGTGCCTCAAAAGCCGACAGCTCTGCACCTAGATTCCTTAAATTGTCAGACTTTCCCCCCTCGACAAGTTCTAACTGATCACTATAATTTTTTTGGCAATTTTCCTGGCAGAAGTTCGGATCCAGGTTAACGCGCAAGGCAATATCAATGTTCAGCTTGGCAAAGCCCGGGTCGCACATGCTCACGCCAAACTGCTCTTTAGAGAGCGTATCCAAAAAGTCACCGGCCGCGGCATTGCCCAGGTTTTTAAAGTAATTCGGATCCGTAATAAAAAGTGGGCCTTGCCCTTTTGCGCCCGAGGCTATCCACGTTGCGGTATCTTCAGCAATCTTGCCTAAAAACACTCGCATAGCGTTTTTAAACGCAGCATCGCCTGCTTTCTTGTATAAATTCTTGGCTAGTTCTGCAGTTTTATCAGCAATATAACGCCCCGCATCAACAATATTCCTTACAATACGCTCCACCAGAGAGCCCGGATCACTAACGACGAATTGCGCGTTCGCCGGCACTGGTCGAATAAGCGCGGCGGCAAGACCAACTACGAGTAGCACGCTCGCTACACCTGTTACAAAGGCACGTTGAGGCGACGTTGCCTTACGTTGGCGATGAAATATTGAGAAAAATTTTCTGCGCTTAGGAGCCATTCGTGTTCGTATTTTCTTTGAGCGCTTCTTGGAGGGCTTGGTCGTAGACGGCGCGCAGGGTGGCGTCGTCATAGCTGTTCAAGGTGGTTTCGTCCACGCCGCCAGACTTGAGGAACTCGCGAATTTCCGGAATCGTCAGGTTTTTGAGCTGGTCTACCGTTAGTGAGCTATTGGTTGCGGTTGCCGTATTTGCATTGGCAGTAGTATTCGTATTCGTGGCTTCGCTGGCAACGACATCCTGATAGTTTTTGAGTAAGGTTGCATCGTCAATGGCGTCTACTTCGGCTTGGGAAACCCCGGCAGCCAAGAGTGCTTCGCGCAATTGCTGTGGGGTTACCGTGCTCGTGCCGGCTACCGGGGCAGTATTCGTAGTTTCGTTGCCAGCCGCGGCATTGGTGTTGCTTATAACCCCGCAGGTCTGGCCGGCTGGGCAGTTGGGGTTGGTGTTGCTGTCTACTTCTTGTTTGTCGGTCTGGCCGTCGCTATCCGAATCCGCAATGTAGGGGCTGGTATTGTAGCTGTAGAGCTCGTCGTAGTCGGTTAAACCGTCTTTATCGGTATCTTTAGCCTGCAAGGCCAACAACTCGGTATTCTGCGGCTGCGTATCCCGCTGCAATTGCGCCCGACCCGCAACAGTGAAAGGCTGCTTGAGGTTGCTACGGAGTTGAAACCCACCCAGGACCAAAGCTGAGATCCCTAGCCCAAAAATCAGCCACGCTAACCGCTGCTTGCGCTGTTTTTGCTCCGGATCACGTGGTTGCACGTCCCCGTTCGCTGGTTCGTTTTCCATGTTTCGGTATTTTGGTCTCGGCTAACTTTGCTAATTCACAGCAAGCTTTGGATAGACCAAAGTGTAGCAGAAAAATACGCTAATGTCAAAACATATTCTGGGGAGTACGTCAACCCAGCACCACTTTCGCCAGCTGGCGAAAGTGGTGCTGGGTCAACCCTCATTGTCATTGCGAGTCCCGCAGCAGCGGGACGAAGCAATCTCCCTGTTAACTCTAGCCTAGGCATAACCAAAACAAGATTGCCCCGCCTCCCGAAGTCTCGTACGGCGGGCAGGCGCGCTCCCGTAGCTCGCTCGCAATGACAGTTGGGGTGGTAGGTGAGGGTGTGGCGGCGAGTATAGTGAACGTGGTGTGGGTACGCGTTGTCTTCACCACGCACCCTCACCCATACTCGACGCACGAACCCAGACCACGTACCTATACCAGACCCGCCAACCCCCGCCACTGCTCCAGGGTTAATTCCTGGGCGCGGACCGTAGGTTTTAACCCCAGCGCAACAATATTTTCGACAATTTCGGGTCGTGATTTTCGCAAACCCGCGCTCAAGGCATTGCCTAGGGTCTTGCGGCGGCCGGCAAAGCCCATTTTTGCCAAATGAAAAATTGCCGAGCGGGTTTCGGCATCAAAAAGCGGTTTGGGGTGACGCTCCACGTGCAATATTGCCGATTCCACTTTTGGGGCGGGCCAAAAGGCTTCGGCCGGCACTACTGCACACACCATGGGCGTGCCAAACATTTGCACGCTTAGTGCGAGCAAGCTCATATCTCCTGGTTCGGCGGCGACCCGCTCGGCAACTTCGCGCTGCACCAGCACGGTCAGGCTTCGTGGGGCATCCGGCGTGTCGAGAAAGCGCTGCAGAAAATGCGAGGTAAGGTGGTACGGAAGGTTCGCTACTACTTTGTACGGTGCGGTCGCGCTGCTGAAGTGGCTGCGTAGTGCGGCTATCGGCGTGCGCATGACGTCGGCATGCACCAAGGTGACGTTGCTTAAACTTTTCGTGACTTCCCGAAGCAACGGCAGTAAGTGGTCGTCAATTTCCACCGCGACGACTTTGCCAGCGTGCGCTGCAAGCACTTGGGTGAGTACACCCGTGCCCGCCCCGACTTCGATGACATTATCATTTTTCGTAAGCTGGCTGGCCGCAATCATTTCTTCCAGCACGTCGGGTTCCAAAAGAAAATTCTGGCTTAACTTTTTATCGGGCCGGATGCAAAATTGCTGCAGCAAGTGCTGCAGCGTGCGAAAATCTGTCAGGTCGTATTGCTGGGTCATGTTTGCGGGCGGACGGTCATCGAAACAAAAAATAGAAAAGGGTAAAACCAGCACCTAGTATAAAGGCAACGGTGAAGGGTGGGTACACCAGTGCTAGGCCAGCTAAAAGCAAGCCAGCGAGTACTTTGCCAAAGGACAAACCCTGCTCAAGAAGTATCGAACGACCGATATCGTTTTTTTCTTGTAATGCGCGTTCATAAGCAACATCTGATGAGGTCACCCACGATATGTTCTGGCTAAGTTGCCCGGCTACAGCGCTACTAAAAACCGCGGGTACGGTATGTATCCATGGCCGGGTGAGCCAAGTCAGTAAGGCTAGGCCAGCCCCTGCGCGCAAGGTAAATCGCCATTTACCCCGATCAAAGTACTTGCCAATAATAAGGGTTACGAATGCAGTGAATAAAGTTGCCAAAGTCATTAATCCACCAAGGCGTTCGATTGTAACAAACGAAATTGAAAGGTAAATCGGCCATATGTAAACATGCAGAAGTGATTCACCGAAACCAAAGTATGACAGGGTAGTCCGTCGGTGCCAGTGGCTCCAGGGCAGCTTAAAAAGCTCACGATAACTCTGCGTCTCGCGAATAGGTGGCACCGGAGTAAACAGCAGGGGTAAACTTGCTATGAAAATAACCACTGCTCCAATAGTAAAAAGTGTCGTGTACCCGAAGGAGGTAATCACTAAGCCCCCAATGACTGGGCCAATAATGTACATGATGGACGAAAGCGCATATAATCCGGAAAATTCTCGACCTCGTTCTCCGGACTTGGAAGCACGGATAAAATCCGTATGAAAACCCGGCCAATAAAAAGTTTTCTGCAGAGCAAAAAAAATAGGCGCTACCCACATCATGAACGGTAAATTTGGAGTCAACATTAACGTTACATAGTACCCCACTAAAAATAGGGTGCTCAGTGCGATTGCCCTTGGTGGGCCAAAACGACCAACAAATTTTCCACCAAAAGGGATAAGAACGATATACAGCAGATATACGGTTACATAAAAAAAGGCTATCCGAGATACGGAATACCCTTGGCGATACAGAAATACCGGTTCGAATAGTATCATCATTGCCAGGGCAAATTCCTGTAAAGCTACAAAAATGTAAAGCGCGCCCAACGGACGACCTAGCGATTTATGTAAGTAGTGTGGAAAATGATCAATAAGTCGCATATTAAAAAAATATGTGCTGAATTCTATCTACCGCATGCTTATAAGGAGTACGGGAAATATGCTTGATGGCACGTTGTTCGGTTTCTTGGTAGGTACGGGGTAAAATGGTTACTACCGTTTGAGCCGCCCAGCCAAGACGCGTGGTTTTCCGTCGTCCATAGGGTTGCTTTGGCAGCAATAAGCCCAACCGGTAAAGGTCCCAAAGCGCAATCAAGTAAGCGCAAGGGTATTTCCCATGCATGCGTACATGTTCGTTAATAGAACGGCTTTCAGATGCCTGAAGGTCAGGCTGTAATAATTCGTGCAGATGTGGTAAATCCGACTCATGCATAACCACATCCGGGTTGAGACCTGCCATATTCAATCGCTGAACGTACGCATCTTCATCAAGGTTGGTATTTTTCGGATTGTACTCATCAACGAGTACCGTTAAAATGCAATTCGGTTGTCCAATACCGTTAACAAACTTTTTTGCCTCAAGGACGCCAAGCTCCTGATCACGACCGAATTGCTGATCTGCGTAAATATGAGCGTATTCAATATTATACTTTACCTGTTGCATAACTGACTATAGTGTTGGGTAAATATGCCCAGCCAAATTGGTGCGGAACGTTTTGAACATTAGCGATGTTTCGCTTTAGCAATTTTTCCCAGCTGCACGCGCACGCTGCCCTGCCGCAAGATAACCGGCGGCGTTACCGAAAGATCGACAATGGTGGAAGGCGGTTCTTCGGGAATTTCACCCGCATCCAGCACGAAGTCTGGCTGGATTGGCTGCTGCTCGAAGTGCCGCACCACTTCCTGCCCCACGTAAAAAACGCCGGCGCCCGAAAGATTCGCGCTGGTACAGGTAATGGGCCTACCCAGGCCGCTCACCAAAGTTTGGGCAATCGGCTGGTTTGCCTGGCGGATACCGAGCGTAGGCTTGCCAAGCGTGAGCGCGCTCGGCAGTGTATTGGTGTGCGGCAAAATGAGCGTGACTGGCCCTGGCCAGTAGCTCTTGATAAAGGTGTGCGCGGCATCACTTATCTGCACGTACTTCTTCGCCATAGTAATGCCGGTGACCAGCACCGGCAGGGCCTTCTGCGCGCGGTGCTTCATAACGAAGAGCTTGCCAATGGCTTCCTCGTTCGTTGCGTCAACAGCCAAGCCATATGCGGTATCGGTTGGGTACACCACCACGCCCCCGGCCATGAGCACCGCCAAAGCTTGCCGGATGAAAACCGGATTAGGTTTTTTCGCATTAATGGCAACAATTTGCATAGGCGGGTTACAAGGCGAGGTAGTGCTTGGCGGGTTGTGTGGTCAAATCCCAATCCACCGATTTGGTTTCAACGCCATACTTTTCGCGAAGAGCAAGCTCCACGTTCGCAATGGCATCTTGCAGGTGGAGGCCGGCGCGCTCGGCAACGGCCGTACTCACCGCCTGTAAAATCTGGTCGCGTCGTTCTGCCGATGCATAGCCCGTCGCGAGGTTGGCGCGCACCAGCAGCCAGATGAGATCGTACAGCATTTGCTCAACATCGGCGGTAACTACCAATGAGAGCGGCGCTGGCACACTTGTTCCATCGGCAATGAGGTAGATAGGTATCGTGTGCTGGGCCGCCGTCCAGGGAAAGCCGGTCACCTGCGGGATTGCGTCCAGGATAGGCCCGATCGCATCGTAGAATACCCGTTCGAATACTTCGCCTCGAAAAATGAGTTCCTGCCAGGCTTCTTTAAATGCCGCTGGGCCCCGGTACAGCCGCTCGGCGTAATCGTGGTTGTAGATGAGATCGGCCTGCGGGGTCATGCTCGTACTGTAGCAAGTCTGTCTATTTGCTGCGAGTGAGTTGTGCAAGTATCGTTTCAACAATACCCTCAATGTTGGTTTCAACCTCGTTACTCCACACACGTATCACCTTCCAATCTTGTGCCTGAAACCAGGCATCTCGTTCTGCATCGTATTTCTGTTGGCTTGGCATTGCGTGTCCTCCGCCATCTACTTCAATAATCAGGCGTTTACCGGGCGCAGCAAAGTCGGCAATGTATGGCCCCACTGGATATTGCCGAAAGAATTTTACGCCATTCAAGCGTTTTGCCCTAAGGTGTTGCCATAACTTGGTTTCAGAGGGTGTTTGACGTCTTCGTAAGGAACGAGCGCGTTGAGTAAAAATTGCGGCCATATAAACTCTTTTCTCCTCTCCCTCGTTCCCTCCCCTACACGAGGGGAGGGAGGTGATAGTAATGTCTTTACCGAATAGAGCTTCCTCCCTCTCCCCCTTGTGGGAGAGGGTTGGGGAGAGGGGTGGCAATGATTTACACCACGATACTCACCAACTTCCCTTTCACCACGATAATCTTCTTTGGGGTTTTGCCGTCCAGCCAGTGCTGAATTTTTTCAGACGCCAGAGCTTTGGCTTGCAGATCTTCCGCGCGGGTACCCGAAGCGACGGTGAACTTGTCGCGTACTTTTCCGTTAATTTGGACCACTACTTCCACATTTTCTGCCACGACTTTCGACGCATCGAAGCTTGGCCACTCCTGGTCGTGTACCTGATCTTTGTGGCCAAGCTGCACCCACAGCTCTTGCGCCAAGTGCGGGGCGAAAGGCGAGAGCAAGGTGATAAAAATTACAAACTCTTTCTTCGAAACAGACTCCCAAGTTGTAGCTGCGTTTACCCACTTCATAAAGTTGCTCACCGCTGTGTTCAAAGAGAACGATGCAATATCCTCGCCAATGTGTTTGACGAGTGCATGCGTCTCGCGATGCAAAGTATCACCAGGTGTTACCTTGTCTTGTAATTGCCATACCTTCTCGAGGAAACGCCGCACGCCCACAATCCCGCGCGTGCTCCAGGGCTTGGCGTCTTCCAGCGGCCCCATGAACATTTCGAACATGCGCAAGCTATCCGCACCGTACTCCCGCACAATGAGGTCGGGGGTAATAACATTGCCGCGACTCTTGCTCATCTTCTGGCCGTCTTCGGCGAGTATCAACCCTTGGTTAATGAGCTTGGTAAACGGTTCATCGGGCAGGCTCTTTGGCACTACTTCAATATCGTGCAAGAACTTGTAGATGAAACGGGCATACAGCAAGTGCAACACGGCGTGCTCGGCCCCGCCAATATAGGTGTCTACCGGTAACCAAGCTTTGAGTTTTTCCGGGTCGGCGAGTTGCTTAGCATTGTGCGGGTCGCAGTAGCGTAAGAAGTACCAGTTAGAACCCGCCCACTGCGGCATAGTGTTGGTCTCCCGTTTAGCTGGCCCGCCACATTTTGGACAGGTGGTGTTCACCCAACTCTTGATGCCGGCGAGCGGCGATTCTCCCGTGCCAGTGGGTTCGTACTTTTCTACATCGGGCAGAACGACTGGCAGTTGTTCCTCGGGAACACCAACGATTCCGTCTTTTGGGCAATGCACCATCGGAATCGGCTCGCCCCAGTAGCGTTGGCGGCTGAACACCCAGTCGCGGAGCTTGTAGTTGGTGGCGGCTTTACCGTTGCCGGTTTTTTCTAACCAACCGACAATGGCTTTGCGGAATTCTTGCGAGGTGAGGCCTTCATACGGTCCGTCGTACGTCCCCTCCCTCTCTCCCTCCCCCCCTTGCAAAGGGGGGGCAGCAGGGGGGGTAACCATAATGCCCTCGCCTGTCCAGCACTCACTCTCTATATCACTGCCAAGGTGCCCCCATGCACCGGGGCTTGCAACCGGTTCAAGTGCATTTCTGGGCATTACTTTTGGCGGTTCAATAACTTTCTTTACAGGTAGCTTAAATTTCTTCGCAAACGCGTGGTCACGCTCGTCGTGCGCAGGCACGGCCATAATGGCCCCCGTGCCGTAGCTGACCAGTACATAGTCCGCAATCCACACCGGGATTTTTTCATTGTTCACCGGGTTGATAGCGTAGGCACCGGTGAACACGCCGGTTTTTTCTTTGGCAAGCTCGGTGCGTTCCAAATCAGACTTCTGGCTCGCGTGCTTCTGGTACTTTTCTACGGCTTTCCGCTGCTCGTCAGTGGTGATTTGTGAAACAAGCGCGTGCTCGGGCGAGAGTACCATGTACGTCGCGCCGAAGAGCGTGTCGGGGCGGGTGGTGAAGACTTTAATATTGTCATTGCGAGGAGACCCGCTATTGCGGGACGACGACCTGCCCGCCGCACTCGCCTGGGCGAGGCAGGCGGGAGCAATCTTGTCTTTGCTATTAACAGCAGGATTACTCGCAATGACAAACTGAACCTCCGCCCCCTCACTCTTCCCAATCCAGTTGCGTTGTGATTGCTTGATGCTCTCTGGCCAGTCCAGCTGGTCGAGATCATTCAGCAAGCGCTCGATGTACTTGGCGTCGGTAATCTTCACCAGCCACTGACGAATATTCTTTTTCTCGACGACGGTGCCGCAGCGGTCGCATTTGCCGCCGACGACTTCTTCATTGGCCAAACCGGTCTTGTCTTTGGGGCACCAGTTGATTGGCGCTTCGGCTTCGTACGCCAAACCGTGCTCAAAGAGCTTAAGGAAAATCCACTGCGTCCACTTGTAGTATTCCGGATCGGTGGTGTTCACCTCCCGCGACCAGTCGTAACTAAAACCCAGGGACTGAATCTGACGTTTGAAATTGGCAATGTTCTTTTTGAGGGTGACGGTGGGGTGCGTACCGGTTTTGATGGCGTAGTTCTCGGCGGGCAAGCCAAAGGCATCCCAACCCATGGGGTGGAGCACTTGTTTGCCCTGCATCCGCAGGTACCGGCTGAAAATGTCGGACGCGGTGTAGCCCTCGGGATGGCCAACGTGCAGCCCGTCGCCCGAAGGGTACGGGAACATATCCAAAATGTATGCCTTAGCTTTGCCAGGCACAGCCGAAACAGTAAAAGCGCCCGAGCCGTACCAGATATCCTGCCACTTTTGCTCTACTTTTTTGTGGTCATAGTGCTCCTGGGCCATGGGCTGCAGAATACCACGATTTTGCCACTGGAGCAAGCTACTTTTTGGCTAAGGTTAGCCTAAAAAACTCCAAAACCGTTGACAGCAAGAGGCTTGGATGCTACCTTTGAGACTCGAAAAATCTCTTGGTACATGCCGGAGATTTTTTGCTATCTACCTCCTTACTGGTTGTGGCCCGGCCGATTTGCCCGTAGTGCCAGCCAACGCCCCGCGGAGGAACGAAAGTCACTTGTATTTCTACTCGGCTCACCCAACTCGCCATCCGCACAACCGTCTCGATACTTCGAGGCTTTGCCAAGCTCTTCGTCGGGCTGGGCCGAGTTCTCTGGTTTGTACTCTTACCGTTGCGCTGGATATTCCGGACGGTTATACCAGCAGTGGCGCGGCCACTCTACCGCGTGTACCGCTTGCTCCGCAGCGCACTCAATCGCATCCTCGCCCCGGCAAAAAACCGCTGGGCGTACTTTTTGCTGCATCGCAACACGGTCACCGGGGTTATTGCACTTATGGCGCTGCTCATTGCCTTTAACAACGTGCAAGCGCGCGACCAGCAGAGCGAGACCATTGGCCAGCAGAGCCTCTTTGCCACATTCTTCCCCACGGACTTGGCCGAGGATGTGGAAATTGTGGAAGGGGCAGTTGCGCCAATCAACCACGAGGACAAACTCGCGCTTACGCCCACCAGCCAGCAAGCCCGGCCAGCACCCGATACCACGACGGACCAGGCAAACACTGCCGAGCAGCAACTGGCGCTTGGCATTGGCGGGAATGGTGACGACCAGGAAGAAGATGTGCGTTTCTACATCGTCGAAGGGGGCGACACCTTGAGCAGCATTGCCGTGCAATTCGGCATCTCAACCGATACTATCCAGTGGGAAAATAACCTTTCGGATACCGACTTTATTAAACCCGGCCAAAAACTCACGATTTTGCCGGTAGACGGCGTCACGCACACTGTCAAAAAGGGCGATACAGTGGCATCGATAGCAAAAAAGTACAAAGCCGAGGATGAGAAAATTCTGGCCTACAATCGCTTAGCAAATGCCGAGGCACTCAACGAAGGGGAGGAACTTATAATTCCGGGTGGGGTTATCGAATCTGCTGCCCCACGCCAGGCGCCGCAGAACCCAACCTCGGCTACCCGACGTCTCGCGCTTTTCAATATTCCCCCGCCCGCGCGCAGCACCACGGGCAAACGAATGCAGTGGCCATCCTCGAGCCGCCGCATTAACCAGTATTTCAAGTTCCGCCACACCGGCATCGATATTGACGGCAACGTCGGCTCGCCGGTATATGCTGCCGACAGCGGCGTGGTGGAGAGCGTGACCTACGCCCGCTATGGCTACGGCTTCCACCTGGTTATTAACCACGGCGGCGGCCGCGAAACCCTGTACGCGCACAATGCAAAAATCTTCGTGCGCCCGGGCCAGTCGGTCAAACGCGGACAAAGCATTGCGGTCATTGGCCTCACTGGTCGAACGACTGGTGCGCACCTGCACTTCGAGGTTATCCAAAATGGCGCCAAGCGCAATCCGCTAAGCTACCTGTAGCAGCGGATGACAAATGGCCTTGAGCAAATCGCCTAGGGTAAAGGGCGAGGCATTTTCCATGCCCCATATGCTATAAGCTCTTGGCTAGGTCTTGCCCTGGCCCGGTAAAAACCGATGAATTTTTTTAATAATCTCGTCAATCGTCAAGTTAGACTTGATGAGGTAATCATTGGCCCCCAGTGACTTGCCTTTTTGCACGTCCGAATCTTGCCCCAGGTTCGAGAGCAGGACAATGGGTACTTGCGAAACGACATTATCACCCGACGCGCGCACTTGCTGCAAGACGTTGAACCCATCGAGGCCGGGCAAAATAACATCCAAAAGTACGATATCCGGTTTCACCGTTTGTATCTTGAGCAAGCCTTCGCGGCCGTCCACGGCCACGTGCACGTCGAAGCCCTCGCGTTTGAGTTTGGTGGTCATGAGTTCGCGGAGAAACTGATCGTCTTCCACCAGGAGTATCCGCACCCCGTTGGCATCTACCACGGACGGGTTGACCGCTGCAGACGGCGTGGGGGTTGGCGCGGCCGGGGCCTCGGGCAAGCGCAATACCTGTCGCACCTTGGTAACCACTTCTTCTGGCGTTATCTTGGCTTTGATAATGTAGTCCCGCGCGCCGAGGCTGGCGGCCTTGTCTATTTCTACGCCCTGGCCAGAATTAGAAATAATAATAATCGGCGGTAAAGGCTTATTCTCGGCTCGCAGGGCGGTGAGGACGTCATACCCATTGAGCACGGGCATGACAATATCGAGGAGGACGACATCGTGCTGCTGCGTGCGAAGTAATTCCAGGCCGGCCGCCCCGTCTGCCGCAGACCGGACGGTAAAGCCCTCGCTGGTGAACTTGCTCACCAGGACGTCGCGGAGAATTGTCTCGTCTTCGATAATGGCAATGCTATAGGGCATAGGGGGGTGTGGAAGTGGGTCGAACAGTTTGCAAGTTCAGTGGCGGCAGGCGTGTGGGTCGGTGGTACGCAACCCCGAGAAAGATTGTGAGTAAGCCGGCTATGGAGAAAAAATCACCCAGCACGGCAACAATTTCGGTACTCGTGCGGAAGGTAATGACCGCCGAGAATGCCAGGAACGTGCTCCCGATGCCGATGGTGTAGGCCCGCACTCGGACAATATGGTTAGCTTTTGCCCGTGCACCCTGCCATAGGAATAGAATGGCACCCGGAAGCAGAACGAGCAAGAACAAGGTGGCGGTATACAGCCCGGCACCTGCGCTGGGATTCCAGTTGGTAATACCGGTGCTGGTATCGACAATCGGTGCGGCCAGATCAACCAGGAGCAAAGCCACCGCCAGTGCTGCCAGGCAAAGGTACCCGGGGAAAAACCACCGGGTCACGCGTGGAAAGGTGTAGGCCAATACTACCCGTCCATAGAAAGCGTTAGCGAGTAAAAAGAATGCCACGCCAATGCCAAAGGCGTACCCTAAGAAGTCGGTATTCTGGCTATCGAAAATGCGGGGTACGGTAAGAAAAAAATACGCCGCCGTGAGGGCGCTATACGTGTAGAAGAAGTACCGGACCATTCGGCTGCCCGGATCTTGGTGCATGGCGCGTGCCAGCCGCATGGCTAGGTATACGCACACGCCAGCGTTGGCAAGGTCAACCAGGGTGGAAATGGGTAGGGCCATAGCTTAGTACTTCTGTAACATTTGATCGATCGATTCCTGACTGGTGGCTTGCTGCTTGCGATGCCCCACGAGTGGCAGACTAATAAAGAAGGTGGTGCCGTTGCCTTCGTGGCTTTCAAACCAGATGCGGCCATGGTGCTTCTGCACAATACTGTACGAAATAAAGAGCCCCAAGCCCGTGCCCTCGGTCTGCATGCGGATGACGTTATCGCCGCGAAAAAACTTGGAAAAGACGTGCGTCTGCTGGTGCACGGGTATACCCACGCCCGTATCCTGAATGCTCAAAATCATTTCATCGTGTTCGGCCCTTACACGGAGCGAAATGGTGCCGCTGACCGGGGTGTACTTTAAAGCGTTATCGAGAAGATTCTGTATGGCCAGGTGCATTTTCTGCGCATCGATACGCACAATCGGTAGGGGTTGCTTGCCGGCGTCGTACAGAATTTTTATGCGCTTCTCTTCGGCCGTATGCTGCACTTCGTCAATGAGCTCATGGAGAATCGGGTCGAGCGGCTCCTCAACAAAAGTATACGAAAAACGATTCTCCTCTATACGCGAGACGTCAAGGAGATCGTTGATGAGCGTAATCATGCGCTCGTTGCTCTGGTAGCCCTTCGAAACCATGTCGGCCTGCTGCTTGTTGAGCGGGCCGGCATCTTCATCCATGAGCATTTTTAAAGACCACTTCACGGCCGACAGCGGCGTGCGTAGCTGGTGGCTGGCAACCGAAATGAATTCCGTTTTTAACTGGTCGAGTTCTTTCAGGTGCTGGTTTGCCGTCTGAAAAGCTTTGTTCGCGTTTACTAAATCCTCGTTGGTTTTGGCGAGCTGGGCTTCGACCGCCTGCAAACTGCGCACGACGTAGCCCGAGCGGTAGGTAGAAACGAGCATGAGCGTGACCAGGGTAACCCCGGTGGCGGCAATGAACGCAAAATTCTTGTGCAAATCTGGCGCAACATCAAAAGGCGCGTAATGGTTGAATATCCCCTGCTGCTCCAGGACGAAGAGAAAGGCAAACATGCCCGTGCCAATGAAGAAGTTTATTGGCCCGGCCCACTTCGAGAACTGCACGTTTGTGCCGACAATTTGCAGCAGGTACAGGGGCAGGAACACGCTAGTAATGCCGCCCGTGAAATGGACAATGGTGGTAATAACCGCCATGTCGATAACAATGCCCAGGTAGGGGAAGATATTGCTAATCTTCGGGCGGCTGTACAAAAAGCTGAACGCCAGGTTGAACCCCAGGGCCATAGCCACCGAGAAGAGTATGCCCGGCAAGAAAAAGTCTGCGCCAAATTGCGTCCCGGCCCACGAGAGGAGGACGACGATGAAGATGACCAGGTAGCGAATGATGACCGACCACTGCAAGCGCTTTCGGCGTTCCTGCTCTTCGAGCGCCAGCAAATCTTCAGGACGCATAGTGTTACTTTCTATTTTTGATATCTATATTCTAGCACATTTTTTCGGTTCTGTCAAAACTACCCTTGACTCCGGTACTGCAACGCTTCGGCAACGTGCGCGAGCAGAATGCCTTCGCTCCCGGCCAAATCCGCAATGGTACGGCTCACTTTAAGCACGCGCACGTACCCGCGGGCCGAGAGGTGCAGCTGGTCGACGGCTTGGCGCAGCAGCGCCTGGCTGGCGGCATCTACCTGGCAGTATTTGGTGAGCAGTGCCTGCGACATGTGCGCATTGGTACGATTGTGGTGCTGTGCAAAACGCTGCTCTTGCGTCGCCCGCGCTTGCACCACCCGGTCGCGTATGCTCGCAGAATTTTCTGCCAGCTTTCCATCCAGCCGCAGGGTGGCAAAATCCTGACGCGGCACTTGGATGTGGAGGTCAATACGATCCAGTAATGGCCCGGACACCCGACGCTGGTAGCGGAGCAACTGGGCCGGGCTGCAGGCGCAGGCGCGCTTGGGATCGTTACGGTATCCGCACGGGCACGGGTTCTGGCTGGCCACCAGCATGCACTGTGCCGGAAAGCGCAAACTCTGCGCCGCCCGGGCCACGGTAACCATGCCGTCCTCCAGGGGTTGGCGCAGCGCTTCCAGGGCTTGGCGCGGGAATTCTGGCAGTTCATCCAGGTAGAGCACGCCGTAGTGGGCCAGCGACACTTCGCCGGGTTTGGGTATAGAGCCCCCGCCGACGAGCGCCGCCGTAGACGTGGTGTGGTGCGGCGTGCGAAACGGCCGCCGCAACTGCAGCGGGGTTTCCGAATGGAGTGTGCCGCCAACGCTATGAATTGCCGTTACCTCCAAAGCTTCTGCATACGAGAGCGGCGGCAGGATGGAAGGCATGCTGCGGGCCAGTAGCGTTTTACCCGAACCCGGCGGGCCAACCAGCAGGACGTTGTGCCCGCCGGCCGCGGCAATTTCCATTGCGCGCTTGGCCTGCTGCTGGCCGCGCACCAGTGCAAAGTCGCTATCATCCTGCTGGGCGATGGCCGGTTGTGCAGCCGTGACAGCCTCGAGCGCGTGCGTTGCGGTAAGGTGTTGCACCAGCTGCTGCAGGGTCTGCGGGGCAAAGACCGTAAGCCCTTCCACCAGCGCGGCTTCGGGGCCATTCGCGGCCGGGACAATGGCAGTGCGGGAAGGCTGCTCTACAGCCGCCCGCGCCATTGGCAAGGCGCCGCGGACTGGACGGAGGGAGCCATCCAAACCTAGCTCGCCAATAAAGGTGAGTCCGGCACAGGGTTCGGCCGGCAGCTGGTGGGTTTGCACGAGCAGGGCAAGCGCAATGGGCAAATCGAAACCCGGCCCGGCTTTTTTTAAATCTGCGGGCGCAAGGTTTACGGTAACGTGGCCGCGCGGAAACGAGAAACCCGCGGCGCGAATGGCCGAACGCACGCGCTCGCGCGATTCTTGCACGGCCGTATCGGGCAAACCCACCACGAGAAATTTCGGCAAACCAAACTGGCTGTCAGCTTCTACAGAAACGGCACAGCCCTCCACGCCCAGCGTGGTGGCGGACAAAATTGTTGCAGACATGGGAACGTGGACGAATGCACGCGGTCTCCCCGCCTGCCTTCGCCTAGTGCTAGGCAGTGGCGGGCAGGAAAGCGCGGGCAAACGCCGATTGTGGTCATCCTGCTTACTGCGGGATTTCCGGACGAGTGCGCCCTTTGGGCACAAACGAGAGAATGAGCACGACCGTTCCAAGGGTTATCAGCCAATCGCCGAGGTTGGCCGTCGTGGGCCAGAAGTCGAACTTGAGGAAATCGCGAACGTAGCCGAACTCCAGACGGTCGAGGAGATTTGACGCTGCCCCGCAAATAATGGCCAGTGCCGACACCCAGCGGGCGGTAGCACCGGTACGATACGCACCCCAGGCAATAGCTGTCACCACCAGTAGCAGCAGGGCAATGAGAAAAAGGGTGAACGGCCCGGGGAGGCCGATGCCAAATGCAATGCCCGTGTTCGTGGTGGGCGCGCTCTGCAGTAATCCTGGAATAATAGTCTGGGGCGCATGGGCAAAAGCCAGCGTGCGGGTAATGCGATCCGCAACGAAGAGGGCCAGGGTGCCCCCGGTCCACAGCCAGAATACTCGGCGGAACATCTTAGGCTTGCGCCCGCGCTTTCTTCACGCAGTCGATGCAGGTGGTTGCCGACGGGACGAGCTCTAGGCGTTTAGCCTCAATGGGCTTGCCGCAAGTCTGGCAAATACCGTAGGTACCGTCAGCCACGTGCTTCAATGCACTCTGCACTTGGCTTATCGACTGCTCCAGATTTTTCTCCATGGACAGCTTATCCTGGAAATCCGAAACTTCAGCGGCGTTCTCCTCATCCTTGCTCCCGTACTCGTCCCACAAGGCTTTCCCCTTGTCGACGATCATCCCCAGGCGGGATGTGAGACGGTCGTACTCTTTCAAGAGCCGATTCTTCACATCGCCCAGGAAGGCGAGGCGTCCGCGGGTAGGTTGAGGGGTTGGCTGGGCCATACGAAAAATCCAAATAGCTTGGACACTTGGACGTGCTCAATCTCTTGTCGCTAGCACTATAGCAGGCCCCTTTCGAGCAGGCAAGGACGGCCTTTACAGCTTCGGGCCAAAGCTGGCTGCCAGCACGCCGGCGAAAACGGCAAAAACCGCCAACCAGCTGACGGCGATGCGAATACTCTGCTGCGGGGTGCGGACAGTCTGCATAGTTTTTACTTTTTCTTTTATTTTCTATATGCAGTATAGCGCATTTGCACAAAAAATGCAAGCGCAAACGTGTTCTGGATTGTCTACTTCCGTTGTTTCTTGCGTTTTATCTTCTTCACCTGCCGGTCGACCAAATCGTCTATGCGCTTGCGCACTTGGGTAATATCTTTTCGAATTTGCTCGTGGGTGGCGGCTTGCATGGACCGTTCGGTGACGCTCGACCGGATAGCGCCAACAATATCTTTCTCCAAGCTCGACTGCAGCCGGTCAATTTCCTGGTTTATCTGGTCTTCGGCGGTAGTAAGATCAAAACTCTCGGCGCGCTGCCAGTGCCGAAAGCGCTCGTACAGAATGAGGAGCATAGCCAGCAATAGCAGAATGATGACCAGCAAAAAAATGACCAGGCTCACCGAAGGTACCAGAAAGCCAAAAAGCTGCACGGTAGTGCCCAACGTGTGCATGGTAGCCGGAACCGACGGTGGGCTTTCAATGCCCTGGCGGTTGATGGCTATCGCCGTAAGGGTGTGGTCGCCCGGCGCGAGGAATGGTTTAAAGGTGTAGCGCCACAGCGTGTGGCCATCGGGAATCGTTATCCGAGGTGCCGAATCAATGCGGTAGGTGTCGCTGCGAAAACGCGCACTCTCTTTCCCGTCAATGAGGAGAATAATGGTATCGCCCTGCAGGGTAAGGCCCTCAACCGGCAATTCTGCAAAAAGCGTGAGTTTCTTCGGCACGGAGGTCAGGCGGGGGGCCGGACTGCCTTCGACATTGAACTGGCCAATTGCTTCGCGAATGTTCCCGGCGGCATCAATGGCCCGCAGGGTAAACTGGTGTATGCCCGACTTCTGCGTTTCCATGACGTGCGGGCTGGTGACGTTGGTAAACTCCTGCGTGTCGAGTGCGAGCATGTACCGCGCCACGCCACTGCCGCTATCCGTTGCTTCAAAAACCAGGCGGTAGGTGGGCGTGCTCGCATCCGGTACGGCATTCACCTGCGGGGTAAAACTTTCGGGCGGCTTGGTATCCACGCGTATGCGCAGGTGTGCGGCACTCGACCAGCCGGCACTGTACTTGGCCCGCAAGTGGAAGTACCACACGCCATCCGCCACGTCGTCGTATTGCCGCGTGCCGCTATTTTCCTCTAGGTTTTCATCGGGTACGGTGCTGGCATTCTGGTCGAGCAGGTAGCTCACGCCCTGTATACCGGTTGGCTTTGTCCAAGTGAAAACACTATCGTTGAGGTTGTACCAAACACTCGCATCGGGGTGCGTCGAAGACCGAACAACGGGTGTCGGCGTGCCCGGCGTGGGGGTGGGCGGCGGTACGGTGGGTTCCGCGGCTTGGGCTGCACCAATGCTCAAGGTCACGCTGCCATAGGCGGTAAGAATGTTCGTGCCCAAACCGTCGTTGGCCAAAATCGTGCCCGAGGCATAGGTGAGGGCGGCTTTGCCCTCGGCCTTGGCTTTAAAGGTTATGGTAATAATGCTGCGGCCCGTGCCTTTGTACCCCGGGGAGGGTAAGCCGCCACCAAACGTCACCGTGCCGTTGCTATTTGAGTACGCCGGCTCGGTAGTCCAGTACGAGAAGAGACTCCCCTTACTCACGCTGGTTACCTGCAGCTTGTCCGCCGGGAAACTCACCTTGCCCTGGCTGGCATTCATGGCTTGGTCGTTGCTGCGCGCGATAACCGAAACCGTCGTGGTCTTGCCAACGGTAAGGTTCGTTGCTGCAGCCGACAGGCCAAGGGTTGCAGCACTCGCACTTTGCCCGAACCAGAACGCAAAACCGAAAGTGAGGAGCGCGACCAAGGCTACACGGAAGGGGCGTGGCATGGCTACTTCGGGGGTGGCTGCGGGCCAGAATCCTGCTGGTGCCGGGCCTCGGCGGCAATCGAGGCTTCGAACTCGCGGGCAACTTGAATAGTCTTGGCCAATTCGGATTCTTTGGCGAGAGTTGCGCGTTCGAGCTTTACCATATCGTGGATAACATCCACCGGCCGGCGGCGCCAGCGCAAAATGAGCCACACCGCTAGCACGAGCGCGAGCACGCCCAAGCTAATGATGGCAATATTCGTAATGTAGGTGTTCCGCAACAACGGGTTGCGCTTAATAACCGGCTCGGTTTCGGGGGCGTGGACGGTAAAGAGAATTTTCCCGTCTGTCGAATTTCCGGCCTGGTCAAAGGCGCGAACAATGACTTCGTACTCACCCACCGAGACTTCGGGCAAACGCACCGGGCTGGTCTGCTCCACGAAAAACGGCGTGGTTTGGTTTGGATCTTTTAGGGCTTGCGTTTGCATTTCGTAGTGCTCGATGCCAGACATGGCGTCGGTGGTAAGAAACTTTAACTCGGGACGCTTGCCCGGCTCCGGATTTTGCGGGTCTATGCTGGGTGTAAAGCCGGCCGGGGCCACGCTATCAATAAGCACCGGGTAGTGGCTGGTGCCGCCCCAACTAGTCACTTTGGCGCGCACATGGAAGTACCAGCGGCCGTCTTTATCGGCTGACACCTCGGCGGTGCGATTGACCGTCGCATCCGCGCGTTCGGGCGGGGTGGTGCGCGGGTTCTGGTCGAAAACGTAACTATAGCCAGTGGCATTGATAATGGCTTCCCACGCAAATTGGGCCGACCGGTTCTGGTACCAGGCGTTCTGGTCGGGATGGGAGGCAGACGAAACAATCGGCCCTTCGGGTGCGGCCAAGCTCAACGTATACGTGGCGTCGCCACGGGAAGTGAGGATATCTGTCCCCTGCCCGTCATTGAGAAGAATTTGTGAAGTGCTCTGAAAAGAGAGCTTCGCCGACCCAGCTGACGTGGCCCGAAAGGTGATCGTACTAATAATCCCGGCATCGGTTTTAATACCCGGGTTCGGTAACCCGCCCTGGAACGATATCGTGCCCGCGGTGTTGGAGTACGCCGGCTGGTTAACCCAAATGGAAATAAAAGAGGTGCCCGCGCTCGGGTTGACCACTTGCATGCGGTTAGCCGGGAATTTTATATCAACTTTGGCGGCATTAATAGACTTGCCGCCGGTATTGAGCATGATGGATACGTTGAACGTACTCCCAACGGTAAAACTCCCGCTTGCCGGACCAAAGAGCAAACTTGCGCCTTCGAGGGCACGGCTCGGTGCGGGAGCGACGCTGGCAACCAGAACCGCGAGCGCGAGACCAAAGAAAAATCTTGGTATGTGATGTTTAACCTCCATACAGCCTAGTATAGCGCGTTTTTTCAGGGTCTACCTGCGCCGACGGACTATGTATACCGCCATCCCCGAACTCACCACCAGGATGCCGCCAATAATGAGAATGAGCAGGTGCGACGAGCGATCGGGCGCGAGACCAGAGCCGGCCAGGGTGACCGCCCGGGCATTGCCCGCCGCATCATAGGCTGTGACGACAATGGCCGCGCGCTGCTTCTGGTCGAGCAAGGTATAGGGGCTTGCAGCATTATCTGCAACCACGCTGCCTTCCTGCACGGTGTAACGGACAATATCCGAGGTTTCGTCCGTCGTTTGGAATACGAGCGCGAGCTTTCCCGGTATGACATCGCGGGTAAGCACCGGGGTAAACCCTTCGGGCATAACCGTGTCTACGAGTACGCGGCGAATGGCAACGGTCCGCCAGGCATCACCGGGCAATTTTTCGCGAAGAATAAAGTAGTGCGCCCCATCCTGCACGTCGGTGAATGTTGCTTCGGCCATCGCCGTGCCAAAGCGCTCATCCGGCAGGGCAGCGGGTTCGTCTGCCAGGAGGAAGGCGTAGAGCGCGTCTTTGGTGGGTGTCCAGGCCAGGGCCACGTTGCCGGCGTTGTACCAAGCATTCTCTTGCGGGTGGGTGCTCGAAACCAAACTTATGCTGCTATCGTTTACGCCCACGGTTACCGTGCTGGTTTCCGCCCGCAGCGGCGTGGCCGTGCCGAGGCCGTCGTTCAACCGCACGCTCGAAAGCACCGTATCCACGCCAATAGTCGTGGCGCCGAGCACCTTGGGCCGGAACACCAGCGAGAGGACGCGGCCGTTAATAACGTAGCTGCCGTTGGGCACGCCGCCGACGAAAGACACCACGCCCGCAACCGCGTCGACCTTTGGCCCTTCGGCCCAGAGCGTCAGGAACGAACCGGCTTTCGACACGTCAACAACTTCGAGGGCGGTTGGATCGTACGTGATCTTGCCTTCCACGGCGTTCACCACTTGCGTTTCGCTGTTGAGCCGCACCTCCACAACCGCCAGCTGGTCTTGGGCCGCGTTTACCTTTGCCGGAATAACGGAAAGTACTGCCGCCGTAGCACGGTGCTGTGCCAGCGTGAACGCGAGTATGGCGAGGGCAAAAATGGAAAATAATCGGTTGCGCATAGGTGTATGGGTTACTTCTGGCCAGTCCAGAAGTACAGCATAACGCTGAAATCAATAATATTCACGGTGGTGTCATGATTTATGTCTGCCCGGGCATTGGCAGGATTTTTTTGCAGCCAGTAGAAAAGCAGGATGCTGAAGTCAATAATATCCACATTCCCATCCTTGTTAATATCCGCATCAATGTACCCGGCATCCGGGTTCGTGATGCTCGCCACCGTAAATGCCACGCTGTTGCTGAACTCCGAAATGAGCCCTTCCGGGTCTTCGGCTTTGGACCGAGCCACGTGATCACCCGCCTTCAGGTCATCGGCAAAGAGCTGCTTGGTCCAGAGCCCGTCCGTGCCGGCTTTGGTGGTGTATTCCCGCTCGGTATCGGAAGCGACAAAAACGTGAACGTTGCTACTCGGGCTGGTAGCGCCAAACACCGTCACGGTTTCGCCAAAGGTGAGCGTCGTACGGTCGGCCACAATCGTCGGTCCCAAAAAAATCCCGGTTATCGTCACGGTCGTGCCGGTGGTAAGCGTTACCGTGAAGCTCGAAGTCGGGCTCTGGCGGCTCTGGCCATCCGTGGCAAAAATCCCAAAGGTGTACGTGCCGGCAGTCAGGCTCCCCACGGTAATATCAAAGCGCGCCTGCGGGTCGGCCGGTACTTGCACTGTGGTCACGCCGTCTTTTTGAATGGTGACGGTAGACGACGGGTAGGCTATACCTTTAAAAATAACCGCGGTGGGCGGTGGTTCGGGCGGGATGGGACTCGGCACAGTTGCGGTTACCGAAATGTCTATGGCCTGCGCCGGCACCGCGGCAAGCAAAACAAAAATTGCCGCCAGGATTGCCAGTGTCCGGTACCAGCGGCCGGTACGCATGCACTTGCTAAACTATCCCCTTCGGCGGATTTTGGTTCTTCCCAGCCTGGGCTTTAGAAATAACCCACTTATTGTACCGCTTGATGAGGATGATGAGCAGCACCAGTAAAATGACGAAGCCTAGGCCCCACGCCAGCAGGACGTGCCAGGGGAACACCATAAACGTCGTGGTTGCCGTGGTCGCAACGCCGCCCGATTGTCCTGCGGTGAGCGCGAGGGTGGCCGTGTACTTGCCGAAGCCAAAGTTTGCCCGTTCGTTACTGTATTCTTCCCAGAACTTGGCCCAGGCATTACTGGCCGTTGCTAGTACTGTACCTTTCTCCCACGTTACATCGTAGCTGCGGGAAGACTTTGGCAAGGTCGAACGTTTCGTGGGGTTTACGGCAAGCGTAGCAGCGACTTTCTTGCCCATGCCCGTAATCGTCACGTTACCAGACGGTTTCAAGTGAATGTTCCCAGTGTTCTGGTAGTCAATGGTAAAGCTCACCGGCATGCGGTTCGTCCGAGATACGGTAGTGAATGTGGAAATTGCGGCAGACTCCACAACATCACCTTCAATACGTACCAGCAATAACGTACCAATGCCTTGCGTAATAGCAACTTGCGGCTTGTCTGTACCCGTGGTCGGCGGCTTGGAAGAGAAAGCAACAATACCATAGTGCCCGCCCGGGGCGGCATCGGCCGGCACATTCACGGTGATGGTTACTTCTTTTCGCCCTTGCGGTTCCAGAATTATTGGTGCGGGATCCAGCTTTACCCAGGTGGCGATATCTTCTTTAGGTACTGTAAAATCATAAACCGGTATGCCTTCTTCCGACCCAGAAGTGAAGGTAGTGGCGTCTAAGAATAGCTCTTGCTTGGTCGCGCCTTCGTTGTAGAGCTTGACGACAAACTCGGCCTGGTTGCCAGGTTGAACGGTGAACTCGATGGAGGGCGGGCTAATGGTGAGCGCCTTTGCGGGCAACGCCCCGCTCAAGAGGCCAACAATGCCGAATGCAGCGGCGAGGATTCCAGAGAAAATGAATTTATTTTGCTTTCTAGCCATAGGTTTGTCTAGTCAAAACTACCCCCATACTATAGCACATTCTTGGTTGGTTCCCTATCGTGACGAAGGACAAATACCTGGAGTGCCCATTATGAGGCCTTCAGGCAATGTCCATAATATTCACGCCAAGTACGTTAAAAAGTACCGGTGGCGATGTAGGTAATTGTTGTAGTGTATGCACCAGCACCAGTCGACCCAACAATGTTTGCCAATGCGCTCACGGTTAATGTTTCCGTATTCGTAGCAACGGCTTCAGAAATGAGCGTGGTTGTCGTGCTGGCCACGTAATTGAAACTCGCGGTGGCATCTCTTTCGTATCCACTTGTGGGAGTTGAATCACCGTCTGTGCTAACACTAATACCAAAGGTGGCGGTAGTACCGGGTGCGCCATCACTATCATTGGTTGTGCTGTTATTCGGAATCGTGCTTGGACCGCCTAGTGATGCACCATTGTAAGTCACGGCCCAACCAGACGCAGCGTTTGTCGCAACCGTCATTGTGTGGGCTGCATCAGGAATGGTCGTACCATTTGGGGCAGCAGATCCGGTTGTTCCAGTCGCCCAACGGGCATTTGCTGTGGTTAGTGTACCGAATCCAATTGTATTATCATCAACGGTAAAAGTAATCGAGGGGTCAACTGTGGCCGTCACTGCAACCTGTTCATCAGTGATAATTGAGATTGAACCTGACCCGCTATCATCGGTTGCACCCAGTTCAGTGGTAATGTCCACATCATAGTTGCCGGCAGTACCGTTTGTTATTGTGCTGGTTGACCCACCCCCACCCGAGGTCGCACCATCACCGGCAATAAGTTTTACGCAACGGCCAGCGGTAACTTCGCCACTTGTTGCATCGGTCGGGGCCGTAAGGGTAATAGCCTGGCCCGTTACATCAACACCCCAGGTCGCAGCAGCTGCGGTCAGTGACAGGGTTTTATCCACGTAGGTTAATCCACCATTGAGACACGTACCGTTTGCAGTCGAAACCTCAAAGTCAAAGTTGACGGCAGCTTCGGCAGCCAAAACTACACCAGAATCAAAGGTGTAGGTAATCGTATCGGTAGATGCATCTACGCCAGTTGGAATCGTATGGTAAATGTTGACGCTCGTGGCAGCGATACTGGCCTTAACACGCTTTTGCTCCCATGAAATCTGCCCTAGGGTAGCGGCCTGTGCTGGATTAATAGGCGTAAGAAAAGCCAGCAAGGCAAATATTGCAACAACGGCTACGGCTTTGCGAGCCGGTCCATGCTTGGTCAGCAATGCGATGATGGTTTTCATAGCCATTCGGGGCTAAAGTAAGGGTTTTTATTACGACTGAAAATAGTATAGCACGGATTACGAAAAAAGGCAAACCTAGGCTACGCCCCTCTCTCGCCCTTCCTGCCCGCCATTGCTAACGCTCAGGCGTTGCAGGCGGGCGGGCACCTGGGCGCTCCCGATGGGTCGCACCCGCCTACGGCTCCCCCCAAGGTGGGAGAGTGATGAAAAGTGTTAACCCCCCCTCTCCCTCGGGAGAGGTACGGGTGAGGGGATGACGAGTGTGGCTCTGTCACACCTCCCCTTAGTCCCCTCCTTCGTAAGGAGGGGATAATTTCTAAGCATCCTCCCCTGCGAGTGGAGAGGATGTTCTAAGGTCTCCCTCTCCGCTTGGGGAGAGGGACCAAGGGAGAGGGGTTCAAAGAAAAATATCCCCTCCTCTCGGAGGAGGGGTGGCCAAAGGCCGGGGTGGTATTATTTTCTAGAACGTCCCCGTGACAATGTACGTCACGGCGGTGCTGTACGCGCCAGGCAGCGTGGTTGCAGCAATGTTGCAAATGTAATACACGCTGGCCGTTTCGGTGGTGGGCGTGGCCGTGGCTTTAGAAAGCAGCGGCGTGGTTGTACTCGGTACAAACGAGTAGTTGTTGCTGGCTTGCTGGTTGGCCGACGGGATAGTGCCGCTGCCGTTTGTGGTAATCGCCAGGGCAAATTGCTTGCTGTTGGGCGTACCATCGGCATCGCCGGTGAACGTGGCCGCGGTAATCGTTTCTGGGCCGACCAGGTTAGCGCCATTGTAGCTAAGGGCGTAGCCTTCAAATGCGCTGGTGGTAATAGCTAGGGTGTGGGCGGCCACGGCGCTAGCCGAACCCGTTGCCCCGGCATTGGCCCAGGTGGCGGCCGTGGAAGAGAGCGTACCAAACCCGACTGCCACATCGTTAATAACAAAGGTGAGGGTGTGGATATTCCAGCAGTCGTTGCCGCCAATGTCGTGGCTCGTGCCGTCGCTGGCGTCAATGTCTGGAGCTTGGCCGCAGGCGTTAGAGTCTTTTACTTCTGTATACGTTACCGCCCGCGTACCCGCCACGTTCACATTCCACTGCGTGCCGCCGGTGGAACTGCGCAAAGCCACGCGCGTACCAGTGGCTTGGCCATTGAGGGTAAGATTTTGCAACGTGTACGTGCCACCGGCCAAGAAGCGCAGCTTGGTACTGGCCGTGCTGGCGTTAAAGGTGCTGGCTGTATCCAGTGCTGCAGCAAAGATGACGGACGGTGAAGTCACCGGATCCGATCCCGAAGCATTGGTAATGATGAGGTTGTTAAACCGGTCATTGGCGCCCGTGAGTTGGCCATCTACGGTCTGCTGGCTGCCGCCATCCAGCGTGACTGTGCCACTGCCGTCGGTGAAGTCGCCGTTGTTGGTCCAGTTACCCGCGACGTTGAATGCCGCCGTGGATGAAGCCTGCAGTGTCGTGCCAGCGCCAATCGTCACGGCGCCGTTGACGTCTATAATCCGATCGTTGGTTTCGTTATCAACTATCAAGGACGTGCCGCCATTAGTGGTAGACAGCGTATTTGCCACAATGGTTTGGCCAGTACCCGTGGCATTGAACGTGATTGTGGGCGTGCCGGATGAGGCCGTGAACGTAAGGTTGTAGAACGTCCAGTTGGTACCCACGGCCACGTTGGTGCCAAAGCTCTTGCTGGCACTCACACTCTGCGTGAAAGTATTGGTGCCAGCACTGTTCATGGTAATGGTGCCGCAGGTGGTAAGGCACTGCACGTTGCCATTCACCGTGACATTGGCTGTGCCGGCAGCCGTATTAAACGTACCCGCAGTCATAATGAGGTCATTCGTTACCGTCAGGGTATTCGTCAGTGGCGACCACGCCCCGCCCGAACCGTTGAACGTAACGTTGTAAAAATTCGATGCGCCATTATTTATGGTGTGGCCCGTGTCGGTTGCCGTGAACGTGGCGGTGGAGGTGTCGTACGTAAAAGTGTTGCTGTTCAACCAGTTGCCCCCAACGCTGATGGCATTTGCGTCGGCGGTCCAAACGCCCACGTTTTCCACGTGGTTTGTGGTTACGTCAGCGCCACCGGCTGATGCCGGACGGAACGTATCGCCAGACGCAACGTAGAGCTCTTCCTGCGAAGACTGTACTTCTGTATCAACGGTGAGGTCGTTGCCCGCGCTGACTTCCCAGAAAACGTCGTCATCGCCGCTGGCAACCGAGTTGTCATATTGGCCAATGTCCGCATTGGTAAGCGTCTGGTCGTCCACGCTGCCAATGGTGAAGTGTTCTTTGAAAAGTGTCACGCCGGTTATATCGCCCGTGCCGTCATACTTGGCCACTGCCCCGGCCCGGTCGGCCATGGTGGCCGCCGCGTCTATCCATATGGTTACAATCTGTCCAGAGGTTACCGACACGCCAGAGATATCCCAGGTGCCGGCAATGCTGGTATCTTCCTGGGCTTGGACAGACCCGTTGACCGCAACTTTCACAGTGCCAACGTCGGTGCAGTCCGTGCTTTGGTCATAGGCGTCGCACGTGCCAGAAATAGTTATACCGCAGGTGGCACCGGCGCTCACGCTCCAGTTGGTGTTGCCGCCGCCGGTTTCGGTGGAAAAAGTGGCACAGAACGCGGCACCGGTATTATTAGAATCCGATACCTGCACGTACGTGACCGCTGCCGCCGTGGGATTGATAGTCCACTGGGTTGGCGAGCTGGATGACTCGAGGGTAATTTTCTTCCCCGAGAATCCAGTAATCGTCCACGTACCCGACACGGTCTGGGTGGTACTGGCAGTGAAGCGGAGGGTGCGGCCGGCCGCATTCGCCGACGTGGACGCGTTGAAATTATTGAAGGTTGTGCTGCCCGAAAGCAGTTGCGTCGAAGCATCGGCACCGTCGAAGGTGACGGTTCCGCTGCGGGCAGTGAACCCGCCAGAGTTTGCCCAGTTCCCGGCCACGTCAAGGTTGTAGTTTGAGCCCGACTTCGCGTCGAGGGTTGCGCTGGCGCCAATGGTCACGTTGCCGCCGACCCCATTTGAACCCGTCAGATCGCCCGAGAGGTCATAGGTTTCCGCGCCAGCCACCTCCAAATTGTTGTACGTCGTGGTGGCGACGTTCACATTCCCCCCGGAATTCGTTGCTGTGTATTTCACCGTGGAATTGCTATTGGGCGTAAGCGTACCAGTCACCGTGAATACAGTAGCCGTCGCTCCGGCCTTCGCCAGCATCAATGTGTAGCCACTGCTCGCCAGGTCCAGGGTATCGCCAGTCTGAATGTCTGCACTATCCCCAGTCATACTGGATGCGAGTGTCACTTTATCATTAGCGCCCACACCGCTGGTTTTGTTGAAGACGACGGTGCCAATATTCTGCGGAGTGCCGGTGCTATCGGTGTAGGTCGCGGCCGTGGTGCCATCGAAGGTCCAGGTGCCGGTCCCTTTCATCACACTACCGGCTGACGCAATGGAAACATTCTTCGCAACATTCACATTCGGGTCGTTCGTATCAATATCCAGCGCCCCGTCGGTGAGTGTGAGGTTGCCAGCCACAATCAAATTGCCAGAGATAATACAATCATCGTTGCTTGTGCCGGCATTCTTACATTCGAAGTTATAGAAAGTCTGGCCGTTGGTAATTATAGTCTCGTGGGCATTCGTGGCGGCCGTGCTATTCATGAACACCGTCGAGTTCGTGTACGCCGTAAGCGTACCCGACATGGTCCAGTTGCCGCCCACGTCCATAATGGTGCCGTCACCTTCGTTACTCCCGCCGCTGTCCGTTAGGTCGAGCGTACAGGTACCCTGGCAATCTACGTGGTGGGTTACCGTCACGTCGTAGCCCTTGGTATTCAAGGTGTCGGTGGTGTGAATGTTTAAGTTCTCGACGCTGGTATCGCTCGAAAGCGTCACCGTGCTGGGGCTTTGGCCAATTTGCAGGGTGCCCAGATTCTGCTTAGTTGCATTCGAGTCCGTGTAGGTCATGGTCGTTCCATCCAGGATGAAGACACCCGAGCCGCTGGCTTTGGTAAACGTGCCGCCGCTAGCAATGCTCACCGTAGCGCCTGTAAGAACGACGTTCACATTGGCGCCTTGCTGGAAAGTGGCACCGTTGGCAATGGAGTAGGCACCATCTGCTTGCATGGCAGTGGAGTTCGTCACCGTGCCCGTGCCCGAAACCGCAACGGCGTTGAACGACGAGCTGCCGTTGAGCGTGCCGGAGAGCGTCTGCGTGCCGGTACCGTTGAAAGTTACCGTACCGCTGCTGTGCGTGAACGTCCCGTTGTTGGTGTAATCGCCCTTAAGGTTAAGCGCGCCGCTACTAGGCGCAGTGAGGGTATTCCCCGTGCCAATGGTGGTTGCCCCACCGACCGTAAAGGTCGGGTTGTTCGTAACCATATCTATAGTGACTGTTCCGGTGCTCGTTTTGGTCAGGCTCAAGGCACCACTTAAGGTCACCGTTCCCAAGTTTACCGTCAGGGTGCGATTGGTAGCGCCGGTGTTGTACGCTTCTACATCCCCGTAGTCTGCCCGTGCGCTCAAAGTCTGCGCCGCATTGGTCATGTCCATGCGCAAGATGAGCACGGCGGCAAGCGTACCCGAAGTTGGGAATGCCGTGCCGCTCTGGTACGTGAGCCGGCCCGGACCGTTGAGCGTACCGCTAAGGGTGAGCGTGGCACCGGTGTGCGTAAGGGTGCGCCCGCTATTTATGGTGAGTGCATCACTGGCCGCAATATCCAACGTGTTTGAAACTATAAGATCGGAAGTTTGCAAAGTAATAGTACCGGCCGAGCTGGGATTAATGGTGAGGCTATTGAGCGTGAACCCGCCTCCGGTAATATTGTTGGACGTGCCGGTCATCGTCACCGTGGACGTGCCCGGGGTCACGGTACCGCCGAGCACGAGGTTGCCGTTCACAGTGTGCGTGGCATTGGCCAGGGTAATGGTTCCGGAGAGCGTGAGATTTTGCAGGGTTTTACCAGCACTCGTTAAAGTCTTGCCCGCACCGTTCATGACCAGCGTATTCCCGGCTGCCGCGGTCAGGGCCCAACAATTGGTCATCGTAAAGTCCCCCCCAATGGTCCAGGTGTTCGTGCCGGTAATAACTGTTGCCCCGTTCTCTATAGGAATGGTGCAGGAAAAATTTCCTAACGCTGTGAAAGGCAAATTATTCGTGGCCCCGGTGAGTATGGGGTCAATACTAACATTCCCAACGGTCACGTTCCCGTCCGCGTAGAACTCGCCCAGCGTATAGGTGGGAATACCAAGCCCCGTCGGGTTGAAGGTGACGTGGTGGTAGTAGTTGCTCGCCGAGGTGGTCGTCCCCACGGTGGCACTCGTAATGTTACTGTAGTTGAACGTGGACGTACTACCCGTGAGCCGGCCATTGTTCACAAATGGCGCACCCGTGGCCTTGAGCTGCCAGGTCTTGCTGCCCGCATTGAGGTACGTGTAGTACGTGGCATCCGTCGTGGTGGTGAGCACGCCGTTAATGGTCATGCCCCCGACACCCAAGGCTGTGGTCGTCTTATCCGCGCCAGCACCGGTAAT
>ERZ1292623.338-Hain-H51-01um-R1-338-length-51199-cov-12_pt1 | contig 51199 bp, 42 predicted proteins | sample MGYA00564398_ERZ1292623 | MGnify/ENA primary metagenome ERZ1292623 (study PRJEB36523, sample SAMEA6512633) | groundwater metagenome | collected 2019-01-07 | study: AquaDiva: Metagenomics assemblies of 32 groundwater samples
CATTTAAATCGTTGTCTATAGCGGGACCGATGGGGCCGAAAATTCCGGCGGCATTAACTAAAATGTCCGCTTTATCGCCGAATTTTTCGTTCAGAATTCTTAAAATATCATTAGCGACTTTTGGATTGGAAATATCCGCGGAATAAATTTCTATTTTTATCGGAAACGACGCGAGCTTGGACTTGGCCTTTTCGAGTTCTTCCTGACTCCTAGAAATCAAAAAAAGATCCGCTCCGGCCTTAGCGAAATTTTCTGCTATCGTAAATCCTATTCCTCGGCTTCCGCCAGTAATAACGGCGGTTTTCCCGTTCAAAATCATATGCATATTATAGTATAAAAAGGCGATTTTTCAAGTTAAATCAAGAAATCAGCTTCTCAACCCGTTCCAGATCGCTCGGGTTAGTAATATCACCGATAAAGTTCTGAATTTTAACCGGGTAAACTTTATGATCTTTCACGAATTGATGCAGAAGGGACGTAAAATAATATTCGCCTTTCTGGTTTGACAATGGTGAATAATTGAAAATATCGCTATTTAAAACCATAATGCCGTCAACTGCGATATTAGATTTGGGGGTCTCCGGTTTTTCTATGACCTCTTCGATCGTCCCATCCAGTCGCAGGGTAACCATGCCGTGAGCGCGCGGATTATGAGATTCGAAAGTCGCTACACTAAGCTCTTCTTTCAAACAATTTTTAAAATCTTCTTTTTTGGGCAATTCATCGCCATAAACAAATAAAAATCTCTCGCCCGCCTTAATAAAAGGCTTGGCCGCTAAAAAACTGTAAGCATTTCCTTGATCAGAGCCCTCGGCAAATATTATTTTTTTACCGTTAAATTCACTGCCCAAAAACTGCCTGATCTGATCGCCAAGATATTTAACAACCACAATGACCTCGTCCACTTCCAGCGGCAAAGCGTCAATAACGTATTCAATAACAGGCTTATTATTTACTTTTAAAAGCGGCTTAGGCGTATTTGCGGTGAGGGTTTTCATCCTCTCTCCTTTGCCGGCCGCCAGAATAATCACTTTCATGCGAGCTCATTTTTAATTATTTGTTCCAATAAATCAACGTTTCGCTTGTAGGAAAAACCGTCCCTGAAGGGGAAATAAATAGCGGCCAACTTTTTTCTTTTTTCGGCGTCTTTATCCGGGTTATCCAAATACTCATTGATCGCCTCGGCCAGCTCCAGCTTGCCGTTGTTGATTAGCTGGACGGCTTTGGCTTCTACTAAGGGAAAGTAGTGATTTAGCTCAAAACTTTTTAAACTCGGCTCGTAATAATTGATTACGGGCTTATCGAAGAGCATTGCTTCCAGAGAAATAGTTGAAGAATAATTAATATTCAAATCTGAATATGAGATTAAATATTTCAAATTTACTAGATCGTCGTCAGATAACATTTTTTCTGGTCGATCCAAATAAACATCTTTGATGTCGGAAAATTTTTTATAACGATTCGGAGATGCCAACGGATGGACACGAATCAGAATATTAGTATAAGGAATCTTGCTTTCATCACGAAGATCGATCAACTGATGAATGAAAGCTTCTTCAAAAAAATGATTTTTTTGCGTAGTATACAAAATGGTTTTATATTTCGGATTTAGATTTTTGCTTCTTAAAAAATTTCCCCTAGTGATGGCTTTTTCTTCTTTCGTCACATAATAGTCATAGCGCATTGGACCGCTCACAAATACACGGTCCGGCAGAAAATTATGAATACGAATGGCCTCTTGGCGCATCGGTTCATGCCAAGCTATTAAATATTTAGTCGGTCGAACTCTTGTTGATCGAGTTGTTAGATTATCCCAGCCGCAATTAACAGCCACCGTAGGTATGCCAGCCTTGTTAGATAATAGAATCGCCTCGGCCTCGAAATTATTTAGCCCCGGAGTTGATGTTAAAACCAAATCTGGTTTATATTGCTTCGTATAATTCAAAAATTCTGGCAATCCTTTGACTAAAAAACTTTCGATTTTGTATAAAAACCGGCTGGTGATCAACCAACCGAACGGAGCTGAAATAATTCGTAATAAAGTTTTACTACCGTCTTGACCTCTACGATTTCTAAGATGTCTGGTAGTTGTCAAATGATCAAATTCCCGAGTGCAAGAAAACCGCAGGAATTTCATTATGTCCAGTAACTTCTGATTTCTAATCTGCCAACGAATATAGGAAATGTTGGAATGTTTTCGATAACCAAAATCAGACGCCGTTTCGTCGTTGGCGTGATTAGTGAAAACTACTACTTTGAACTTGGAAGCCAGATAAGATAAGTACTGCGTTTTAAGTAAATCTCCAATAAAAGTCGGCTTGTCAACGAATAAAAATACGGTTTTCATTTAATTAACTATACAACTATATTATCAGATGCCTCGTTTCAATAAAAAATCCCCGTTAAACGGGGACTGGAAGTTTCTTCAACCAACTCTGATGGCAAGTGCTTAGAACTTTTACAACCTCGAATCCTTCGGAGAAACCCGTTTCCACTGGCTTACCTTCTATGATAGCGTAAAAAAATTCATTCAACTCTTCCTCAATCGCATCCACAAATGCAATCTCCATTAACATTGGTTTAGATGGCGTCTTTGCCCAATCTCGTCCAATTCGTAAAAATAAAGAATCGCGGTTCAGGTAAATGACTCCATCGGTTCCAGAGATGATGCAATATTTTTCACTCGGAACATTGTAGTTAGCTTGCAAAAATACGGCCGCTCCGTTTGCTAATCGCGCCAAGACAGCGTTGCAATCCGGCGCCTCTGTTTTGTCAGACAAGTTTTCGATCATGGCGTAAACAGATTCGATGCGTCCAAAGAGATAATGGATCGTATCAATACAATGGCTTCCCAGGGTAATCAACGGTCCATCTTTATGTCTCGCCGCGCTAAAACGCCAATCGCCAGGCTTAGTATTGTAAGCGCCGCCATGAGAAAAATTAAAATTAACATTGACTAATTTACCGATAACATTATCATCCAACAGCGCCTTTATACGCCGGAAACCTGCTTCCCGTCTTTGGTTGTGGCCAACCATGAAAACTTTTTTATTAGCTACGGCCAACTCTCGCAAAACTAATGCTTGCGAAAAATCGTCTACCATCGGCTTTTCCACAAAAATGTGGTGGCGTCCAAGTTGCAATAAACGCCGCAACAAACCGAAATGCTGATCGTTTGGAGTCGCGATTATGAATGCTTCAATATCGGGATCATTGCAAACTGCCGAAAGATCCGATAATCCCAATGGGCCATAAAATTGTGCTTTCTTTTGATCAGGATGATATAAATATTTAACATGCCAACGATTCAGTTTCTGAAGATAACTGTAAATATGTTTGCCAAAATTACCAAAACCAGCTAAACAAATACCGATTTTTTTATCACCCATGATGCCCTCAATCTAGTAACCAGTGCAACCATTGCAGGGATAACAAGTATTTTTCTTGCCATTTAGATGAGCAATGCGAATCTTCATCATCTTAGGACCTTTCCAAATATTATACAGAGATTCTTGGTAAGCGTTCCCTACTCGCAAAAAGCTCAGATAATCATCTTCGCATGGATTAACGGTACCGTCACACCAAATGTAAAGCCGGTCAAACAAAACTTTGCATTGGGTCATAGGACACAGATTTTTATGACTCTTATCGGCATTCAACTGATAAATACTGCCTGATTGTTCGCCACGGGCATTTTTTGCGGTAAATTCATCAACTAGCGGCTCCCAAAGTTTCCGAGCCGCTTCCGGATCTTGGCTTTCCTGGAAAAGTGTCATCGAAATTCTAGAACGAACAGTTGTATTAGGAAATTCCCGCTCTCTTATTTCGTTAAACATTTTAATGTTGGAGATCACTTTTTCAAAACTTGCGCCGATTCTAATTGCTTCAAAACCTTCTTTATCAGACGCATCTACTGAAAAAACCACCGTTAGGGGCGCGCCGATCGATAGCCACTCTCGTACCATTTTCTCCGACATTGTCATTGCGTTAGTATTAAACTTAATGTCTAAGATCCCTTTTTGATGGGCATAGCGCAACATCTCGGTAAAATGTCGATTCAAAGTTGGTTCACCGCGGCCAGCGAATACCACCGCACAAAGATTGTGCTGAGCCGCCTCATCAATCAGTTTGACGTATAAATCCCAATCCATAGCTTTTTTTGGAGATGCCTTAATTTCCTTTTGTAAAACCGGATCAGATTGGTAACACATCGTACACATCAAATTGCAGGCTAAGGCCGATTCAATGTAAAGAACCATTGGGAAATCGGCTACTTTGTATTCCTTTGGATAAGTTTTTATCTTGTAACGGTAAACTAAATAGCGTAGGGCTTGAACCGGATCAACCGCTAAATGATTCAGTGCTACTTCTACTTCGCTAAGAGCTAAAGAAAATCCTTGAGTATCACGACCCGCTTCATCGCAACTGGAAAAATCATAGTTTTTTAAATAAGACATAATTGCCAACAAGATAGCCGCCTCAGGATGGATTCGATTCTCAAGCTCGTCCTTAATAGCCGCAATTAAACGGTCAACGGTTTCCTGGCTGACAACAATAGAATAACGATTTACTCGATGATGGACGCCTCCATGACTCTGAGACCAATCAAAAATTTCTATCGCCCGTTTATCGTGTTCGGCCAAGACGCGCTCTCTCGATTCGCTGATCACTTTCCCATTCGGAATGCCGTTAGTCATTATTCACCTCATTCAAAGATCTGACCCAATGATACTAAGAAAAAACCCTATTGTCTAGACAGTTGCAATGTTTCAACGTCTTGAAAACGATTTTGAAAAAAATGGCTTAATGCGCTAATATATCTCACAGGCTCTTTGACAATGTTTTGATAGGGGAAACTGATGGACAAAAAAATCACCTACGTCGGCGATCTTACGCATACTCGACAAACTGTGGCGCTCAACACAATGCCATTTCCCGTCGGATGCCTGATTAGTTATGCGAAAAAATTCGAACCGATCAATCAGGCCTATGAGTTTAAAATCTTCAAATATCCGACAAAACTCTCAGAATCGCTGTTGACGCGGCTTCCAGACATTGTCTGCTTCAGCAATTATTGCTGGAATTTTGACCTTAGTTATCAGTTCGCCGAACGGATTAAAAAGAACCGTCCAAAAGTCATCGTCATATTGGGCGGACCGAATTATCCTACAGATCAGTCGGAACAACAAGAATTCTTTTTAAAACATCCGGCAATTGACTTTTACGCCTATAAGGAAAGTGAAATTGCATTCTCCGAACTCTTATTGAAACTGGTGGAAAACGAATTTAACGTTGAAGCGGTCAAACGCATCAATCCACGCGGCTGCCACTTTCTTCTTAATGGTCAGATAGTTTCCAGCGAGCCGGCGGAACGAATCCGTAATCTTGATGAAATCCCATCACCGTATCTTACTGGTTTAATGGATGAATTTTTCGATCCAGTCTTAATTCCTATCATCCAAACTAACCGTGGTTGCCCTTTCGCCTGTACCTTCTGCGTGGAAGGTCTAAATTACTATAGCAAGGTAAACAAACGTTCAGTGGACGTAGTATATAAAGAACTGTGCTATATAGCGGAACGACTGGCGCCGGCGGTGCACGATCTTCATATCACCGATTCTAATTTCGGAATGTATAAAGAAGATGAGGCTATCGGCGAGGCTATTGCCAAAGTTCAGGAAAAATACGGCTGGCCGCTTTATATCCATGTAGCGACTGGCAAAAATCAAAAAGAGCGTGTGCTGAAAGTGGCAAAGACTATTAACGGCGCACTGCGTTTAGCCGGCTCCGTTCAATCTCTAACCGAAAAAGTTCTGGAAAACATTAAACGGAATAATATTTCAGCCAGTGGGTTGATGGAATTGGCAAAAAAGGCCAATGAACTGGGGGCTAACTCTTATTCGGAGATCATTACCTGTTTGCCGGGAGAAACAAGAGAAAGCCATTTTCGAACCATCGAAACTGTGGTGAATGCTGGGTTTAAATGGGTGCGCATCTATCAGTTGATGATGCTGATGGGCGTGGAAATGTCCGATTTAGCTACTCGTGAAAAGTTCGGAATGAAAACCAAATTCCGGATTTTGCCGCGCTGTTTTGGCGATTATGATTTCCAAAACCAGGATCCGATCCTCAGCGGAGAAATAGAAGAAATCTGTGTTGCCACAAACGATATTACTTTTGAAGAATACCTGGAGAGCCGGCTCTTTCATCTAGCCGTAGAAATTTTCTATAGCGATAGTATTTCCGCGGAACTGGTGGAATTTCTCAAACTCAATGGAATTTCCGTTTATCAATGGCTGAAATTCATCCACGACCATCGCGATACCTTCCCGGAAGAAATTAAAAAGCTCTATCAGCAATTTTATCAGGAAACCAGAAGCGAACTTTGGGATTCCAAAGAATCATTGGAAAGATTTGTTCGAGATCGTGAGGTAATTAAAAAATATGTTTCCGGAGAATATGGTAGTAATCTGATCTTCAAATACAAAGCGCTAGCAATGACTAAGCACTTTACCGATATTAATTCAGTTGGCTTTGAAGCAGCGCGAAGCCTCCTTTTCGAAGTCAAACCAGAAGCATTTAAATGCTATGCCAAGTATCTGACCGACCTCCAACGCTACACTGATTGCCGAAAAACTGATATCTTCAATACTCAGCTAAGCTTTACCGAAAAATTTGATTATGATTTTAAAGAATTGGAGCGCAAAGGATTCGCCATATTGCCCGATGAAACCCTCCGTCCTGCCGGAATCCTGCTGCAATTTGCCTGCACTAATTGGCAAATGAAGATCGTTGATGATGGCTTCCGGCAATACGGAACAACAACTATTGGAATCAGTCGAATGCTCAGTAAAGTCTTCGTTGCTAAACTTTATAGAGAAGTAAGTTATGCACAGCCTAACGAATTGTTGCACCGATAAAAAAATTAAGCCCCTTCCTTGGGGCTATTTTTATAGTTTAATTAAACTCTAAGAGATCATTCGCGTCGTAACGAGGAATAAAAAATTTGCTATCTTGAGCTGTAATCGAACGCCGATCAATAGTAACTGCGTATCGAAAACCAGCTCTATCTAATAGTTCGACGGCTTCCGCCGCATAACGACCATGCGGATAGGAAAAAACATCTACTTCTTTTCTTAAAAGATCGTCCAATTTTTTTTTAGAATTCCGTAAATCAATTAACGCGTCATTCATGGACAATAGCTCAAAAGAATTATGGTTATGTGAATGGCTGCCAATTGCCATACCTTGGGAAGCCAACTTTTTAACCTCATTAGAATTCATAAACAAAATCCGGCATAAATTATTTTCGTCTAAATTGAATTTTTTAAAATAAAAATCTAAAAATTTCTCCCTAACGGCATCTGGCAAAATAATCATCGTCTCTTTAAAATTATTTGTCAGCATATCTCCATGTTTACGACGAAAATCGATGCTATGATCTTTCGGAATCGCATAGCTTTCGCCCGCCCAATTATTAAAAAGATCGATTAATTCTTCTGGGGAGGAACGAGAAAATAGCACGTGGAGTTTATGAGTCAGTGACACCTTAAATTCAAAAGTAGAGGTGATAATAAAAAAAGTCCCGGTAGCGCTATATTTTTTCAAAATCGGCAAGGCATTTTCGAAATTATCTTTGAAACCGTCATCAAAGGTAAGCGCACAAAACTTACCATCTACCCCGTTTTTAGCCGCTTCATAAACCTCTGAAACAGAAACAATTTTAAAATTTTCCGATAACAATTTTATCTGCCGGTCAAATTCGGCAATTGGGCAGGGATGAATACCTAACCAATCAGGACTGGGGTCACGAACATAGTGATAATTGACCACTATATATCGGTCGTTTAAAGCCGGCATTTTTCAATTAAATCTACGCTTCTTCTATAAGATTGTCCATCGGTGAATTCAGCATAATTATGGACAACCCACTCTCTTGCCTCACTATCCAACGAGGGATTCTCTAAGTACATATTAATAAATTTCGGCAAGTCGGCATCTTCTTTGGCCAATCTTATCGCTCCGCTTTGGAAAATCGGCCGGTAATGCTCAAAGTCATAGGCTAGAGCAAATCGGTCAATGAATCCAATATTAATAATCGGCTTGTTAAACACGCAGGCCTCAATGGAAATAGTTGATGCATAATTAATATTCAAATCAGTGTATTCTAAAGAACGTTTCAAATTAAATAAATCGTCAATATTCATTTCTGTCTCGCCATCAAAATTTTTTCCGGCTCTTTCTATGCAAAGGTCTGGAACATTAAAAAATTCCTGATAGTTTTCGTAGATGTCTAAGGGGTGAATCCTGATAAAAAAGTTTACATATGGAATTTTTCTAGCGTCACGCAATGAAATCAAATCACGAATATATTTTTTTTGAAAAGGGTAGGCCTTAGTAACCGTAGTGTGGAAAATGGTTTTATAATCTGGGTTGAGTCCCTTAGATTTAAGAAAAGTGTCCCGGCCGGGATTATTTTTATCCTCAATAAAATAAGGATCAAAACGAGGCGCTCCGGATACAAAAACCTTATCCGGGGAATACTTATGAATCGTCTCTGCTTCTTTTTTCATAATCGTATTCCAGGCAATCAAAAAATCCGTTTTTCTAATGTGTTTAGCGTTAGTGGTGAGGTTGTCCCAACTAAAATCTACAGCCACTGTGGTTAACTTCAATCTTTTGGCGAATGTAATTAATTCAGCTTCCCAAGAATCAAAACCGGGAGTGGAAACAATTAAATGGTCAGGATGGTATTGGTTTGCCAATTCAAAAAAGCTTTTAGACTTAGGCAACAACCAAGATTCAAGTTTCGTGAAAAAATTTGCGGTTAAAAATCGAGAAAACGGACGACCAAAAAAGCGTAAAATTCTCCGTTTCCTGTTCTTTAAATAATTGGGACGCTTATACCAATGTTGCAGTGACCTCAGATAATCAAATTCGTTCACTAAGCTGATTCTTAGAAGTTTAAAAAAAATCCAAAAATTAGGATTCTCCAAATTTTTGCGAACATAAACAATTGTGGGCGTTTTGTAGTAATTCAAATGAGTCGCCGCTTCAGGGTCTAAAAAGGGCGCGAGAACCACTACTCGATATTTTTGAGAAAGATATTTTAAGTATTCGGTCCTAAGAAGATCTCCGCTGGCAACAAAATTAGGGATCGCTAAAAAAACTGTTTTCATTTAAACAAATTCTTAATTTCTCTAGCCACCAGGCTGGCTATATAAATTTGCGTTCTTTCAGTGGCTTCTTGAGTAGCTCCTCCTAGGTGGGGCACAATAAGCAAATTTTCGTAATTTTTTGCGTGTGTCACTAGGGGATTTTTTAATAAATGACCGCCATCGGGTGATTCGTCAGATAGCGTATCGACAGCGGCGCCGGCAATCCATTTATTGCGCAAAGCTTTCAAGAGCGCATTTTCATCTGTTATCTCCCCGCGAGCAGTGTTAATAAATATTGATCCCGATTTCATCATCCTAAAATGTTTATCACCTAACAACTTATAAGTTGTATCATTATAAATTGCGTGCAAAGAAACAATATCAGACTTTTTTAATAAATTCTCCAATGTTTCTTTCTTAACCCCGCAATAATTCATTTCTGTTCCGCCAATAAAAGGGTCGTAAGCAACAACCTTCATGCCAAAAGCAAAACTATAATGAGCAACCATTTTCCCTAATCGGCCAAAGCCAATCAGGCCAATGGTTTTCCCTTGTAATTCCTTACCGCCGTATTTTTTCCTTTCCCATTCGCCTCTTTTTATTGAATCAAAAGCCCAGGAAATTCTGCGCAACAACGATAAGATTAAAGCCATAGTCTCCTCGGCGGTTGAAAAAGTTTTCTGGAGCGTAGTGGAATTAGCTTTTATATTCACTACTTTGATGCCGCGTCGGCGGCATTCTTCCAAATCAATATAGCGCAATTGAGTGGTGCGGGTACCAACTAATCGCAAGCATTTCGCCAGATCTAAAATTGTTTTATCCAACTTTACTTCTAATGCCGTAACAATAACATCAGCTTTGGGTAAATTTCTAAGAAAAGTTTCACTGGATTGAAAATCAATCACATGCCCCAATTTAGTAAGAACTTTCTTGGCTTTTTCACTAAAGTCCTTCTCGGCAATTAAAATGTTCGGCATATTTCTATTTTATATTTTCTATTTTTTTCAATAATATTTCTGCTATTTCCCAATCAAAAGCGTCATTTATATCGTGAGCGGTCGCCGGCTCAACGGGCAATCCAACACGCTTGCCAACCTCCATTTTATTTTCTTTCAAAAATAAATCCCGTCTAAACCAATAGATGTTTGCAAAAGCGTAACGTTTTGGATCGGACTGACGCGTTGGATGCCGATAATGCAGTTCCGATTGATCAAATTCTAAAAACCCATCCGAAGTGAGATGACGAATATGATAGGGATGAAATGGTCTTGGAGTTTCAACAATAGTAATGCCGGAATCAGCTGAATAATGATCTATCAGATTCATAAGATCGTCAATTTGTTTAGTTTGTATAAATGGCGATGTGGGTTGAATCATTAAAACAAAATCAGGTTGGTAATTTTCTTTTTCTGCTAGCCATTCTAGGGCGTGACGAATGACTGGCAGCATCGACGTTGAATCTTGGGCCAACGTCGCCGGTCTTAAAAATGGCGCTTCAGCGCCCCATTTTTTGGCAATTTCTGCGATTTCCTGGTCATCAGTGGTAACAATTACTTTACCAACAAATCGGCTACGCTTGGCCGCTGCAATGGCATAAGCAATCAATGGTTTTCCGCCCAGCAGACGGATATTTTTTCGCGGCAGAGATTTGGAACCGCCACGCGCTGGAATGATCGCCACAAATTTTTTTTGAACAGCGGCCATAATATTTTTACAACTAATAAAAAACCCACTTTGTTTCCCAAAGTGGGCAATGAATTATTTTCGATTCCAGGGAATGCGCGGCTGGATAATAGTGATGTCAATCAAATCTCTGACATTCATAATTTCTTTCAGCATGGAATTAACTAATTCTTCGGAGAGTTTAATCGGCTTCAATCCTAGTTTCAGCAAGGATTCATTGTTGGCATTATAGTAGTGCTCCTCTTTTTCAATTCGGGGATTAGGTAAATGATCAATACTGACTTTCAAACCAAGCTTAGCGCCTGCTTTCTGAACGGCCTCGGCCAGCTCAAGAACAGAAAATATCTCGGTGAACTGGTTGAGAACGCGGAATTCTGCCTCTTGGGCAGGATTCTCCACCGCCAAGGTAACGCACTGCAAAGTATCTCTAATGTTCAAAAATCCGCGCTTCTGTCCACCCTTGCCGTAAACGGTCAACGGGACACCAGCTACTGCTTGAACGCAGAAACGGTTTAGCGCCGTACCGAAGATGTCGTCGTAGTGAAAACTGGTCAAAAGACCCAGATGCAATTCGGTGCAATCTGTATGGATGCCATAAACAACGCCCTGGTTAAGGTCAGTGGCTCTTAAACCCCAAGTACGGCAGGCAAACTCGATGTTATGGCTGTCATGTACTTTGCTTAAGTGATAAAAAGACCCAGGACGTTTGGGATACAAAAGACGATCTTGCCGCCCTTTGTGTGCCACATTCAACCATCCCTCTTCAATATCTATGTTTGGCGTTCCGTATTCACCCATAGTCCCCAGCTTAACTAAGTGAGCACTAGGAACGTAACGTTTGATAGCAAATAGAAGATTAAGCGTGCCAACCACGTTATTTTTCTGTGTGAAAGCTGCCTTCTGTCGGCTAAACATCGAATAAGGAGCTGATGGCTGTTCCGCGTAATGAATAACAGCATCTGGCCGAAACTCTTCAACAATCTTGAATAGGAATCGGTCATTCTCCGCTATGTCGCAAGCATAAATCTTAATTGTCTTACCGGTGACTTGCCGCCAAACACTGGCCCGTCTCTGCAGAGACGGTATCGGCCATAATGGCATGGAACCAAATTCAGCTTCCCAAACTCTTTTAGCCATGTTGTCCACAACTACCACATCATAGCCACGGTTGGATAAATGCATTGCTGTCGGCCATCCAAGGTAACCATCACCGCCAAGAATCATGATCTTCTTCACTTTGACTCCTTTTAAAAGTGCCATTTCATTCTAACTGACATAATACAACTTTATCTATTATTTACGCAATAGTCGCTGATCAAGGGTAACCCGCTTAAGAATTTCTACTATCTTTTCAGAAGATCGCCCGTCACCTAACCGATAACCACAACGACGTAAAGTGTTCTGGAATATAATGGTTGGAGACAAAACCAATTGCAACCCCATCTTAATAGAATTGATATCTGTGCCAACTTCAATCACATTTTCTTCACGATCTCGTCCACGTTGCCGATTTCCAGTATTTAACGCTGGAACCTGAAAATAAGGCGCTTCAACAAACGCGGCAGAAGAATTGCCAATGATTGCTTTAGCCGACGCCATCAGACCCAAGAAATCCAGATTATCTATATTCTTGTACGCCAAAAACTGTGTTGGAAAGTCTCGTAATGCTTCGTTAATGGCCAAAATAACGGACTGGTAGCCAGGGTCGGAACAGGGATGTACAACCACCGCACGTAATCCGGTATCTCTAACGACAGAAAGAACGGCTTTCGCTGTCTGGTAATTCTCTTTCGCAGACTCAAAAGTGTCAGGATGAAATATAATAATAAAATAATTTTCTCCATTCTTGAGGCCGTATTTTTCCATTGCCGCCTTCGGGTCGGTGTACATTTTTTTTACGATCCGATCGACATATAAAGAACCTACAATATGAATTTGATCCTCTTTCTCCCCTAACTCCCGGATTTTTTTAGCCGCTTTTTCGGTTTCTGGGAAATGAAGGTGGGCCAACTTAGTAATTGCGTGTCGTTGAATATCATCAACATTCCCAGATGATTCACCTCCCTGGGTATGACCGACTGGGATGCCTAAGTTATTGGCGGCAAGAGCCATAATTAGATGCTCGCCGCGATCACCGTGCACCATTAAAATATCTGGATTTAATTTTCTCAAAATTCTAGGAGCTTTACTAAGACACGTCGCCAAATTCTCCACTCGAATCTCTGGAGTATCGCCGCGGCCCGTGCCCATTTCCACCGTCTCAATCTTAGAATTTGGGAAATAGCCTAAGGCTTCATTAAGAGTCCTGCCAAATTCCACGGAAGCATGCATATCGCCGAGAATAATTTGCAATTCCAAATCTGGATCGGAAGCAACTAACTTCATAAATGGCATATAGGCGCCGAACCCGCCCCGCTTGCCAGAAAAGATCGCTATTCTTCTTGGTTGGCTCATATAGAATCTCCCAATATTTATCAAAAGACTAATCAATAAAACAATTTAAGAAATCTAAAGGTTTCTTTTGAAAGACTCACACTAATTACCGCCTGTTTTACTTGTATTCTGATTTGCTGAAACAAATTTATGATTAATCAGTTTTTCCAATCGGAATTTTCCCCAACGGATATTATTCCAAATCCGTTCGTGAAAAAAGAATATGACAGTAGCAATTATTTCTCTTACTAACACTACTTTTAATGAAATGCTGAAACTTCTAGTGAATAGCCAGGCGGCCGCAAAAGTATTTATCGTTCCAATCAGACGATGAGATATTGCTTTAACTACAGATCGGATTTTCCTTTCCTTTTCGCCTCTGATTATTGGAATTGGATTCTCCATTTAAAGTTTAGTGTGAAGGCCACATTCGCCGCCGACATTTTTTGTGCCGCCAAATCTGCCGGCGCGTTCAAATTGGCCTTGGCGTCCGCCGCCTTCACGAGTTTTACCAGAAGTAGTGCAAGGTTTACATCCCAAAGATAGATATCCTTTGTCGTAAAGAGGGTGATAGCTTAACTTATTTTCTTTTATATATTGCCACACATCGTCTTTGGTCCAAAAAGCAATGGGATTAATTTTGACAATTTTTCCAGTTTCGACCAGAGGAGTATTTTTGCGGTATTCCGTTTCATCACGACGGAGTCCCGTAATCCAAGCGTCATATTTATTTAAAATGCTATTAATAGCGGGAATTTTCATTTCACAACACTTATATTGATCATTTTTTATAAAAGATTCGCCGTACTCCTTATCGATTCTTGTTTTATCGTCCGAAGACGGCTTAACCCATTGGAAATTCATTCCTAATGTATTAACAAGAGAATCTGCAAATTTCAGTGTTTCATCAAATTCATATCCCGTATCAATACCAATAAACTGGGCTACGGGATTCACTTGCATGGCAAGATCAACTAAAACACGAGAATCTTTACCAAAAGAACAGGCCACAAAAAGTTTCGGATAGGCTTGGGCTGATAATTTGATTATAGTTTTTGAGAGATCAACTTTTTCTTGAAGAGTCATTTTTATTTTTTAATTAATATTAATTCCCGGGATTGTCCGACTGACAATCCTCTACTGTTATAACAATCAATTTAGTTGCAAAGTTTTGTAATTGAGGAGACCTCTTCCTTAATCTTTGTGAACTATAAATGAATTCCCGTGCCAAGAATATTTATGAAATTCCGAAACTTTAAGTTTCGGATTTTTATTTAACCACTCTGAAAAAGCCAGTTGCTCGCCGCGTTTGGGGCTACCTCGAAACAAATACCAGTCATCAAAAACTAAAATCGTACCGTCTACGAGATAGTCAGTAATGAAATCCAAAACTGGTACAGTTGATTCGTATAAATCGCAATCTATCCAAACTACAGCCGCAGATTTTAACGGTAAAGTCTTTTTTGTTTTTGCGTTGAGAGTTTCATTGAACCAGCCAGGAACTATTTCAACTTTATTTTCTTTCAAACCGGCCAAACGAAGAGTTTTTTTAAAAACATCCAAACTGGCGGTATACTCACCCTGATTGAATTGCTTAAATTCGGAATCTTTCCCTTGGATCGCCGGCAAACCCCTAAAGGAATCAAATGCATAAAATTGCATATTATCTAATTTTTTGTTCTTCGCGGCCCATTTCATCGCCGCCGCAAAATTGCCGCCTTTAAAAACGCCAAATTCTAAATAATCCCCCCTTAATCTGGATTCGGCGCAATAATTCATAATTTTCCGCAAAATCTCGTTGCGATCTCGTTCTTTTGGGGCATAGTTCCGAAATAAAGCAAAACCGGAGTGACGTTTTTCAATCCAATCAAAAACCGGATTCAAAAAATATTTTTTAAATATACCCATGCTTTTTTAATATTTTTTTAATGTCACCAACATTTTTCACTTGGGACATTTCTCCTAAATCAATTTTTAAGCCATAATATCTTTCCAATTCTTCAATAAGTTTAAGACCGTTGAAAGAGTCCCAACTTGATAGGTTTTCCGGACTAGTCTGATCGTTAATTTTATCCGGCTTAACCCCAAATGTCTTGGCTAAAATTTCTTCCAATGGCTTTTTCATTCTATAATTTGATTAATTGGGTTCATTTCCGTATCCAAAGTCGATAGATCGCCAAGAGCCGAATGATTTTCCCAAGAACGCAGAACCCTCCTCATGATTTTGCCGCTTTTGGTTTTTGGTAATTTTTCAACAAACTCGATCTCGCGCGGCACTTCATGGGCCGCCAATCGCTCTTTAACAAAATTAGCGATCTCCGTCTTTAAATTTTCTGTGGGAGAAAAATTCGGTTTTAAAATTAAAAATGACTTTACGATATTACCATAAATATGGTGCGGCTTTCCAACCACTCCCGCTTCAGCCACCGCTGGATGGGTAATTAAAGTGCTTTCGATTTCAAATGGACTGATCCGCTCTGCTCCGCTCTTAATCATGTCGTCTTCTCTTCCTTGAAACCAAAAATATCCGTCTTTATCTTGATAAGCCATATCACCGGATATATACCAGTTTTTCTCAAAATAAGAATCAAATTTTTTTTGATTATTCCAAACTGTTTTCATCAATCCCGGCCAAGGAGTTTTTATGGCCAATCGGCCTACCGTACCTGGCGGCAATTCAGCGGCTTTATTGTCTAGAATAGCGGCCACGATACCTGGCAGCGCTTTACCCATCGATCCCTTGCGGATTGGCAAACAAGGGTAATTATTGATGAGCTGATGTCCATTTTCAGTCATGTACCAAGAATCGTGAATTGGGATGCCAAGTTTTTCCGTAGTCCATTCAATCAAACTAGGATTCAGGGGTTCGCCGGCACTAACAATATGTCTCAATGATTTAGCCTGATGAATCGGCATTTGATAATAACGCAACAACCGAAAAGCTGTGGGCGTACTATACCAAACAGTTATTTTCCGCTTAGCAAGAAACTGAATCCAACTGGAAGGGTTAAATGGCCCTTCCAAAATATGCGCGGCTACGCCCAAAAGGAGCGGCGCAAAAAAATTGTAGACCATCCCCGTTACCCAACCCGGATCGCCGGTATTCCAATAATTATCTCTGGGGCGAAGGTCCAGCACGTACTTGGCGGTAACAAGATGTCCAATCATTGCGCGCTGTGAGAGTAATATGCCTTTAGGTTTAGCTGTAGAACCAGAGGTATAATGGATAATAAACGGGGTTTCCAAATCGCCAAAATGAATGTCTAAACGATTGCCTTGATTTTTTAAATTCTCTAGTAAATCAAAAATATTGACCCCTAATACGCTATTATTTTTTACGTCAGCCGCCAAAATATTCTTTAGGGTAGGAATTTTAGAAAATGGCACATTGGGCAACAATTTATCTGTAGTATAGATCCAAGTTGCTCCACAATCTTTAAGCCGATCCTCAATCGCGTCGGGACCAAACGCCTCAAAAAGCGGCACAACAATCGCTCCGCATTTGACAGCGGCATGCAAAACATAAACATAGGCAATGGACTTAGGCGCGTATAAAGCGAATCGATCACCAGCTTTAAGGCCGGCTGCTTGAAGATTGGATGTCAAAATATCTGTATAATTAGAAAGCTGTTTAAATGTAATGCCATTAACCTTTTGGTCAGTAGACTGAAAAATAATCGCTTGTTTTTCGCCATTTCCCTTTTGAACCTGATAATTAGTAACTTCGTAAGCGTAGTTTACTTTCCCGGTCTTGTGCCAAGAAAACTCACCGTGCCACTTCTCCCATGAAAATTCGGCGTATTCCTTTTGATAATCTCTTAAATTAGGTTGTGAGATCATGTTTTTGTATGAGGTTATTTTACATATAAAACCTTGAATTTTAAAGATTGTATTCAGTTCACTAAATCTAAAATAAAAAAGCCTACTCAACAGTAGGCTCGTCAGAATAATTTATAATGTCATATTCAATCGCCTTCATTAGGGCATAAAGTGTCTCATTCACGGGTACAGAGATTTTGTGCTTACTTGCTAAACGGACTACGGTGCCAACAAAGCTCTCAAATTCGAGCTTTCGTTTACGAATTCTCACATCTCTTTGAGTTGAACTCACATAGGCGCCAAAAGATTTCCCGGATTCTAAAACATCTGCGCAATCTTTCGGAGTCAAAATCACCCCTTCTTTATTACCGACATTAACAACTTCCAAAATCAAAGCTGATAGTATTTGAGCAGATTCTGGACACTCATGAAAACGATTGAAAGGCAAATTACAAACTGCCGTAGGAATATTGATAGTACAATTCCATAAGAACTTTTTCCACATCGCCTTGCGAATATCAGGTGCATTAAATGAAGGAATGCCGGACGTTTTAAAAATTTTATTAATTGCCGTTACCCGACCGGTAATCTCACCGCTCCATTCTCCAAAATTAATTTCGCCTTTATCTTTGTGACGTACAAATCCCTGTTTATCGACTGAAACGCCAACTAATGTAAGACCGGGCAAAACCCGTTCAGGACCGATTACAGAACTAATCTTTCCCGCGTTATCAATGCCATTTTGAATTGTTAGTACCGTAGTATTTTTACCAACCGCTGATTTAATCGCCTGAGCCGCTTCTTCGGTGTCGTAAGATTTCACTGTAAACAATATAAAGTCAGCTTCTGGCAAACCAACTAAAGATTCGTAAATCTTAATTGGGTAAATATCAAAATCGCCCTTCATACTACGAACCCTAACGCCATTCTTACGGAAATGAACTAAATTCTGTCCTCTAGTAATGAAAGTAACATCAAACTTAGCTCGCGCTAATAGCGCGCCGAAATACGCGCCAACTGCTCCGGCACCCATAACGTAGATTCTATCCACGAAACACCCCCAAATGTTGTTTTCAAAGAACTATCGAAGATTAATGAAAAAATAGCATAAAATCAAGTCCACCTTGATCGTTCAAGTAAGAACTCGGCAATTCTTTTACCTGATTGACCGTCAATTTTATAGCATTGCTCTTTAACAAATTTAGATCTTTGCTCCCAATCGGCTTCGCTATTGCGAATGTAAAATTCAATTTTCCTTAATAAATCCTCTGGACTTTTAGCCAACTTGAAAGAGCCGCTTTCATAAACCCTGCGAACATGATTAAAATCCAACCACCGCGCGACACTTTTCATGTATGGGCGCTTTTCCAATCCGTCAAAACCAATCAAAATAACCGGTTTTTTAAAAATTGCCGCGTCAATGCCAATCGTTGCTCCGCCAACAACAGCAACATCGCAGTTGGCCAAACAATCCGCAAGCCAATTTAAGTCCGCTATATCCAATTCCTGATCGCGGGAAATTCCTGGCTTAAACTGGTAACCAGGTTTATCAATAAAACATTTATTATTTGGAATGAAACCGTCTAATGAAACTTCATCATTAGGCGTCAATCTTATTAAGATCTGATAACCAGAGTTCTTAAGTATTTCCATAAAGTGCCAATCTATATCCCAAAAACGTTTACCATTGGGAGAAAATAAAATTAATTTTTGACTAGGATTTAAATTAATCTTTTTGAAAAAAGCTTCCCGAGAAGTGCGCACACCGGTAAAATAATGATCGAATTGCGGAATGCCACTAATAAAAATATCTCTTGGTCTCATCCCTCCAAAACGCATAGCCTCATCATGAATTATCTCATTGTGAACGATAAGTTTATCGGGTTTAACGCGAAAGAACCCCTTAGTGGTAAAGTTGTCCCAAGATCGGATCATGCCAACCGTACCTTTTTTAAATTTTTTGGCCGCTGCTAAAAACTTAATATCATAATCATTAAAAATATCTGTAGCAAAAATCAAATCTGGTTGGTATTTTTCAAAATATTTCACAATTGGCCGATAATTTATCGTCCACAAATCTGCTAATCTTACAGCTCTTTTTATAAAACCGAGGTGGCTAAAAAATTTCAAAAATACAATGGATATCAAAAATTTCAATACTTTTCCTTTCTCCCAATAACGCTCCCGATTATGAATTAACAAAGTACGGCTGTCTGCCAATACGCTTCCCAAAAAACGGAACAGAGTGTCCTGGCGAGAAAACGAAATAGAATCAATACCTTCAATAGAAATTCGATTGTCGCTATATCTCTTTACAAAGTAATCAACTTTGTAGTCAGGAACCAAAATAATAATCTTGATATCCGAATTAGCCTTAAGAAAATTAAAAGCGTCAGTAGATAAAATATTCCTAGAAATAAAAGGATTAAAGGCGGTTATAAAAATTGTTTTCATTTTCTAGGAAAATTAATCCTATAAAAGTTTGTTTCCACTTTCATAAAACCCATGGATTGATACATTTTGTTAGCATCCACTCGCTTAGGATTAGTGCGCAAACTAATATGTTTAGCGCGCTTTTTTTGGGCAATATCAATAGCTTTTTCTATTAAAATTCGCCCTAGTCCCCAAGCCCGATAAGGCGCGTCAACAATCAGATCTTCGACTTCAGCAATAATGCCGGTCGGAATTTTTGTTAGATAGACAATTAAAGATGCCGCTATCACGCCTTTGCTTCTAATCGCCAAAAGATAAAAATCTTTCTGGGATAGCATCTTTTTAAGATAACTCAAAGACGTCGGCTTAGGCGCCGTTGCCGTTAAACTTAATTGCGAAGTCAGATAATTAAGCTGACTCAAGACCGATTTAGCGGCTTTTTTTAAGATTTTAACTTTAAACATATGCTTTTGTTTATTTCTTTGTAGTAATAATATAAAGAGAACTGCCGAACATTATGGGTACGGACCTCAAAAACAAAGATTCTAGTTTCAGCCAAGCAGTAAAGATACTATTAATCGGCCCAGGCAAAATGAAATCGAAGTTGTGCGGCCGTTGATTCGGAAGAAAAATTTTCTCAAAAAAACGCCTGATAATAATTGCCGGTACAGACGGAATAACAAAATAGCTGGACTCTAAGACTTTTAATCCAACCTGTTCTAATTTCTTAATCAGATCTTTTTTGCGATAGCGACGGCGATGACCAAGATACTCGTCTTGGGCATTCCACAAAAATGGCATTGCTGGCACGCTTACCATAACTAAACCCCTGCTAACGCGTTTCATTTCCTCTAGGGCGGTAATATCTTGTTCTAAGTGCTCCAAAACATCAAAAGCAGTTACTAAATCAAAATGATTATCAGGATAAGAAATGCTTTCAGCTCGTCCCAAGACCAATTCTTTAAATCCTCGCTCCCGACAAAAGTCCAGTGCCTCTTTGGCCGGATCAATTCCTACCACAGAACCAAAGTCTTTCAAGAATAGAATATTACCCCCGCTCCCGCAACCGACGTCCAAGATAAGATTATCAACTCCATTCAAATATCTCTTCAGTACGGAATTAAGAATGGCTCTTTTTCCAACAAACCACCAGTGAAAATTTTCCTTTTCCGCCATTCGCTGGTATTCTTCTTTTTTTAAAAGATTATCCTGGCAATTGGAAATCATAATCACACCATACAATAAAATAAACATCGGCACAACGCAACCTACTTTAAAAAACTGCTTGGTTTAAATAAATCCCAAGGATTATAAACGAATTCCACTTCATGGGTTCCAGCCGGGACAAAAATACCCATAAAAACGGTGTTTACTGAATAAATTGGAACTTCCGAATCATCGATCAATGCTTTCCATCCCGGCAAAAAGTTTTGAGAAAATACTAAAAATTGTTTTTCGTTGGAATTAACAGCCAATTTGATAAAAGAATTCTCTTTTTCTTTAATTGTTATTTCTCCGTCACCCACCCTAAAAGTTTCTGACTGGCAGGATGGACAAACCACAAAAGTGTCTTTAAAACCATTGTCACGCCAGGAGTTGAAAGCCAATTCCTCATTTTGAGAAAAAATCACCTTCTCGGAAAAATAAACCGCCGGTTTCGCCTCTGGATTAATATATAAGAGAGCTCTGGGAATATGTTTTTTACCGTTAATATTCACTGCCATAAAATCAAATTGAACAAATTCTCCGGTTTGAGGAAGGCTTACGTCATAAGCTTCCAGCTTAAAACCGCTAAAAATGTATTTAATCCCCAAAAAATCAAGTAGGGGCTTTCTCTTATTAAACAATAAATGAATCAGTTCGTTTGGCGTAATATCGTGCTTTGTTAATTTCTCTGCAAGATCAATGTTGATCTGCCTTGCGCCTATCCATCCTAAAAGACGGGCGACATTGAAAGGGATTAAAGAATCGTAAAGTTCTGACGAGGGTATGCCATATAAAAGATTCAAATTCGGATGAAACGACTCGAGATCAAAGAGAAGTTCCTCATTAGGTTTATCGGGTAGCGGAGATTTAGGACCGAAAGCATAAACAAAGAAACGATAATTATCCGCAAGTGGGGAAAAGACAATCCCCGGAGGCAATTTTTTAAACATTCGAACGCTCTCGGGTAATTTTTCCACCAAAGCTCTCGGAAATTCTTTGAAAACAGCGCTAAAATTTATTGCAAAATCTATAATCAACAAAATGATTAAAATCAAAAACCATTTTTGATTTTTTATTTTAGCCAAAAAATGTTGCGCTCCAAAAGCGGCCATTGTCGCCGCCGCAAAAGATCCGATGAACATAAAACGAGAAGGGCCGCGGAAAAAACTGAAAATAGGAAGGTGCTGAAAAAACCAAAAAAGCGGCGAATAATGAAAACTGGTCAACAAGGCAATAATAAAAAGCCACTTAAAGAACCTTAGGGTCTTGTCTTTTCTGAAAAAAGACGCCGCCATAAACAAAAACGGAATTAATCCCATGTAAACATAGGCATCGCCTCCGCCTTGTAATGGGTAAAAAAACCGCAATAGGTCAATCGGCTGAAGGCCACCGCCTCCGCCGCTTAACCCTTCTTGATATGATAAACCGCCGCTCCTGCCTGAAGATTGGGTCAGAATAAAGGTAGGAATCAACTGAATTAATCCAACAAGGCCGCCGATAAAATTGATAAGAATAAAGAATAAAATTAATTTTTTCCAACTCTTTTTGCGGATCCCCAAATACAGCGTAAATCCCAAAGCGGCTACGAGAGCGTAAAATGGTTGCCAGTAAGTTGTACCGGAGACAAATCCAAAAGCGATAGTGGCAGACCCTGCCAATAAATAACCGACCCAACCTTCACCGCTTTGAACTTTTTTATTAACCCTCCAGATTATCAGAAATAAAAGAGGAAGAATTAGAGTGCCTGCCGCGCTCATAGTAGTATCCAAATAATGCAGTTCAGCGATGAAGAATGCTATTCCCCCGATCAAAGGCGCTAAAACACCAAGATCTAATGCGATCAAAAATTCAAACATGAAAAACAGCGCCAGAACTAGCGTGATAAAAAAAACCGCGTGATATGCATCAATTGGCGAAAAAATCCTAAGAAAAACTTGCGTCAGAGGAGAAAAAAATTGGATAGCGCTAGCAAACATTGGGAAACCACCGCCGTTCAGCGGATTCCAAAATGGACTTTCTCCGCTTGTCCAGGAATCTTTGATAAAGGTCCAGCTGGATATAACATACTCCAGTGAATCTCCAATAAGGATTTTTTGTCCGATTAGAAGCGGCCAAAATATCAACAACACCAAAAACGTCGCAACTAGGAGTCGTTTCCACCAACGATTGAAAATTTTTTCAAGAACTAATTGCATTTTCGTTTGAGAACACAAAAAACTTGCGCAGTTTTTGAGAATGGAAGCCGCAGAAAATCAAAGGCAGCAGTGAAAGCCGCAACTGGACCGAAAAGCGGGTGTAAATGCATCGGTCTAATAGCGCTTATAGAAATCAGATCTTTGTCGGCCAGAAATCCTAAAATACTAGCAGTCCATTGGGGAGCGCCCTGAGTATATGAAAAAGAAACAACGTCCAGTCCGCATTCTTTTGCTAGTAAACAAAGTGATGACTTACTGAAAAGCACCCAGTGTCGCGGGCAATGAAGGCCGCCCCAATTGTGGTTTCGGAAAAAATAGCGATCAACGGTATCAATGTTCGGCGTTTTAATTACAATTAGACCGCGAGGCGAAACGATTTCTCTGAGTTTCTCCATAATCAATCGAGGATCGGATACGTGTTCCAAAAGATTAATCAGCAAAATCAAGTCAAAATTCCTGCCAGCTTTGTAATCTTCTATTCTCTGCGAATGAAAAACATGGCCTTGCCGCTCGGCCGCTTTTCTTGCAGATTCGGCAAAATCAACAACGTGGGTTTCTTTGATCCGCGAATCGGACGCCTTTACCAAACTAAGTAAATCGCCGATCCCCCCGCCGATATCCAATACCGACAGATTGTCGCCAGAAATATTTTTTAGAATATTCCTAAACATTCTGATTTCTAAAAAACTCTTGATCCTTCGTAAGAACCTCAACCCGCCGTCAGAAAAAGAATAATAAGTCGGTGGATAAATTTCCTCTAGACGATCCACTGGAGGATCTTTCAAAAATATCACCGGGCAATTATTGCAATAATAATATTGGAATTTTCTCTCCAAGGTACGGTATTCGGAATCCCAGCCGTGGGTAAAAAAATGGGTATTGGCATTTTTGCAAATCGGGCAAATAACTTTTTCCATGTTATTTCCTTCTTCGGCTTTGCGCCAACAGAACCTTAAAAAACTGCCAATAACTAGTTCGGGAATTTCTAATCAAATCACCGATAGTAGTTTCTTGAAAATATTTTTCCATATCTTTTAAGCGAGTATAGGAAATGTGGGGATCCCAATGATGGAGCATGTGACGATTAAAGCCAGCAGATCCAAATGATTGAGAAAACCAATCGTCGCCGAATAATCGAAGAGTGGCGCCATGAGGAATTTTAAAATAGTCGGCTTCCGGATCGGCATTCTCGCTGCGGTGTCTCAAGATCTGCCGAATGGTTCCCAAGAATGGCCAGAAAATAACCACGCCAAGAAACCAGGCAGCGGCCGCTGCGTAATTACCAAAGCTGATCAAAAATATAAGAATAGCGGACTGAACTACGACCAAACGAGCGGGATTTTTCCATTTAAGGACTTTTTTGACAGGTGACGATATTTCGGCGGTTTCTAGTTCAGAATAGTGGAAAATGGTTTTTAAGGCATGGATTGCGGTAATAGCTCGGAGCAAAAAAGATGGCTTTAAAGCATTAAAATAAGACTGTTCAGTATCTTGCAGCGAACCGAGATATAAATGATGAGGCCAATGAATTTTTCTATAAGATTCAACACTAGTAAAAAGCAATGGGCAAATCAGCCAATTGCCTAAAATATCGTTCCAACGACGATTGGGATGAATGTTAAAATGCACCGCCTCATGTAAAAACAAACTCAAAGAATGCAGCCAATAACCAATCCACATTCCGGAAAAAATTGAGGCAATCAAAGCGGCGGGAAAGCTTAAAATCGGCTGGATAAAAATAATTGCGCCAACGCCCAATAATAAAAGAAAATAACAAACAAAAACATCTCGCCACACTATCAGGTATCTCGGCTTAAGCTGTTTGCGGAACTCGGGCCAAGAAACCGGCAAGTGGACGCTCATTTTTTCTAAATCTGGGGTCCCAGGAAGGCCTGAACGGTATTCAAGAAAATTAATGTCATCCACACTACACATCTTATAGAAAATAGACCTCAAAAACAATCTTTCTATGGATTTGTTAAAACATAATTTTTAATATAATCTAGAGTGATGAAACTCAAGATTTTTCTTGTAATTTCGGCAATTTTAATAGGATCGCTCTATATTACACCGCCATTAATTATAAAATACCGCCTTCAAAAAGAAGGGAAGGTTTTTGCGCTTAATTATGAAATCTATCGAGATGAACTTTTATATCTTTCGCGGGCGCGGGAAATTTATGATGGACATTTTCCTCCAAGCGATCTCCACTTTGATGAACAGCGCCCTACGGTCCAGAATCCTATTCCATCGCTAATTCTTGCAGGGATGATTGCTCTTGCCAGCGGCAATGTTCAGGTCGGATATTTAATCGCCCAATTTATCTTCACGCCGATGATTTTCTTAATCTTCTACTGGTTGGGTAAAAACCTTTTTGAATCAACAACGTGGGCAATTTTATTTGCTTATGTTGGCATTCTTACCCCAATTGCCCTCCGAATCCTTAATTTCCATGGCGCCTAGAAACCATCCCCAAAATACCTCCGCTCGCGATATGAACCAATTTCCGCAAGGCCAAGGAGCGACGACGAAGGTGTGCTTATTGCACTCCGAGGAGGAGCCGACACCAGCCTTGCGGAAATTGGTCATATCCCTTATTAGTGGGTTGCGGCGATTTGGAGGTATTTTGGGGATGGTTTCTATTTCAGAAATTTTCGCCGATTTCGGCAACGATGGCCTGCGAGAATCTTTTCGGGAATTTTTAGGTTATTTTGTTAAACAATTCTTTCCATTAGTAAACACTCAAATAGAAAAACTCTATTATGCCCGGCTCGATTATCCGTTAATAGTGTTTCCAATGTATCTTCTCGCCATACTGGGCCTTTTCTTATTTTGGAAAAAACCCAGGACATCTACGGCAATTTGGGCGGCAATCCCCGCCGGATTGCTATTTTATTTCTATTTTCATTATTGGGTTTATTGGGTTGTTGTGTTGGGCCTGTTATTTATTTATTCCTTTTTTACTAAAAACAAAAATTCGCAACTTTTTAAATCTTTCTTGATTCTTATTGGCATTATCGCAGTCATAGCGGCTCCATATTTTATAAATTATCTGAACTTTAGCAAATTTCCCGATATTAATGATGTTACATTTCGATTGGGAGTTGCTACAGGACGGGCGCCGGGCCTCTCCACCATTGGTTTAGCGTATCTTGCTTACATTGTTATCGCCGTCGGAATATACTTCTTGTATTTCAAAAAAGGCGAACGAAAAACCGCCGTCTTATTTTGGTCATTCCTAATTGCCATGATAATTATCTGGAATATCCAACTAGTAGTTGGGTATGTCCCTACCCCTAATAATTGGCGTAGAACCATTAGTCCAATTCTTTATATTGTTATTTTCCATTTCGTTTATACGCTAGTTCGAAACACAGAAATTAAATTTCCTCCGATTAAAAAAATCGCCGCCATCACGCTTATCCTTTTAACTGCTGGCGTAGTTGCTAAAAAAGTGGCTAACGTTTATGTAATCTATCAAAATCCGGAACCGAGAATACTCACTGGCCAAACGTTGGATAAAGATTTTATGGACGCCTTCGCCTGGATTGATGCCAATCTGTCACCGGAGTCAAAAATAATCAGCAATTCATTTATGACTTCTATTTATCTTAACGTTTATACATCGGCAAGGCCATTTCTGCCGCTTTGGATGCTTTCGCCTCAATCAACCAAAGAACTAGAAAATCGTTTCTTAATTTCTCATCGTTTATTCGCAACTTCGCCTCAAACACTCGCAAAAATCGTTTCTTCGGATCTTCCCATAGAATGTGTTGGGGTTTGCCCGTCCAATACCGAAGAGAATCTCCGAAAAAATACTTGGCATTTGTATGGCCACTATTTCCGTAGCCGCGGCGACATTAATAGTTACCTTAATCATCCATTAGCGATTACCGATGAATACATCATGACTTTAGTTGAAAAATATAAAAAAACTAAAGTGAATTTTTCTTCTGTTGATGCCGATTACCTATTTTTTGGTCCTTGGGAAAAGCAATTTAGCGAAATTGATTTCGATCAAAACAAAGATCTAGAATTAGTTTATCAAAATCCTAACGTGAAGCTGTTCCGAATAAAACGTTAATGTACAAATTCATGTAATGACTGGCGGCTTTCTCCCAGCTCATTTCTTTGGCAAATTTAATGGATTCTTGCGACATACTTTTGTGCAAATTTTTATCGGATAAAATTTTTTCCGTTGCCAAGGCTGCGGCTTGAAAATCTTGCGGCGAAACTAAAAATCCATTTCGGCCATCTAATACCGCATCCTCGGCGCTGGTTTCTTTGGTCGTCACTATCGGCAACCCCGCCGCGGCGGCCTCTAAAAACACCAATCCGAACCCTTCAATATCCTTATTGCTATCTTGTGGCAACAGGATAAACAGCTCAGCATTTTTGTACAAAGCGATCAATTCTTCCTCGCGCAAATCGCTTAAAAAAATTACCCGATCGTCCAATTCTAGATTCTGGATTCTAGATTCTAGATTCTGTCTTTCTGATCCATCACCGACTATAACGTATTTTAAATCTCTAAATTTTTCGGCGATTTTGGCAAACGCCTCAATTGAATATTCAAACCCCTTCCGTTTTTTCAACGCCCCAACACTTAAAATATAGGGTCTGAATTGTTGGGTGTTTTCGTCTCGAACATTTCCAACATTTCGAACATCAAACTTGCGAAAATCTACTCCATGATTAATCACCTCAATCTTTAAATCCGGTAAAAACTTTTGAATTTCTTTCTTAGTGTTATTGCTGACGGCAATCACTTTGCCAGCTTTGCGGTACGCCCATCTTAAAAGTGGTCGCTTCCAAAAGGAATAAAGCGACTTAACCGCTCCCGTGCCGATGGCGGTAATAATCAATTTCTTTTTCAAACCAAGAGAGGCGACCGCAGCAATAACTCCATACGGCCAACCATCCAGCGCGTGAATAACATCGCAACTCTTGAAAACCTTTCTTATCATCGGAAAAGCTAAAAGTAATTTCAATTTGTTCGGACATAAGATATTTTCGGATGTTAAAATCTCAATGCCAACTCCGGGAATCGCTTTTTTTACGGCCGCCGACAATGAATTATAAAATCGGCCTGCGCCGGTATTATTGCGCGTGTCATGATTTAGATAGCAGATTTTCATCCCGTTAGAGACAGGTCCCGCTAGCGGGACCGTAACTCGGCCGAATATTTGATACCGACGTTTTATGAATAAATATCATTGTATTTCCTTTAATCATTGATTAGTTGTCTCTAACGGGACTTATTTCTTCATTAAAATATCGATCTCTTTGGCGCCCCACCGGTTTTCCAAATAAGTCTTTAATTTTGCGCTATGTGACGACAGATTGTAGGAAAATTTTCGCAGCCTTCCTTGAATGCCGTTGAAAATACGAGGGGTTATAAAATATTCTCTACCTACAAAATCGAAATATTTTAAGGCCGTCTTCTCAAAAACCGCCGGCGTGAGAATGGCGATGTGATTGTTCTTTTTGTGGTAAGCTGGGAAATTCCCGTGCTTCTTGAAATATTTACGATTAGGAGGCGAAGCCACATTAATCAGCGAAACAATCAGTAATCCGTCTTTGTCCAAAACCCTGAATGCTTCTCGGAAAAAATTATAAGGATTTTCTAAATGCGGAACAAGGCACCAGGCGGTTAAAACTTTAAAAAAGTTGTCCGGCCAGGGAATTTTATCAAAGCTTAAATCCACGGTCTTAAATTCTTTTAATAATTTCTCTTTCCCGGCAGCCAGATAATTATCTATATCCAAACCGTACAGGTTTTTAAAACCGGATCGGTGCAAATCTTCTATAAACCCCCCTGCCGCAGTTCCGCAATCCAAAATTGCGCTATTTTTATCCGACCCGGCATATTTTTCAAAAACCCGCAAACCAAAACCGTGACGAATCGTTGGCCCATTAAATTTCGTCATTCTTTCTTTGACTTTGTCCCGATTTTCTTTTAATTCTTTGGCAGAAAAGTACTGCATTAAGGTTTTTGCAAAATATAATAAATGTATCTGGAAAACCATTGATTTGCCGGAAAAATTTTTTTTAGGAATTTCAAATTGTTTAAAAACTTATATTTAAGTTCGACTTTGGCATGATCAGTTTGCAATAAATTAAAATGCTTCAGAAAAGTTTTCTTGAAAATTGCGCGGGTGAAAAATGTCAAATGATTATCGTCTTCTAAAAAGTGGAAGAGGTTTCCACGGAACAAAAACAACAAACGATTGAGAATGTGGAACGGATTCGGCGTGGAAACAATAAAGATTCCTCCGGGTTTTAACACGCGAGCGGCTTCGCGAACAAAAAAATGCGGGTTTTCCAAATGTTCTATGGTCTGAGAAGAAACGATCGCGTCTATGCTGAAATCTGGCCAAGGTAATTTTTCAAAACAAATATCCACCGCCTTAAATGCAAAATTCCTTGATTCATTAGACCTATAATCATCAATATCAACACCCTTAAGATTTGAGTATCCGCTAGCGGTTAATTGCTTCATTAAAGAACCATCGGCGCAAGCACAATCAATAATTGACGATTTCTTCTCCGGAACGTACTTTTGCAACAAACTTAAAATTTTTCCGCTACGAACATCCCAGCTGACCCGTTGCTGTAGTGGTTTTAGAATATCCCGTTTATCTTTTATTTCTTTCGGAGTAAGGTATTCCATAATAGATTAGCGAGCCGTTGGCCTGATTTGCCGTCTAATTTGAAACAAGCGCCCTCGGCAACTCGTTTCCTGGCTTCTCGATCAATGCCAGGATTCTCTAAATAAAGTTTCAGCAATTCTCGCATTTCTTCTGGGCTTTTGGCAATTTTTAGATTCCCCGCCTTTATAACTTCCTGCTGATGCTCATATTCATAATAACGCAATAAGCTATCCCAAAACGGCTTTGATTTTTTACCGTCGAAACCGATTAATACTGTCGGCTTATCAAAAATGGCTGCATCTAAGACTATGCTGGAGGGACTCGTGAGTACTGCGGCACTATGATAAATCAAATCCGCTAAATGCCGATCATCGCTTCTCCTTAGCATTGACTCTTCCAATTTAGAAGCATTTTTTGGAATATCGAAAACCATGCCTTTCGGCAATTGAAATCCGCCAGTCTCTAAATCGCCAAAAAGCGGGAAGCGAATCACAACCTGCTCATTCAGTTTAGCCAGCTCTTGAAATAAAAAATTATTAAAAGACTTATCGCCTGTCCAGATATCGCTTGGCGGAGTAACAAAAATATACTTCCGTTCTGGGTCTAAACCGATCCGTCTCATAAATTCATTCCGATCGCTTCGTTTTCCAGCTAAATAATCGTCATAATGTGGAATGCCCACTACTTCAATATCACTTTCAGAAACATTGTGATATTGAATAGTCCAAAGTTTAATATTTGAATTTTGGACTATAACTTTATCTGGCAAAGTACGCAACAGTCCTTTAGTGGTCGTACTGTCCCATGATCGGCCCATCCCTATTGTAGGAATATTATGACGTTTGGCTTCGCGAACCAAATAAGAGTCGCTAAATTCTTGAGCGCGCAAATCCTGTAAGTCCGTAGCAAAAACTAAATCTGGCCTATATTTCTCAAATAACTGCTTGAAGCCGCCGCCTGGAATTAGATAATAATCCAAAAACCGAAAAATCTTTCTTACTAAAGAAAAGCTGCCTGTCCATGCAATAAAAGAATTAAAAAAGTAATTTAAGTAATTTCGTCTTTTCCCTAACTCAACCAATCTATGAATCTTTTTACTCTTAGTATTTAATAAATTCCAAGACCAAACATGGAATAAAAGATTAATTTTAGATAGCGGACGAAATGGAATCCTTTCGATTATCATACTCAGCCCGCCAAATTCTTTCTGGAAAAAATCGGCATTCTTCTCGGGAACCAATAAAATAATTTTAAGACCTGGTCGATCTTTAATCCGCTTGAAAAAATTAGTTTCCAGTAAATTCCGCACAACTAAATTAAAAAAGCAGCTTATAAAGATAGTATTCATTAATTTTTTTTAAACCATCCGCTGACCTTCAAAGATGCGTAACGAAAGCCATTGGCGATAATTTCCCGATCGTGCTTATCAATAGTGAATAAATTCTTCGACCTTAACCTAAATTCCGGGTATTTTTTAGTCAATTGGCTATAAAAGAAAAAGGTGCGTTCTATGAAAATGGCGACATATACAAACGCCGAACCCACAATTTTAAGAGTTGGCAAGAAAATAAAAGAGCCAATGGGAATAACTAAAGTTTCATTCAATAACCTCATAGTTAAAATCTTATATTCTCTTAAAACCGACAAAACAGCTTTCAAAATCTTGTAGATTCCATAAAATGGCAAGCCGAATAGCATGATCTTAAATAATGGCAAAGCATCTAAGTATTTAGGGAAAATGTATTCGATCGCAATTGGAACAAAAAAGAAACTGACGGCAATAAATAAGAAACTAATAATAAGTATATACTTAATCGAACGCTGGAAAATAAAAGCCATTTGTTCCCGGCTCCCCAATCTTGCCAAAAAAAGCGGCGCAATGCCATCTAATGGCATAAAACCTTCGATCATAGAAACTAGATTAACTGCCAAGCTATAGAAACCCACCGCCTCAACATTGATGAAAAATTGGATAAGCCAAGGCATTAAATTTTTTGAAAATCGGGAAATGCCGTATCGCAAAAATAACCATCCGCCATGAACTTTGAGAAAATTTCCAATCAAGGATTGCGAATCGCCAACAATGCCAACAAATTTTTGTCTAAAAGGATTCCAAAATAGAAAAACGCTCATCGCCAAAACCGCCACCAGGATACCGCCTGTATGAGCAACCGCAACTCCAATAAGATCCAGACCCCCGCCTAATAGATACAACAAAATAATCCCGAGCTTGGCAATTTCGCGCATGGCTGGAAAAAACCAATAAGAGAAAATCATAGTTGATTTTAGAAATATGCTTTCTATGGACTCAATCGCATTTAACAAAATTACTGCGCTAATAATTTTAACAAGAGTGCCAATATCCTGATCGTAAAAATCGGCTACTAGTGATGAACTAAAAAAAATAATAATCGCCAAAATTGCCATTAAACCGATTCGCCAAAATACTATGTCTAGAAAAAGTCTTTTAGCTTTACCAAATTCGCCTTTAGAAAAATATGTCCTTAGTTCTACGGAGAACGGGCCGTCTAAATTGCGAAAATCGAAACTGTCCACAATATTAAGAAAAGAAAAGACTAATTGGAAAAGGCCAAAATGAAAAACACTCAAAGATTTAATAATGAAAAAAGAATTAACAAAGCCGAGAAGAGTGGCAAAAACATTTGAAAGGCGCTTCAATCCTTCGCTTCGGAAAAAATAATAAGATAATTTTTCTTTTTCTAACGGTTTAGGAGTCATTGAGATAATAATTTAACAATTCTTGTGATAAGAGAAGGTAAATCATGTTTTTGCTTAATGGTCTCTCGCATTTTTCTGCAAAGTTCAATGTGTTGTCTTGGTGTAATAGCAAAAATGGGTTTCAATTTTTCTGCAAGATCAGCCGCATTCTGTTCCTGAAAGATCAATTCGGTGCTCAATTTATCGTCAAATATATCAAAAAATGCTTTATTGCTCACCAACACGGGCAAGCCGCAAGCCATTGCCTCTAAAGTGCTCTTATCGAAGGATCCGGTCGTAGTTAAGTTAATAAATAAATCAAATTGATTATAAATTTGCGGTGTTTTCTGATTGGCAACACGGCCTCTAAAATTGACTCGATTTTGTAGGCCTAGATGAGAAACCAACTTTTTTATTTTCTCATAATACGCAACTTCAGCTGGCTTGCTGTCTGTAGGATCTCCGAATATGTCCAAAGTTATATCGGGAACGGAATGATGGACGATATTAACTGCCACTAATAAAGTTTCCAAGTCTTTCACCGGCGCGATTCGTCCCAAAAATAAAATTTTATGGCCCATATTTTTCTTGGGGCTTAGGACCTTGAACTTATCTATGTCTATACCTTGTTGCAGTACAGTTAACTTTTTACTGTTCAATGGATAAGCCAATCGAGTGGAAGTAACAATGCGGTTTGCAAAAATTGCGGCAATCTGTAATTTAAGGTTCGCTAAATAATGAGCGTACCAAAAAATAATTTTCTTATTAGTTAAGCGCCACCACCAGCCAGCTAAAATCACATATTCCGGATTCATGTGGACGAAAACTTTATCGTAATCTTTCCGTAATTGCCAAATATACTTATAAAAACGCCAAAGATATTTTAATCGAGATTGTCCGTCTTCCTTGCCAAGTGAGTAAACAGAAACATTAGCTGGCAATGCTACCCGACCGCGATATAAACAAATTACCGATAATTTTTCCACTCGCTTAGCCAACTCCTCAATCCAGCGATGATAAACGCCTAAAATATCATCGTCCAGATCTACTTTTTGGGTAATAAACAGCGGGTGATTAGACATAGCAATAAAACCTATAACAAATTGAATCAGTTACTAAACCGATGTAATAAAAAAGGAGCTCATAATAGCTCCTTGAAATGTTTGCTATACCATTCTACTGTTTTCTTCATGCCAACTTCAATGTTAGTGAACTCAAAATCCCCAATCCAACGCTTTAAGGTTTCAGTGTTGCCTCGAATAACTGCCTTATTTGTTTCTCCGAGACGCATTGGTAAATGCTCGATTTTTGCGCTTAACATTTCTGCAACAATGGTCGCAACCTTTATAACCGGCACACCTTCACCACTGCCGGCATCAATAACCTCGTCTGCTATCTTAGAAGTTTCTAAGGCCCTAATCAATATTTCTGCGGTGTCTTCTACGTAAACCAAGTCCATTAATTGTGACCCGTCGCCATAAACCTGCAACGGTTGCCCCAAAAGAGCCCGGATAATGAAGCTTGGAGCAAATTTTCTCACTGGCTTGAATTTCTGGCCCTCGCCATAAACATTGAAACCTCTCACAACGTTTATTTTAGTTCCAAACTCGCGATTATAGAGCAAAGCAAAATCTTTAGCGGTCCGTTTTGTAATTGCATAAGGATTTTGCCAAACATCCGGTAATGTTATGTAAACACAAGGTTTTTTGTATTTTCTAATTGCTTCAAAAACATTTAATGTTCCCATCACATTAACATCGGCAGTTTCCAAAACGTGCTGCAATGTTTCTGCCGTGCCTAGAATACCAGCTAAGTGGATGATGCCATCGGCATCAAATACTGCTTGATCAACAGCATTCTTATCTCGGACATCAGCAACAAAATTGTGAACGCCCTCTATGGACTTAGATAATCGCCTATCAAAACTTACTACCTGATATCTGCGTTCTAGCAGTTTCTTCACCACATGGCTACCAATGAATCCCTGAGCACCGGTGACCAGAACTTTCATTTGCAAATCTCCAAAGAGCTACCTAAAGTATACTAATAAGCGTTCTAATGTCAAATTTTTTTGTAAAACGAGACGAACTTAAAAAATCAGATGCGATAGTAGTTTTAACGGGAAATGGTTGGGAACGAACAGAATGGGCCATAAAACTCTATAAGCAAGAATGGGCAACTCTACTAGTTATGATCGGATCTACGGGTAGCAGACCATCACCGGAAATGGCTGAATTTGCGGAACAGTTCGGCATTCCTAAAAATAAGATACTTATTGATACTAATTCAACCAACACCCGCCTCAATGCAAATAATGTCGTTGGACTTGCTCAAAAATACGGATGGGAACAAATTATTCTTGTTACTTCGCCCCACCACCAACTACGCTCCTATCTAACATTTAAAAAAGCAATTAAAGATTTTCAGGGCCATCTCAAAATCATTAACTATCCTCCCTTGCAATACAGCTGGTTTGAGTTAGTGGAAAGTTCAAGAAACAAAAAACACAAAGTATTAAGATTTTTTTATTTATTCAGCGAACTTTATCGAATCTTAAAGTATAGAATCAAAGGAGATTTATAAGAGAATTTTTATATCTTTGTAAATATTCGGATTTCGAAGGAAACTGCTTTGATATTGCCAAAGTATTTCGAGAAAATTCGCCTCTTTGTTTGGGATGATTAATCAACCAAATAACTTTTTCTGCCAAAGTTAGTGCGTCACCAACAGGAACTACGAACCCATTGATACCATCCTTAATAATTTCACGCGCAGGCGCGACATCTGTCATAATGACAGGTAACCCAGCTGCCGCAGCTTCAACTGGCGATCTTGCTCCGCCTTCATAGTTTGATGTAAGGACAAAAACGTTGGATGTTCTGTAATAGGAAACCAAATCATCGGTCCACGGTTCAAGAATAATGTTATCCTTCAATTTTAAATTTTCAATTTTAAATTTTAAATTTCGGTGTTCCGGTCCTTCACCAACAATCAATAGTAACGACTTGGGATTGTGTTTAATAATCTCTGTCATAGCTTGTATAGCCAATCCTACATTTTTCTCTCGAGTCAAACGAGACGCAACTAAAATTATCGATTCGAAATTCGGGTATTTTTTATGGAGATCAATAGAAACCGGTTGCTTCTGAAAATCATCGGTATCAAAAATTATCGGCAAAACAGTAATTTTAGAGGATGGCAGCTGGAAATTTTTAACTAAACTTTGCCTAATTCGTTCGCTTACCACTCGAACTCCATCGGCTTTTTTAATCAACCATGAACCTAGAAAAACTCGTATTTTATTTTTCCATGATTCTCTTTTAAAATAAGGACTTAAAAAATCACTGTGACTTTGAATTTGCAGTGGAATTTTAAATTCTTTTTTCAGCCAATAACCGACTAGTGCGGTTTCGAAAGGATCTTGGGTGGTAATAATCCAAGGATTTAGAATTTCGGATTTAGAATTTAGAATAATTTTTTTTGCTATTCGATAAACATCAAAAAAATAAAACAGCTTAAATCTGGTATTGGTTGGATAAATGAACACATGATTACTAGATCCTAAATTCTGCATTCTAAATCCTCGCTTGGTGTAAATAATAATATGCAGTTCCTCAAATAATCCGCCATAATCAATCATCCGCTGTCGAACAGAGGATTTTTCTTCAAAAATCTTTTGATCTGTAGAGAGTATTAACAACTTCATAATTTTTCGAGAACGAAAAATTTGTGATAATGATCCAAAACCGGCCTGACTTCCTTGATAATACGAAAATACTTATTTAATTCTTTACGAATCTTACGAATTCGCCATCTATAAAGATCTATTTCCCAATAATGTTGGCCGGATGTTTTAATGCCGTTAAATTTAAGGGGTAACCGTAGGAAAAAGCTTAAAAAAGATTTTTTTAATAGAGTTCTAATGCCGGGAAATTTAAAAACAAATTCCCATCCTGTTGAACGATAAGGCAAAGAAATAATGACATGTTTTTTGGAAACTCTTTGTAATTCTCTTAATGCCTTGGGGAAATCTTCATAGGAAATATGCTCCAAAACCTCAAAAGCGGTTACTATGTCAAAAGATTTATCCGATATTGGCAATGATCGGATGTCGGCAACAATATCCGGATTTAAACTCCCATCAAAATCCGCAGTGGTAACGCTATGGCCATTTTTTTTCATATAATTCGAAAAAAATCCGTTACCTTTTCCAACTTCCAAAATTCTTGGTTCATTCGTATCATTAGCATGCATTCGCATATTGGCATCGCGTTGCGCAACTTGCTGCGTTAAATCAACCTGATAAAAATAGGAAATAAACCTGTCAAGATCGTCGTATTTTTTCCGACAATAGTGCTCTTTATTTACTTGCGTCATGTATTAAGTTTACTAGATTATCAACGGTTCGGCTTATGGAAAATTGCTGGGCCTTTTCTTTGGCGTTTTTGACTATCATTTCACGAAAATCTTCGTCCCTGCTGATTCTTTCTATGGCAGTTAAAATCTGTTCTTTATTGTTCGGTTCAACCAAGATTCCCTCTTTCCCGTCCTCTATTATCTCGGTCAGGTTGCCGATATTGGTAGTCACAACGGGCACGCTAGCGTTCATTGCTTCAACCACCTGAAAAGAAAAGCTCTCAAATGAAGTATTAAGTACAAAAACGGATGCTTTTCGCAAATGGTCCAAAAGTTTTTCCCTAGGTATCGAACCGGCTAAACTGACTTGATTATTTAATTTTAAATTTTCCTTGCCTACCGGCAGGCAGGCAATTTTAAATTTTAAATTATCGTATTCCGGCCCGTCGCCAACAATAATCAACCGCCAATCCGGCAAATCTTTCATTATATCAATCAAAACGTCAAATCCTTTCCACGGAACTAGCCTGCCGGCCGATAGTATCGTTTTGGAATTTGGTCCGCCAGCTGGCGGATTATTTTGCATTTGGATTTTGGCATTTGGATTTTGCAATTGAATACCGTTGTAAATAACTTTGACTTTTTTCGGATTTTTTATCCAACCGCCGACCAGTTTTTGGAAATACTTGCTCGGCGTGATGACCAAATCGGCGCGGCCAACAACCCATTTCTGAATGTTACGCAATAGTTCCGTCCGCCAACCGTATCTTCGTTTTTGAAAATCATCGATTCCGTCTTTCACTCCGAAACGCTGGACGGCCTGCTCCCAGGCATAGTCTCCCGCCACACGAATGAAGAATTTTTTACCCAATATTCTCGCCGCTAACAGCGAAGGTAGGCCAACACTGACGGGATCCTGAGCGTATACGATCTCGAAATTCTTGGACTTCCACAGGCAACTCCAAAAATAGGCTAGGTGCCTGATAATTTTCGGTTTTTTGCGAAATTCGGTAAATGCCAGATGATCCACCTTAAAACTTCGTTTGGGTAATTCTTCTTCCAAAAGCTCGGTATAGGTGGCTGGACCCCCGATATCTGGAGGATAGATACCGGTTGCTATGAGCAACCGCTTAATTTTCAATTTTTGAAATATGGATTCCATTTTTGAGGATATTAAATCCCAAGAATAGTTTTCTAAAACCAGCTTGCGGCCGTTTTCGGAAAGTCTCGCATACAGTTTACTGTCAGTGAGTAAAATTTTCATTTTCTCCGCCAAATCTTTTGGATCGTCTACTTTAGCAAGAAGTCCCGTAGCCACTTGCCCTGAGCTTACCGAAGGATTTTTTAGGAAATCGGGAATGCCGCCCACGGCTGTTCCGATGACAGGTAAACCAGCCGCCATTGCCTCTAAAAATGAACTCCCCAATCCTTCTGATCTGGATGGCCTGACAAAAATATCTGCTTTTGCGAGATATTCCGGAATTTTCTCGGGGTCAATATGTCCCAAGAATTCAATGTAATTTTCTACTCTTAAATCCCTGACTAATTGTTTAAGTTTCAATTCGTCAGGACCGCTACCTAAAATTTTCAATTTACAATTTTTAATTTTCAATTTATGAAGTTCGGGTATAGCGCAAATTAGGGTGTCAAGTCCGTTTTTATGCACCAGTCGCGAAGTCGTAATAATTATTTTAGCATTTGGATTTTGGGATTTTTTTTGAAAATTGAAAATTGTAAATTGAAAATTTTCTAGCGATACTCCATTCGGCACCACTTCAATTGGACATATCGCTCCATACCTTTTTGCAAAGTCGGCCAAATAATTACTGATTGCTTGAATACGATCCGCTCTTTTAAAGATTAGTCTCCAAAATGGATACAAAATTCCCACACGATTCAATATATGCCCTTCCGAATCACCTTCCTGTAGAGTCAATAAAAAAGGGATTTTCGGATGCCGTAATTTAAATAAAAGCGCCGCGAAACCCGCATATGCGGCCATCACTCCCCAAATCGCCTTGAAGGGCTCTTTCTTATGGGCGCGCTCCGCCGCCAACCATGAACGGAAGATATAAAAAAACTTTGCCGGCCTGCCATGGCCGTATTTTTGAAAATCATGAGCGAAAATTTGAAAATCAAAATCCGGAAGGCGTTCCATTATTTCTTTCACGGCTATTTCCGCTCCACCGACAAATGGCGAATATGCAAGACTAAAAACGGCTACTTTCATGATTTATAAATTTCTTCGGTTTTTTTAATCATTGTCAGCAAATTCAATTTTTCTTTCAAAAAATTGTTGGCTTTGGCGGCAAAATCTCTTGCGTCTTGTGGATGTTCTAATAAGTAGCTTACTGCCCTTGCTAATTCTTGGGGTTCCTTGGGGGGCATCACTAATCCCCGTCCTTCAATAATTTCAGTCATTCCGCCAACGCGCGTCACCACAAGCGGAATTTCTGCCGCCATCGCCTCGAGCATAGTATATGGCAGTCCTTCTTTAATAGAAGTTAAAAGAAAAATATCAAATGCTTTCAAATACGGGGCGGCTGGCGCGATATTTTCTAAAATGAAAAACCGATCGCCTAATCCTAAGTTCTGAATTCTAGACTCTAAATTCTTCTTTAACGGTCCCGAACCGATAATAAAAAAATTAACATTAGGTAATAACGCGGCGCTTTCCAGGAAAGTTATATAATCTTTTTCCGTTACTAAACGGCCAACAGAACCTATCCATATGCCATCAATTTTCAATTTTAAATTTTCCTTGCCTACCGGCAGGCAGGCAATTTTAAATTTCTTTAGCAATTCCCGACGAGCTTCTATTTTTCCTAAAAAATTTATTGGCGCAATACCATTATATATAGTTACTAATTTTTCAAATGGCGCGATTTTGTGATTAATAGCTAATTGTTTGTCATATTCAGAGACATTAATAATAACGTCTTGGAATCTGGCGGCTATTTTATGCAGCCAGATATAGAAATGCCTCTTTAAAGAATTTAATTTATTATTTGGATTAAAAACCCATCCATGCGCGGTAAAAATAATCTTTTTAACTCCTGCCAACCTTGCCGCAATGGCTCCTATAACACCCGCCTTGGAACTGTTAAGATGTACAATATCTGGCTTTTCTTTCCAAAAAAAGAAAAGTAATTCTCCTAAAGCTAACAGATCGTTAATAAACAAAAAATGAGGCAAAAGAGAATTAGACAGGAAACGAGCGCCAGTCCTGCCGCCAGTTAAAATCTTCAATTCAAATCTGCTAAGGTCAAGATTTTCTTTAAGATCTTTGACGTACTTCTGCGCGCCGCCAACATCATCTTTCGTCACTAAAAGGATGATCTTAATCATTCCTTTTTATAACCCAAATTTTATTGACGCAGTTTCTCTATTTCTTGTTTAACTGCTTCAGCTTGAGTATCGCTGAAACCTTCGGCTGTTAAAAATTTCTCAAAATATTTTATTGCTTCCGCTTTTTCTCCGGTATCTCTATAATATAATGCCAGATTTAATAACAAATTAGCGTCTTTTGGGACATATACCAACCCTTCAAGCAAAACATCATCCACTAAATCATACTTCTCTTTATAAAAATCTCGGTAAAATTCCGCTAATCCTAAATGAAAATTGACTGAATTGCGGTCTAATCGAAGGGCTTTATAATAGTTTGATTCGGCCTTCTTAAAATCCCGCAAATATAATGCATAGAGATTGCCAAGATTAAAATAGTTTAAGCCATAATTGGGATTAATTTTATTTGTGTGATCCCAAACATCTTTTGCTCCGACATAATTATCAACATTTTTTTTAACTAAGCCAATATCAATCCAATTATCAATCTGATCTGGATTTTTTGTAACTGCCTCTACAAGACTTAGTAATCTATTGCGATTACTTTCCACAAATTCCTTTGGATACTTTTCCAAAATCTTATAATCTCCAAGATAATCCAACTTCTGACCAGTATATTTTTGCCGAGGCGCAACATCTTTATTTGTGGTACTAATAATGTTTTCTGTTGTAGTACTAGCTACTACGTCTGGTTGCGTTATTGGCTCCGATTTGTCAAATAAATAAGCAGAAGTTATCCAACCGCCCGCCGCTAAAAACAAACCAAGAGCTGTTATCCAAAATAAAAATTGCTTAGACATATTGACATTTATTAAAGCAAAAAAATGACTAAAACGCAAACCCCTCCGATGTCCATCGGAGGGGTAGCGCTTTAACTAAAGCTCAAGCCTTTAGCTAAGAATTAACTACTCTTACTTAACGTTTCAGCAACGCCCGTATCGGTATTACTCAAACCAGGCACCAGGAATCCGTTAAACCAATCATAATCAACAACATTCTGACTGCTATTGGTAGAATTACCGGACCAGATAAAGTCGTTGTCGCTGTACAAGTCAGTGAGACCGGCAGTGGTAGCAAATATGTAACGACCAGTGCTCCAGTCATCGCTATCCGCGGTATTTTCCTTACCACCGTTTTCGTCCGCAACACGACCAGTTACATGACCGCCAACCGCAAAGCTTGCATCGCCCTGCATCTTGACCGTAATGCTATGCGTAGTAGTGGCATTAGTGATATCACCAAGCAATTCAAACCATCTAGTTGTGCCAGCTGTAATTCGGATAGCTTCAGGCGTACCGCTAGCTGTCGCAGTCGGATTGAAGTAAACAGATAGATCAACATCTTGATCTCCTTGTAAGACCGTACCATCGCCATCAGCAATACCGCCAGCTAAAGCTTCTGTAGAAGCCTCAACCATGAATGCTGGCATATGAACGGATGTGGAACCAAAGTCCACGTTATCCTCTACGCCATTAGCAATAGCCAAAGCATATTGATTCATAAGACCGTTTGTATTTCCACAAGACGGCGTCACGAATTCATCGGAATAACATTTGACTTGCAAGTTAGCCACTGTAAAGTCATTGCTGAAATCGGTATCTATATTACTTCCGGCGTCACCATCGTCAGTTGGCAATTCAACTACATCTTTTGAGGAAGTTGACAAGTTAAACGTGAACTTGTATAAACTGACGCCATTGGTACCCGAAGGAGCAGAGACTTTGAACCTATACAAAGCTTTGCTTGTGGCGTTTTGACCAAATGTATTGTTCGGCAAGGACAGCTTAGTTACGGTCGGATACGCCCTTGCTAATCTAGCGCCATTAGTACCGGTGTCAGAACCCGCAGAACCGATAGTAGTTCCAGATGATCCCCCTACGCCAACAACACCTCTCTGACAAGTTGCGTTATCGCAGTTTGTTGAGTTAGAAGCGTCATAATTGATAAATAGCATATGACCAGGACGTCCTGCTAAGGAAGTGCCAATTAGGCCTGCGTCAGCTTTAACGGTAAGAATAACCTGGCCATCTTTTGGAACGGTAACGCCAGTCAAAGTTGCAGTCGCGTAATCCGTAGAAGTGAATACTGCTTCGCCAACCTTAGTTGGTGGATTTGTTGCGTTATTCCAAATCGTTACTTTAGCAACGTCAGATGGGGAGTTAGAAGCATTGGAAGGAGCATTAGAGTCAGTTGAGGTAGCTATCTGCAAACCAAGAGTGTTAACTATAACATCCTCATCGGTAGCATTTAGTCTCAATGACAGCAAAGTATTATCTGTAGAACCGGCCTGTACCCATTTAAGCGGAGTAACTGGATCTTCATTAGCCGACAAACTTCCGCCACTCACGGCGGTAATAATACGGCCATCATTAGCAGTAATAGAATCTGAACCGTCAACCGTTTGGCCGGATGTCATTCCGGTAGCGGTTAGAGATGCGTCAGCATCGGTAATACCCCATTCCCATTGATGACCAAGAGCAGCGCCAGCAACTAAGTTGCATTTAACACTTAGGGTTTTTACTGTTCCTTTCGGAACAATCAAACCGGTATCAAAGGCAAATGTTCTATTGGCCGCGCTTGTAAGGCTGTTGGTCGGATTTTCCAGATTGCCGCCAGTATTTAATGGCGTAGATCCATCGTAAAGTTGGCAATTGGTCAGATCGTCAGCGGCATTTGCGGAAGTGAAAGTAAGCCGCAACTGCATTCCTGTAACACGAACATCTTCACCGGAACCGCTTGCGTCTAGTACATAATCAGTGAACTTGTAATTACCGGTTCCAGCAACCACATTTTGAGCAGTAGTACTGCCATTAGCTTGTGTATTTGGAGTCAGAGTCAACGTCAAAACCGCGGCCTTAACAGTCATAGTACTCATCGTTACCGCGCTAGAAGGACTCGGAGTAACCGTAGTAGTAGATGTTACACCTTTCACTGTCGTCCAGTCACTGCTCGGAGTGGTAGAAGCGGCAACTGTATCGTTATTACCGATATCAGTACCAATTTTACCTTTCAAGGTATAGACCGTACGGCCAGGTTTGAATGTAACAGTATTGGTAAACCTAATACCGTTATTACCTCCGGCTGATCCATCCACCGGACCAGCAACCACGGTGCCGCTTGCGTCAGCCAAAGTAATACCAGTTATGTCGTTAGTATCAATGGATGCGCCAGTAGCGCTATCGGTGCCATCATCAACAACACTCAAGTCAAAGTTCATGCCAGCAACAGTAATATCTTCACCTTTAACATCTACAATTAAACCACCTAGTGGCTGATCCCCCAGAGAAATTGCGATGTTCTGGGAACCAACAGAAGTGGCATTTTGGGCTGTAATTGTTCCAGAGCCAATATACGCTTCATAGGCGTCAAAGTTTGGCTCTTCCGTACCGATACTGCCGTTGTCGTCAGTAGCAGTGTGAGCGGCAGCGCCGCCATCCCTACTTGGCAAAACGGAATAATTGTAAGTCTTGCCAACAGCTTGAATATCGGCAAATCGGAACACATCTAAGTCAACAGTTCTTCCGGAACCGCCAACCACATCACCTCTAACGTAAACCTGTTTATTCAAACCTTTCAAAACCGTAACGCCATCGCCAAATTTACCGGTGTAGTACTTTCCATCGGAACTAACGGTAGCTACATAATCTGTTCCATCAAGATTAACTTTGACGTTAGCAAGATCGGCAGCGCCCGCTGAACCGTTCTGGTACCACCTAACAGATTTAAGTAAGATGTCTTCGTCAGAACCTGCGATAAGTCTCAAGCCAGAGAAGATTGAACCAGCGGTGCCAACCTCTTTCGTTAGGCCAGCGCCCGGATCAAAAGCGCCAATTGCAACAGTTAAGGTTCCAATTGCCAAAGTGCTGTTAACAGTGTGAGTTGCCCCAACCAAAGGATAGGAAGCATTCACATTTGCACTCCCAGCATCAACTTTTGTTAAACTCAATGAAACCAGTTGACCATTGTAGTCATTCTGATCGCTATCAGAATCACCAGCTAAGCTCATAGTTCTGGTTTTACCAGCTTTGACGGTAAACTTTTCAGTTAACGTCAATGTATGATCAGAACCAAATGTCTTAGTTGCGCCTAGTCTTGTGCCGTCTTCATCTAAAAGAATAACGCCTGAGAAAGCGGAATCATTAGCTTGACCAGTTCTTTCAACCTTCAAAGAATTGACGGTTACATCGCCATCAGCCGAAGCAGTGAAGTTCAATTTCGTAAAATCTCGGCTGGCAAATGATTCACCGAACAAGCCGTTTGCCGGTTGATTAGGAGCTAAAGTAACAGTTAAACCTGTACCAGCAGGAGCGCCGGGCGCAGCTGGAGCAGGAGCGCCAGGTGCGGCAGCAAGCGACGTGTACTTTGCTCTAGATTTTGGACCGAAATAACCAACAGCCGGTGAAAGGTTGTTGGCGGCTTGCCATTTGGCTACGGCTGCTCTAGACAACGAACCAAAATAAGTAGTTTCATTGCCAGGAGAACCTGCGCCACTAGCGGCAACTTTCTGGCCAGCGCCATTTAGGTATTGCTGTAAGCATTTCACGTCATCCCCCTTTGAACCCACGGTGAGGTCGCGAGTAAAGTTGCATGACGGAGCCGCTGCAGCGCCACCTGTTTGGGCAGCCAATTGCGCCTGAAGGGCCGCAATCTGTTGTAGCAAAGCATTGATTTGCGCTTGCAAATCAGTTGCTTGTGCGTGTGCGACTGGTACAAGCATCGTAAAACCAGAAAGCCAAAGAGCAGTTGTAGCTGAAAGCACAACTGAAGTGACTTTCCTTGTTATGTTTGTACTCATATATTTTTTATTTTCTTTAAATTATTTAACTAATTAATTGTATATTTTTTAATTGTCAGAAAAATTACCAGAAGTCCTTCTCTTACGCTCATGCGATAGAGAATCGACCCAGACAACGAGATAATTTTAGGTATCAAAGAATAAAAAAACTCTCCCTTTTTTGGGAGGCCATCAGACATTAGAACAAACTTTGCGCTTGGTAAAAACCAAACACAAAAGCTTTTCTAAAAAGTCTTGATTCAGCCTCACCCGGAATCAAAACAGAATATTAACCTATACGTTAATTATAACGAAAAAGCGATTATTTCATTACATAGTAACTTCCCGGACCGCCGTTTCCAACTCTTTCAATAATGCCCTGATTACATAACTTCTGGAGGTCATACCTCATAGTTCTTTCACTAATATCCGGAAATTCGGCAATTATATCCTTAAGCTGGAGTTGCCGATTTGCCGATTGCCGCATTCTTTCAACAATTGCCGATTGCCGCATTGCCGGATTATTGTATTGCCGGTTTTGGTTGTTTTCATCAGAAGGATAACTATGTTCCTCTGTTTGTTGAGAAGAATAAACAGGCAATCTTGAGAACAGAGACTCTAAATTTGGTACTCCTTGCGGTAATTCGGCAATTTGCTTCATTGCCGAATTAAGACTATTAAGCTCTCTAATAAGGATAGAGGCGTTGGTCGGTTCTATCTCAAAAATGGACCTGCCTACATTGATCAGGCTATCCAAAGACAATACGGTCTTGTTAATAGCAGAAAGATCCATAGATGCCGTATCTTCTATCAATTGGAAGGATAATTTTTCTATTCTTTGTTTTAATTCTGATCTCCTGATATATGCGGCAACTCTGATTAGGGCATGGCTGATTTCTTGAGCTTTCTGATTAACAAACATCAAAAATTAGTTTAAACTATGCGTATATGGAAGTCAAAAAAGCAGTTTTGCCGCTTGCCGGACTGGGAACCCGGATAATGCCGCTAACTATACATCATCCGTAATTAAAATTTAATTTTGATGTTTACGAAAAAAAATGCGTTGCTCGCGCTTGCCGGCATAATGCTGATTGGAGCCGTATTAAGATTTTGGAATATTAATCTTCCCGACATTGCCATTGATGACGCGTTATACTCCTTAAGATCAATTGGTTACATAGATTATGTCGCCGCGATAAACCGGCAATCAACTCCAATTTCCTGGTTTTCTGAATCGCAATGGTGGCAATATCTTTCTTTTCATGATGCGCCGCCGCTAGTGTTTTGGGTGCAATGGTTATTTTTCCAAATTGGCGATGATAATATTTTTTTTGCCAGATTGCCGTTTGTAATTGCCGGATTAAGTTCAATACTGGCAATGTACTTTTTGGGTAAAAAACTTGGAGGTGAAATTGCCGGTTTGCTTTCTGCTGGATTTTTAACAATATCAAACTATGCTATTTGGGTTTCCAGAATCGGCTATTTAGACGGATTTTTGATTCTTTGGATCGCTTTATCTATATATTTTTTCATAAAAGCTGAAGAAAAATCTAAAAACTATATTTGGTGGGGAACAACTTTAGCCGCCGGCTTACTCACTAAATACACCTTTTTATTTATGGGTCCGGTATTTCTATTGCTGATTTTAATCTGGAGAAAAAGCGCGTTTCGCCAAAAATATTTTTATTTGGGAATTTTAGCAATAATAATTCTTATTTCTCCAATAATTGTTTATAACTTTATGATGTTCACGGCTAGAGGACATTTAGACGCCGCCCTTTCAACTCTAGTCGGCCAAAAACCAGTTGATTTTCAAGGATTAACACGGGAAAAAAATATAGATTTGGACATTATTCCGGCAGTTAAAAGAATCGTCAGCAGAAATTTCAGCGCGGGAATATGGATTATTTTGACAATGGGCATCATCGGTTCCATTCTCAATAAAAATAGAAATTCTAATAAGATTATAATGTTCATCGGATTGCTGTTTGGAATAATAATGTTAACTGTTACCGGGCCCAAAGACCGCTTCGGCGTCATACTTCTGCCATTCATTGCCTACCTTTTCAGCGCGGGAATTATTTGGGTTTATGCGAAATCGCCCAGTTGGAGCAAACCGTTAATTTCCATATTCACAGTGTCGTTCGTTTTATGGGAATTATTTTTTGCCGTTCAAACTCAAGTGATGGCCAACCCCTTAATTGAATCGCCGGTATTTTTATCTGTTAATCGCCCGATATTTGCCGGATACAATAATCTGGAAAATTACGTAAAAGCTTTTTATGAAAAATTTAACGGCTTGTCAAAAATCATAATTTTCGCTGAAGAACCTCAACTTGCCAAATATCAGGAGAAGCGTGTTCTTGAACAACTGAAACTTAATCCTAATCTTAAAAATCAAGAACATCTTCTGGTATTTGATGACCGCATGAGATGGTTTTCTTGGGTTTGGATTTTTGAGCGGCGGCGGCTTTACGAATCGGCGCCGATACATTCCATTGGCCAATTTCTGGAAAAACTGGATAAGCAAGATATTGAATTTTACACAAAGTCAGGCCTCAAAGACGCAACTTTTATTGTCGCAACCGAAAAAATATTGCCAACGGAAGAAAATTATATTGATGACCCGCGAACAAATTTTATCAGCGATTTAGAATCGTACGCCAAGCCAAACCAAGAAATCTTTGACCACCAAGGAGAAATAATTTTTAGGATGTACCGATTGCCTCTTAGCGCGTTTTAAGGTTTAAATTCCCCACTTCGTAGTTCCAAAAATAATAACCAGTAAAATCACGAAAACTGTTAAGTATCTTAAAATCAGCCGCTTGTTTAGGGATTGGTCAGCTTGGCGGGCAATCAAACTGGTTAATGTAAAATAGGTTAAAAAAACTAAACTTGCCGCGTTAATTGGCCCGAGCGGCAGTAAAGCCGCGAGCCAAGTAATTTCAGAAATAATAAACGCGGCCAGTAAAGCGACTAAAATTTTTCTTGCGTAAAGGTTTCGTATCAGAACAAGAGCGGCTAAAAATAATCCAAAAAAATCCAATAAGAAAAATTTGGAAAGATCCGAGTAAAAAAACAGGACGGCTGACGCGTAAAATAAAGAAAAATTTAAGAAGCTCTGCCAAAAGCTCCGATTAATTAAAATCAAATCTTTAATGCCTAAAATTAAATAAAAAAGAAATACGGCGCCTAACCAGATCAATAAAAAATAACCGCTGTCTAAAGTTTTGCCAGCCGCCAATAAAGAAATGGCTATCAAGATCAGCAAATTGTACGATTGATTAAAGCTATTAAACAGCGGACTGGTATAGAGAAATAAGGCAATTCCCAGAAAAAACAAAATCGGGAGCAATCCTAAACTCCCAATTTTTACCAACGCTAATCCTCCCCCAAAAATAAGGGCCTTAAGCGCTAACCGTAATTGTTGATCCCGCAAAACCAATCTTAACCTTGTCTCCATTTTTAATTTCGCCGCCAATAATCTTATCTGCTAGTCTATCTAAGACCGCTTTTTGAATCAACCTCTTGATGGGGCGGGCGCCGTAATCGGGGTCAAAGCCATGGTCAACAATATATTTCTTGGCAGAACCGTCAATGGCAATCTTAATATCTCTTTCCTGTAATTTATTTCTGACTAACTCCAATTGAATGTCAACAATCTTTTCAATGTCTTTCTTTTTCAAAACATTAAAGATAATAACTTCGTCAATTCGGTTCAGAAACTCCGGCTTAAAACTATTTCGCAAAGATCCGCGCACTTTTTCCTTAAAATCGTTTTCCTGTCTGCTGATGTCTCCATCGGTCAGAGCGGTAAAACCGATCTGAGACATTTCCCGGAAATAATGGCTTCCCACGTTGGAGGTCATGATAATAATGGAATTCTTGAAATTAACTATTTTGCCCTTGCTGTCGGTCAAGCGGCCATTATCCAAAATTTGCAGCAGTATGTTAAACACCTCCGGATGCGCTTTTTCAATTTCGTCAAACAAAATCAAACTGTAGGGCCGGTGTCTTACGATTTCCGTCAACTGCCCCCCATCTTCGTGGCCGACATATCCGGGCGGGGAGCCAATCAGTCTGGCCACTGAATGCTTTTCCATATATTCGGACATATCAATTCGCACTATGGCCTTTTCGTCGTTGAACATAAACTCCGCCAAAGCTCTAGCCAATTCGGTTTTTCCAACTCCGGTGGGGCCAAGAAACATGAAAGATCCTAGCGGACGATGTTCGTCCGATAAACCAGCTCTTGCCCGCCGCAAAGCGTTAGAAACCGCGCTTAAAGCCTCTTCCTGGCCAATAACCCGATTGCTCAAATCATCTTCCAGTCTAGTTAGTTTCCGCATCTCTGATTCCAGCATTCTATTCACCGGAATGCCGGTCCAGCGCGAAACAACCGCGGCAATATCTTCGGCGTCAATGGACTCTTTGATGGAAGAAAATTTATTTTTCTTTTCAAAATTTTTATATTCTTTTTCCGATTGAGGCAAAGCGCCGTATAAAAGCTGGGCAACTTTTTCCAAATCGCCGTCTCTTTCCGCTATTTCCGCTTGATGCTTCAAGTCGTCAATCTTTTTGCGCAAATTATTTAATTTTTCAAACGCCACTTTTTCGGCGCTCCAATTGGCTGAAAGCGATTCATTACTATCCTTGAGAACGGCAATTTCTTTCTCTATGGCTTTTAAGCGATTTTTATTTTTGACCGCTGATTCTTTCATCAAAGCGGAACGTTCTATTTCAAGGCGAGTCAGCTCCCTCCGGGTTTTATCAATATCTGAAGGCAAACTTTCCGTTGCCAAACGGCGCGCGGCCGACGCTTCGTCAATCAAATCCACCGCTTTATCCGGCAAAAATCGGTCGGTAATATAGCGGGCCGAGAGATTAACCGCTGACACAATTGCCTCATCGCTAATTCTCAAGCCATGATGAGTTTCGTATTTTTCTTTCAAACCGCGGAGAATTGCCATCGCGTCTTCGGTAGTCGGTTCTTCCACCATGATTGGCTGAAAACGCCGCTCAAGCGCCGGATCTTTTTCTATATGGCGCTGATATTCCCGAATGGTAGTCGCGCCGATAGCGTGCAGTTCTCCCCTTGCCAATGGCGGCTTCAAAAGATTAGAAGCGTCAATCGCGCCTTCCGCCGCTCCCGCGCCGACAATCGTGTGAATTTCGTCAATAAACAAAATAAGGCGTCCGGCGGAATTTTGAATTTCTTTCACGAATGCTTTTAGACGATCTTCAAATTCGCCTCGGAATTTTGTGCCGGCAATTAAAGATCCAAGATCAAGCATGATGATTTCTTTATCTTTTAGGGTTTCGGGGACGTCGCCGGCGATAATTCTTTGGGCCAATCCCTCAACAATCGCCGTTTTTCCGACGCCGGGTTCGCCAATCAAAACCGGATTATTTTTTGTGCGCCGGGAAAGAACCTGAATCAATCTCCGCAATTCTTCGCCTCTTCCAATCACCGGATCTAATTTTCCCGCCTTTGCTTTCTCGGTCAAATTAATCGCGTACTTTTCCAAAACTTGAAACTTGCTTTCCGGAGTTTCGTCAGTGATTCTTGACGAACCTCGCAGTTGGGCCAAAGCTCTCAACGCCACTTCGCGCCGCGCGCCCACCCTTTCTAAAATCTTCTGGGCTGAAGATGAACAGTCAAAAATGCTTAACAGCAAATGTTCGCAGGAAATATATTCATCCTTTTGAGAAAGCGCGATTTTGCCCGCTCTATCCAAAACCTGCATTAATTCCGGCGAAAGATAAAGCTGTCCCACGCTGGAAGCGGTAAAAATTTTAGGCATCTTTTTCATCTCTTCTTCAATCTCTTTATACAAACTGTCTAAATTGACTCCGGACTTAACTAACATCGGTCTGATCAGAGATTGTTCGTCGCCCATTAGCGAATGAAGCAGATGAAGAACCCTAAATTCTCCGTGATTTTTTTGCGCCGCTAATTCCTGGGCGTTTTGCAATGCTTCTTGAGCTTTTATTGTGAACCTATTAAATGATGGCATAGCAGTAATGTCTAAACGCTCATTTTTCTTAATTGAAGGCCTCGATTTTGCGACCAAGTTCGAGGCGCGCTGACGAATCGTACCTGTGTACGATGAGGAAGCGTAACGAAGAAATTGTCCAAAATCGGGCCTCCTTCGGTAAGACAATTTTGATCAACTCCTTTGTTGCTCAAGCTCGATGTATACATATACATCTCGCTCTCGCGCCTCGGATTTGAAACAAAATTGTTCTTATCAATTGTGGAAAATGAGTGTTTAGGCATTACTTTAGTATAACATTAAATCTTTCTTTCGGCAAGAGAAACATTTATTAGAATCTCTTTGCCGTTTCGCAAAATTTTGAGCTGAATAGTATCTCCAACCTGATATTGCTGGATTAAAGACCCAAGCGAATTATCCCTATTAA